>Ga0208648_1000031_pt1 | contig 151312 bp, 131 predicted proteins | sample AntAceMetag02UKL_FD_184772 | JGI IMG/M metagenome (GOLD analysis project Ga0208648, IMG submission 184772) | Saline lake microbial communities from Ace Lake, Antarctica - Antarctic Ace Lake Metagenome 02UKL (SPAdes) (version 2) | ecosystem: Environmental > Aquatic > Non-marine Saline and... | reverse complement strand
CAAATGTGCTCCAGGCAATACCAAGTGAATTATCAAATTCAGCTATATACAGATCATTGCCTCCCTGATGAGACTGATTATAATCTCCAGTTCTTGGTACTAATGGAAAAGCGCTTCCACTAGCAACAGTTATAAAAATCAATTCATCATTATCATTTAATCTTAAACATGAACTTACAGAACCTGCTACTGATTCACCAATATATGTTCCCCAGATTAAACTGGTAGAAGAGTTGAATTTTAGAAGGAACATATTTTCTGTCCCATTCAGAGTTCCATCATAGTATGCACCACCGCCAGGATTCATTAGAGTATTATCAGTACTTCTTGTTGATCCTGTTACATAGATATTGTTATTGCCGTCAGTTTGAATCACATTGCCCCATGGGCTATTACCTTCGTTAGCTGATCCACCATACAAAGTGGACCAAACCAATGCATGATTTGAATTAAATCTTGATATTAGAATATCCATTCTACTACCAATTGTAATATCATAATACCCACCTGCACTTTGTGTAACTATTCCTGAACCATAGTAATTATCAACTGAAGAAACGATATTAATATACCCGTCGCTACCCACATCAATAGAATTAATGAATTCATCAGATGAACCTCCAAAACAGGTTGCCCATAATAATGTAGTTGAGCTATTAAATTTCATTATAAAACCATCATCAGAATTACCACTTGCTGTTCCATCAAGAGATATTGATGATTGATTATATGCACCTGTCAAGGTTTTTGTATTTGGTGTGTTGTATTCAACATTACCAGTTACATAAAAGTTGTCAGAATTATCAATATCAACTGCTGAAGACCAAACATAATCGTAATGGCTAGCCCATTCTCTAGCGCCATTATTATCAAATTTTATCATAAAGCAAGACCAGTCATTGTAGGTTCCTGCAGTCCATGAAGCATCATAGTATCCACCGGCATTCTGGGTTGGTATATCTGTACTCTTTGTAATACCTACCATCCATATATCTCCATTACTGTCAATTCGAACACCTCCACCTTGAGTATCAGAGTCTGTTCCACCATAATATGTTGCCCATATACGAACGCCATCTGTATTGAATTTCAAGATTCTATAATCACTGGATCCCGCTGTTGCATTTTGGTAATATGCTGTACCTCCAGGATCTAAAACAGGAAAGGTTGAGCTGTAATCTCCTGAGAATAAAATAAATTGATTGCCTCGTGCATCTCCATCACATGCAAGATCTCCAAATGCTTGATCTAAATAATATGTAGACCATATAAGCTCAGGATCAATAATTAATGTTGAGTTTTCATCGTATTTTTCAACCTTAAATCCAATAATATTATTATCTATTTTATAACCAACTTTCACTTCTCTCTTATTCTCTCCCTCCTTAATAAAGCTGTATGGAATTTGTTCTTTAATATTACCAAATAAGGTGTTTATTGTAAGATTATTGTTTGCTGTTTTGATTGAATTTACTCCATTGTAAAGCATTTTAACATCTTCTATGTTACCACCGGGTTTGATAATAATATCATATTTTAAACCCTTATCCGATAATGAAAATCTTAAATCAATATTATTGTAAATGTTATGATAATATAGCTCATTAACATTTTTAACATTTAAAATTCCTTGAGGACAATGAGGATAATAATAATTTGTATAGAAGTTTAGAAGATCTTTACCAATCAATTCTGATTCAGTATTGGTGTTTAAGTACTCAATATCAAATCTGTAAAACAAACTTGTGTCTTTTTCAAACTGAGCGATTGCTTCAAGTTTATCCTTTTCTGTTTTATAACTAGGTTCAAAATTATATTGCTTCTCAGTTTTACTCATATAAAAAGTAACAGAATTCTTTTTGAAATGCACCTCAGAAGAATTCGTTTTTATATAATATAATACATCTGGATGCAGATTTCCTTCCATATCAATTAGCTGGCCATCATTCTTTATGAAAGCTAATTTATCTGAAAAACTGTTACTTAAATTATTATTACTCCATAAACTATTTATTTGAAATAAAATAATAATTAAAAATAGTGTTTTAAGTGATGTTATTTGATGGTTTTTCATATCATCCTATTTTTTACAATTCCCTGAATTGGCTCTTCTCCATCTTCTTTCATATCTATAACGAATACATGTGAACTAATTGCATCTTTTTCATAGTGTTGTTTTTAAAAAGATTTTTAAGAAAAACATTATTTACCAAAATTAAGAAAATATGATAATAAAACAAATATGAATTATCAATTGGTAAGTCTTTAATGCTAAGTGGGTATTATGAATGAACAATCGGTAAATTGAGGCAAAAAAATTAGTCCAAAAATACATTCATGATAATGGTTTGAATTTATATTTATTATCAAATAGCATCAATACTAATTATTGAGAAACTTAAAAGTTGCTATCTTGTTTCCAAAAATAACTAACATATTATAAGTAGCATAACTGAATTATGGCAAAGAAAATCTAATAGAATTATCATTACCATTTTTATCATTCTATTATGAATTAAGGATTATGTGTTATAAGAACTTATCGATTTGTTACATAAAGATACTTAGAAATTCATCTTTTTTACTTCGGGATACAGGGATTATTTCTCCATCACTCATTTCAACCTCTCCTCCTTGTCCTCTGTAATATTTTTTTATATGTGCAATATTCACAATATATGATTGATGAATTCTAAAAAAACCATGTTTTGTTAATAATTCTTCAAATTCTTTCATGGTTTTGCTTACAAGTATTTTTTCACCATTTGTAAATATAAAATTTGTGTAATTTCTTTCACCTTTACATCGTAATATTGTGTTAATATCTACAATATTAAAACCGCTCATAGTAGGTAAAACTATTTTAGTAATCTGGTTGTTGAGGTTATGTATAAGTACCTTTACTTTCTTATTGTTTTCACTCGCAAGTAAACGTCGTTTGTCAAATTTTTCAAGTGCATTTTTAAGGTCTTTTATCTTAACAGGCTTGAGAAGGTAATCAATTGCTGAAAATTTAAAAGCATCAACAGCATACTGATCATGTGCTGTAATAAAAATAATCTCGAAATTAATATTTTCAATATTTTCAATAATATCGAAACTATTTCCAAATGGCATTTCAATATCAAGAAATACAAGATCTTTTTTATTTTCATTAATTACCTTTATTCCTTCCTCAATTGATGCAGCTTGTGCAACAACTTCAACTGATGGAAAAAATTTTTTAAGTAAACTTATTAATGTTTCCCTTGCACTTATTTCGTCATCTATTACTATAGCTTTTATTTTATCCATGATGTTATATATGGTATTTTCAGTTCCACTCTGGTGCCATGCAACAAGCTTTCAATATCACTAAGATCAGTTACAACAACAGAAAAATTACTTTTTTCTGAAATGTTTAAAAGATCAAGCCGTTCTTTGTTTATACTCATGCCAAGAGATTTATGTTTCTTCTTATATTGTTTTTTTATTTCTTCCGATTTTTTTATTCCAATTCCATTGTCTTCAATAGTGCAAACAAGGTAATCATCTTGTTTTTTAAATGAAATCTTGATCTTGCCTTGCTTATCAAATGGTGCGATTCCATGCCATATTGCATTTTCAATATATGGCTGAATAATCATTGAAGGCAAATAAGTATTATTATTATCAATATTTTCATGTATCGAAATCTGATATGTAAACTTATTTTCGAGCCGCAATGCTTCTAATGAGATATATAATTCAATTGATTTTATTTCTTCGGACAATGTTATTTTCAATTTTCTTGAATTTTCAAGTATTACCCTGATAAGTGCACCAAAATCTGCCAAATATTCATTAGCAACCTCTATGTCATTATTAAGAAAATATCTTTGAATTGAATTTAGTGCATTTGAAATAAAATGAGGATTCATTTGGGCACTCAAAGCTTTTTGCATTTGCTTGTTCAAGGCGCTTTCTAATTTTGTTCGTTTTTTTATTTCTCTGTTTCTAAAGTAGAAATATATAATAAGAGCGATAATAATAATAATAACTGCAACAATGGTAAACCAAAGTCGTTGCCTCTGTATTTGCTCATGTTTCTCAGCTAATTCAAGAGTTTTTTGTTTTATCTCATTTTCTTTTTTCTCGTACTCGTATTTTGATTGAAATTCATTAAGCTTACGACTGCTTTCTTCGTTGAAAATAGAATCGTTCAACTCGGTATATTTCACATAATAATCAAGAGCATCTTTATAATTTTTATTTTGGGTTTCAATTTCATGCAAAAACAAATAGATTTCTGCAACTAAGGAATTAAGTTTTTCTTTTTCTGCAACATCAAGACTTTCTAAAAGGAATTTTTTTGCTTTGTTATATTCTTTCAAAGCAATATGTGTTTCACCAAGATTTCTTAACACAAAAGCGAGTTCTAGTTTGCTATCATATTCCGATACAAGGGCATATGCATCATTATAATATATCAGTGCTTTCTCCAACTTTTTTTGTTCGTAGTATAAAACTCCAATATTAATAAGACAACTTGAAACAAGGTGTTTATTATCCTGTTCTCTTGCAATTTTCAGGGCTCGTTGATAATATTTACCTGCATTATTATAATCCAGAAGACTAAGATAAGCACTACCTATGTTTATTATATAACTTGATAATTCTGTTTTTTCAGGTAATTGTTTTTTCAAGTCAAGCGCTTGTAAATAATATTCAAGTGCCTTATTATATTTTTTCCAACTGTAATAAATGTTCCCGATATTATTTAGGGAACTTGGAATGCCATGCTTATCTTCAATTTCTTTTCTTATTGTCAGGCCTTCTTCATAATATTTTAGAGCCTGCTCAAAATCACTCCACCTGTAATATACATTCCCAATCTGATTAAGTGAACTACTTATTCCTGCTTTATCCTGTATTTCTTCATATAGATTAAGTGCATTCTTGTAATATGACAGTGCTTTCTGATAATTACTAAGATCTTCATAAACATTACCTATGTTGCTGATGATTTCGGGTATAACCGATTTATCATCTTCTTTATCGCATAATTTTAATGCTTTTTCGTAATAAAAAAGTGAGCTGTCAAATTTGCTTTTATTGTAGCAAATGCCACCCTTTTCTATCAATTGTTTTAATTTGTAATTTGTATAATCCTGACAGAATATTGTCTGTGAAATAAGACATAGAATTAATATAAGAGTTTTATTAAACATGCAGTAAAATACCTCTCAGATATTTGCTTCCAATATTGTAAGTAATTATAAATAGAAATTTACCATGTTGAAAAATGAAGCATTTAATCCAACATGGCAAATCATTAAAAATTTTGTTTTTTGTAACAGAATATCAATACGAGGACATTCTGTCGCAATTATCATAAAATAGGGTAAAGCTTAATTAAAATGCTACTCCAAAATTAACTCCAAATCTAACTCCAACACCATCTTTTTCACCTTTATCGCTTAGAATAAAGGGTACATCATCAATATCATAACTTGAATTATCGAAAGCCCAATTACCAACACTTAATGATTTATATTGTGGTCCAATAAAAATATCAATAACCATTGCTTCAGATATTAAAATCTGATAACCAAAAACTAATCCACCACCTATAGAAGTCTTTTTTCTTTGTAATGACCAATCAATGTCATTTCCATCAATATCAAGATCAACTATATTATCAATTACCATTTGATTAACACCTCTATATCTAAAAAAAGCACCAACATAAGCTCCTTTCATTCCTTCTGAAAAGTAATATCTACCTTCTGGAATAATAATAAGACCTCTAGGTCCAATTTCATAATTTCCATCCCAACCAGTTACTGTAATTTCCCATGTTCTGTCAATATAACCCAAACTAAGTTGAGCAGTGAATTTTTCACCAAAAGCTCTTTCATAAGAAAGCTGATATTGGCTCACTATTGCACCAAAAAGATTAACTTTTACGGCATTGTCTTTTACTTGAGAATTTGCAACATTGAATATACCAAGTACACAAATCAAAGTAATAATTAAAAATTTTTTCATAATAATAAAATTTTTTAGTTAAAATTAATAATGTTTCAATTTTTTATAATTAATAACTTGCATTTGATAATTATTATACAAAAATAGCATTTTTTATTTAAATAAAACTTATTTTTGACTAACATATACTTTTCATCTATATAATTTGCAAATTATACCATCTATATATTCAAGAATGTAGTAAATTGTTTCCCTTTTTTTATTTTAAATATTTACTATTTATATAATATTTTATTATCTCGTTATATAATTATATTTTTGTTTCTTCGTTTATAAATATCAATTGCAAAATTATTTAACTGAATGAAAATTTTCAAGTACCTTATTAGCAAATCTTTTTTAAAGAATATAGGAATAATAATTTGTGCTATTATTATACTCATTTTTAGTATTTTCATGATATTAAATGTATATACGAACCATGGTGAAGCAATTAGCGTACCTGATTTTACAGGTTTGACAATTAATGAAGTAGAAAAAATAATAATTGATAAAAATCTACAATTTAAAGTAGTTGATTCAATATATACTGATAAAGTTGAAAGAGGAGCTGTAATTGACCAAGTCCCAAAACCAGATCATAAAGTAAAAAATGATAGAATAATTTTTATCACAATAAATTCTTTCCTTCCACAAAGAGTTCAAATACCAAATTTTTTAGATCTTGAATTAAGGTCTGCCAATGCACTAGCAGAAACTTATGGTCTAAAAATTAATGTTGAAAAATTTGTCCCCGATATATCAACAACTGTTTTAAAGCAAAAATATAAAGGAAAAGAAATCAAGGTCGGTACATGGATTGAAAAACACACAATTATTGATGTAATTGTAGGCAGAGGCAGAAGTAGCGAAAAAGTACTTGTGCCAAATATTCTTGGATTTTCTAAAGAGGACGCTGAAAACAAATTATCGGATCTTGCTTTAATGATTGGAATTGAAGATTATGACGAATCAGTAATAAGTACTGATGATTCATTAAATGCAAAAATATATAATCAAAGTCCGCGTAAATATAAAAATTCTGAAATTCGTATTGGAAGCACTATAGACATTTGGTTAACAATAAAAAAAGAAATTATCCCAGAACCTGATACTCTTAACATAGATGAAAATAATGTAAGTGAAGAAATTTATTCAAATGAAGAAGAAGATATATTATGAAAAAATTTAAAATAATACCATTTGTAATTTTATTACTATTAACATATTTTGCTAATAGCCAGGGAATTGCTTTAACAGGTTTACAAGAAAACCCTGTAATCACAAAATATTTAAAAAACCATCCCAATGCCTTAAAACAAAGAGCAACAGACGATACTCTTACTCTTCCTTTTTTTGATGATTTTTCAAAAGAAATAATTTACCCTGACAATAAGTTATGGCTTGACAAAGATGTATTTATAAACACTAATTTTGGCGAAAACCCACCTTCTTTGGGAGTTGCTACTTTTGATGCCATTGATTCTTCCGGTTATATATATTCTAATGCAAATTCGACCTCGTTTATTGGTGATTACCTTACATCAAAACCAATAGACCTTGAGAATTATTCTGCATCAGATTCAATTTATTTAAGTTTTTATTATCAAGCACAAGGCTTTGCAGGAAATAACCCTGAAACCGGCGACAGCCTTGTTTTAGAATTTAAAGATTCTACTTCATACTGGCAGTCAATATGGAACACACCGGGAAGTACTAACAGCTCTTTTAAACAAATTATAATTCCTGTTGATGATCCTGTTTTTTTACATAATGGCTTTCAATTCCGTTTTAAAAACTATGCATCCATTCATTATGTTGGAAGTGAGGATGAACTTAGTTGGCAAAGTAACTGCGATATATGGAATTTAGATTACGTTTATATTGACACCTCCCGTTCTCCTGCCGATACTATTTATGATGACATTTCACTGGTTTATAAAATACAATCGCCTTTAAATAGCTATAATGCAATGCCATGGTCTCATTTCAAACAAGACGATAGTGAAATGACAGGCAGCATGACAATATCAATAAAAAACCTATATAACGAAATGGTATTATTTAACAGTTATTATCAAATTACAAATATAACTGAATCGGATACTGGCAGCGTTGAACAGTTTGATAATGATAATGTAAATGCTTTCGATACTTTTTCAACTACAAAAACAGGTTTTAGTTTTAATATAACATCCTCAGATTCTGCATTATTTGAAATAAAAACATTTTTACAGGCAAATGATACTTCCGATAAATATATTAAATTTCATGATAATGACACCGCAAAGTATTATCAAAAATTTTATAATTATTATGCTTATGATGATGGTACACCTGAATATGGTGTTGGTATATCAGGAGTTAATAGTGGAGGAGGTATGATGGCTATACAATATTATACATATCAACCGGATACTTTAAAAGCTTTACAAATATTTTTTAATCATACCAAAGAAGAAGCTAATCTCATATATTTCTATATGAATGTCTGGGATGACAATAGCGGACAACCGGGAAATATTATATACAGTCAACTGGGTGTTCTTGCAGAATTTAACGGACTAAATAAATTTAAAAATTATCTTTTTGATACAGAGATAATTGTTTCAAACACTTTTTATATTGGCTGGCAAAAAATTGATACTGATGAAATGATGAATGTTGGCTTTGATTTATCTGTTGATAATAAAGACAAAACTTTCTATAGTCTTAATAACGGGAGTCAATGGAATGTTTTTCCTTATGATGGAAGTATTATGGTTAGACCTGTTTTTGGAAAAGATTTTCCGGACGGAAATATTTCTGTTTTACCAAACAACACTAAACTTAATATTTACCCCAACCCTGCTTCTAACAAAATAAATATTGATTATCCTGAACTTAAAAATCAGAACAATATTAATATTCATATTTATAATAATTTAGGACAAATTGTATATGCTTCGAAAAAACTTGAGAATTTTATTGATGTTTCACACCTTAAAAAAGGAATATATTTTATTAAAATATCCAACCAAATAAATATCAATGCAAATTGTAAATTTATTATAAGTCGTTAAAATGAACAAGGTACAAGAAGAACACGAGGAAGGACAGGAATTATTTGAACATTTTCATATTATAGTAGATAAAGGACAAAACTCTTTAAGAATTGATAAATTTCTTGTTAACAGGATAGAAAATGCATCCAGAAACAAAATACAATTGGCAGCAGCAGCAGGTAATATTCTCGTTAACACAAAAGCTGTAAAATCAAACTATAAAATTAAACCAAACGATGAGATAAGTATTGTAATGGCTTATCCTCCCCGAGAAATTGAATTAATTCCAGAAAATATTCCTATTGACATTGTTTATGAAGATGAAGATTTATTGCTTGTTAACAAACAAGCCGGTCTTGTAGTTCACCCCGGACATGGGAATTATACAGGCACACTTGTAAATGCACTGATGTATCATTTAAGAGACATACCTTTATTCAGTACGGGAGAAGCTCGTCCCGGACTTGTACACAGAATAGATAAAGACACATCGGGTTTATTGGTAATAGCCAAAAATGAAATAGCAATGAACAAATTGGCAAAACAATTTTTTGACCGCACTACCGATAGAAAATATATTGCATTAGCCTGGGGACGATTTAAGGAAGAACATGGAACAATTACAGGAAATATTGGCAGATCATTGAAAGACAGAATGAAAATGGCGGTTTTTCCTGATGGGGAACAAGGTAAGCATGCTGTAACACATTATAAAGTTATTGAAAAATTAGGATACGTTTCTTTACTTGAATGTAAGCTTGAAACAGGCAGAACACATCAGATAAGAGTTCATTTAGATTATATTGGACATACTTTGTTTAATGATGAACGTTATGGTGGTGATAGAATTTTAAAAGGTACAACATTTACAAAATATAAGCAATTTGTTATTAATTGTTTTAAAATAATGCCTCGCCAGGCTTTGCACGCAAAATCCCTTGCATTTGATCATCCAACATCAGGGAAAAGAATGGAGTTTACTTCTGAAATACCTGATGATATTATGCAGGTTATTGAAAAATGGAGAACTTATATTTCTGGAAGAGAATTGTAAAAACAAAAAGGGGAGTAACCAGCTCCCCTTTTAATTGCTAACCAAAAAAATTAACCAAAATGTAAAAAAACATATAAATGTTTGATACAAATGTAAGTTACATTTCAATATAAATCAAAAAATACAGTCCTCTAAAACTCTACATTGTAAAAAATTAAACACAACAAAATTATGTTTTTTGTATTGATAATAAGGAACTTGAACTTCGAGTGAATTCTACATGCAATTTCATGCTGTATTATTATATATTTTGAAGGAATTTTGAAAGATTAGTATCCTGGTTTAATCCCATTTTTTTTCTCAATCTGTATCTTCCCATCTCAACAGCTTTAACTGATATATTGTTCAAAGTTGCTATTTCTTTTGAAGACAAGTTTAATCTTAATAAAGCAGATAATCTTTTTTCATTTCCGGTAAGATCTGGAAATTTTTGATAAAGTTGATAGAAATAATCATGGTTTACTTTTTCGACATGCACCTGAAACTCTTGCAGTTCATCATTTGTTTTTAGATTTTGATTAAGTTTAAGTATTAAATCGCTATATATTCTGGTTTGCTCTTGCTTATCAGCTAATTTTGTTTTTCTCAAACAGGATTTTATATCTTGTATTAATTCATTCTTATGAATAATATGCAATGCAAAATTTATAAGTTCACTCTTTTTATTTTCAAGTTCTTCTTGTAAGAGTATTTTTTCTTTTTTTTCAGCTTCAGTGAGTTTCTTTTGAGCTTCATGAATAAACTTGTTTTTACTCATTATTTCTTTGTCTTTCTTTATTCTGTTTTTTTGACTTCTATAAATAAAAAACCCAAATATTGAAAATAATACCAAACCTGTTAATAATGAATACAACTGAAATTTAGAGTTTTTATCTTTGTGTTCTAATAGTTCTATTTCCTTATCTTTTCTTTCCGATTCATATTGTGCTTCTAATTCAACTATTTGTTCATGTTTTTCTACATCATATAATGAATCCTTAATATTTACATATTCTTTATACAACTCTAGAGACTTCTTGTAAATTCCCATTTTTTCGTATGCAATAGAAGACTCTTGATAATTTGATATCATAAATTGTGTTAAATTACTTTTCTTAGCAATAAGCTGTGCTTTATTAATATATTCCAAAGCCTTTTTATAATTACCATTTTTAATATGAATTGAGCCAATGTTTGCTAATGCCGCCGATTTCCCTTGAGGTTCATTAAAATATTTATTTGCATCTAATGAGGACTGATAATATTTTAATGCTTTTTCATAGTTTTCTTTATCCATATATATTAAGCCAATATTATTCAGAGCATAAACAATATAAGTTGTATCCTTCAATTCCTTTCCTGACTGTAATGTGAGTTCATAATAATTCAATGCTTTTTCATCATTAATTTCACTATAAGCATTGCCGAGTCTAAGTTGCATTGAACAAATATTATCTTTATCATTTAATGATTCATATAATTCTAATGCATCCAAATAATGATCTATTGCAATATGATGTTTCCCCCAAAACTCATATATATCTCCAGTAATTTTGTCTAATCTTCCAATTAATTCAAATTCATTTGTATAATGTGCAAACTTCAATGCCTTTGTATATTCTTCAAGAGCTTCATCTTCTAATCCTTTTCTAAAGTATATTAAACCTTTATTCAAATGTGCAATTGCAAGACCTTTCTGATAATTTAATTTTTTTGCAAGGTCCCAAGCTTCATTTAAAATATCAATAGCATTTTGAAAAGAGCTATCATTCATTTTAAAACCAAGTTCATTTAATAAAATTACCCTGTTGGTATCATTTGGCATGTTTTTTAATTTATTTTTCAAACTGTCTATTTCATTATCGGCAAATGAAATTTGAAAAATAAATAATAGGATTGTTACTAGAAAAATATTTTTGCTCATTAAAAATACTTCTTATTAAGAGTCCAAAGATAACAATTTTATTAAAAAACCTCTACTCTACCTCTACAATCTTAAATTCCGTTCTTCTATTCATTGCCCTACCCTCTTCTGTATCATTAGAATAAATTGGCTGCGAGAAATAATAAGCTTTATAGGATAATCTACTTGATGAAATATTATTTTTAATTAAATAGTCGTATACAGTTCTTGCTCTATTATTAGATAAAGTTTGATTATATTGTTTTGTTCCAACATTATCGGTATGCCCGCCAATTTCTACTTTAAGGTTTAAATTAAAATTCATAAATTCAATTAACTTTCTCAATTCAATATAAGACTCAGGCTTTAACTTATATGAATCTGTTTCAAAAAAGATATTTTTCAACACTACTTTAACCCCTTTTGCAAGTGGCTGCAAAGGGATATCAAGTTTGTATGGTTTAGTTGGATCGTCAATATTTTTTAATGAGAAATTTTCGGAATGAAATAAATAATTTTCTTTTGACACATTAAAAGCATAATTTCTATCAATTGGTAAACAAACAATATACTCACCACTTACTTCATTGCTAAAAGAACGTACAACAATTTCAGAAGTTTCAAGATCAATAAGTTCAAATTTTGCTCCCAGTTTTTTATTTGTAATAACATCATATACAATTCCTTTAACATAAGTTACAGGATTAGGTCGAAATTCAACTGGTAATTTAAAAGAATAAATATCCTGTCCTCTGGAATCTTCTCTGTCTGATGAGAACATTGCCAGATTGCCATGAGCATTTACAATTAAACCAAATTCATCTTGAAATGTATTAATTGGATAACCCAAATTAACAGGTTTTTGCCAAACTCCATGAGTATCTTTTCTTGACACAAATAAATCCATCCCTCCCATTCCTAGATGTCCATCAGAAGCAAAATATAATGTTTTATTATCGGGGTGTATGAAAGGAGCAATATCATTCCCGTCCGAATTAATTAAATCACCTAAATTTTCGGGTTCACTCCATGTGCCACCATATTGCAGAACGCTTTTCCATAAATCCTTTTTCCCGGAACCACCCCTACGATGATCTACTGTAAAAATAAGTGTTCTTCCATCTGACGAAAATGTTGGATTACTCTCCCATACAATTGAATTTACCGGTTGTCCAATATTTTTTGGATTACTCCATACATTTCCTTTTTTTTCGGAAAAATAAATATCACAACTTCCATAATCTTCTTTTCTGTTACATACTGCATAGAACAATAATCTTCCATCAACCGAAAATGCTTGCGAACCTTCATTATCTTCTGTATTTATTGGTGGTCCAATATTTACAGCTTTTGTCCAACTACTATCTATTTTATATGTAACCAAAAAATCTTCTTGACTATTCCTCTGTGAGATTGGAAATCTGTCATCTTTTGGTAAACGAACTGTAGTAGTTAAAACTTTTTCATCAATAGTTAAGGATGGCCAGTAATCATCATACTCTGTATTTACATTTTCACCCATATTAACAGGGTTAAATTCTATCGGTTTATTTACAGCATTAATTCCAAACTCTGCTCGTTCAAGTAATGCTGTTGAATATGCCTCAAATCTTGGGCTTACTCCCTCAAAATTTATACAAGATTCAAAATTATCTTTAGCATCTTCATATATTCCCATTCTCAATTGGGCTTTTCCCAACAAATAATATGTTTTATAAGAAAAATCGGGGTTTGCTTTTATAGATTTTGAATAGTATTTTATCGTATTTAAAAAATCTTTTTTATTTTCATAAAGTGTTGCAAAAAGATTATATGCTTCAACAAAATTAGAGTCAATATCCAAAGCCATTTTAAGTTGAGTTATTGTATTAAGGTCTTCATATTTCTCATAATAAACTAATGCTGCCTCAAAATGTTTGATCGCTCTTTTATTTTTTGTAGAATATTCTTCTTGAGAAAATATTAATAAGGGAAAAACTAATATGCAGATTAAAATAAAATTTTTCATATAAATTTATATATGTCTTAAAAAATCAAAAATATAAAAAACAATTCGTTTATCGCAAAAATGATGCATTTAATCAGTCCTCCTAAATAAAATTATGTAATTTTAGTTTTTTAATTGAAATTTTAATCATTATAAATTGAAAGTAACTTTTTTAGGAACAGGAACTTCGCAAGGTGTTCCGGTTATTGCATGTAAATGCAAGGTTTGTTTATCTAAAAATGAAAAAGATAAACGCCTTCGTTCTTCGGTACTTATCGAGATCAACAACAATACATTTGCTATTGATGCAGGTCCTGATTTCAGACAACAGATGCTGCGTCAAAACATTGAAAATCTCGATGCTATATTTCTTACGCATGAACATAAAGACCATATTGCAGGATTGGATGACGTTCGTGCTTTCAATTACACACAAAAAAAAGCAATGGATATTTATGGAAATAAGAGAACATTGGAAACAATAAAACTTGAATTTCCTTATGTATTTGCTAAAAATAAATACCCGGGAATACCAAAAATGAATTTACATCAAATCAACAATAATGCTCTCAGCATTAATGATATAGAATTCATCCCTATTAAACTTCTACATCACAAATTACCTGTTCTTGGATATCGAATAAAGGATTTCGCTTATATTACCGATACTAATTTTATTCCCGATAATGAATTTGATAAATTAAAGAATTTAAAAGTTCTTGTAATTAATGCTCTACGAAAAAAGAAACATATTTCACATTTTAATTTGTCGGAAGCATTAGAGGTAATTGAAAAAATAAAACCCGAAAAAGCATACTTAAATCATATTAGTCACATGATGGGACTTCATAGCGATGTTGAAAAAGAGCTTCCCAAAAATGTGTATATTGCTTATGATGGTTTACAAGTCACAATTTGACAATAAAAAAACTCTCACTAAAATAAATTAATAAGAGTTATTGTCAATAATTAATAATTATTTATTCTGTTGGTGCATCATTAACGGCAATAAGTTCCATTTCAAAAACAAGTGCCATAAGTGGCTCAATTACTCCTCCCTGACGTGGATTTTGACCATAAGCAAGTTCTTGAGGAATAAATACTTTCCATTTATCGCCAATTTTCATTAGAGGTAATATTTCCTGCCATCCCGGAATAACTCCATTAACCGGAAATTGTGCAGGTTCACCACGTTCAACAGAACTATCGAAAACTGTTCCGTCAATTAATGTTCCATGATAATGAACTGTAACCATAGAATTTATTGTTGCTTGTTTTCCGTTGCCACTTGCTAATATTTTATATTGCAAACCACTTTCTAAAGTAATAACTCCTTCTTCGTCTTTGTTTTTTGCAATAAATTCTTCGCCTGCAATTTTATTCTTTTCCCATTTTTGTTGTTCTATTTCCATATTTTTCTGCTGTAATGCCATAAAATGATTATTTAGTATAGTTCCTGCTTCTTCTACTGTAATCATCGGCTCACCATTCATAATATCATCAAATCCTTTTGCAATAATGGCTGAACTAATAGTATCTACTCCTTGTGTTTTTAAATTGTTGCATATTGAAACTCCAAGACAATAATCTATAGTATCGTTGTGTGTTGTAATTGCAATTTCGCTACTTTCTGAAGAATTTTCATTTTCGCATGATGTTAAGGCAAAAATCCCTAAAGCTAATCCAAATAATAAAACTTTTACTTTCATGTTTTTATAATATTTATTTATACTTAAAATTTATTTTGCAAATGTGTGATAATTTTATGGCAATACAAATTATTTTATCAGAAAAATTATTTTGAGATTAAAACTTCTCATCGTATTTAGTCCAGAGCATGTTACCCAGTTTCCACGCTGTTTCTACTACTTTATTTCCCCATTTAATAGTGTAATCAGTAAGGAACTTCTGTTTTTCTTCTTTTGTTTGCAATAGCATTGCTTTTTTATCAATAGTAGGTTGCTGATCAAATAATTGTTTTTGCATAGGAGTATATACTTTAGATACATCATATCGCATATTACCCCAGCGTTGTGCTGCAAGAGTTCCTAATCTGTTAAAAGCCCACCATGCAGAATTATGTGTATAGCCATTCACTCTTCCGGGAGTTTTGTACGATTCGGGTAAATCGGTAACCGAACAATATATTGGGATATATATTGATGTCGCAATATTATCCTGAGCAAGCCAAACTACTCCACCAATTTCATCAGGCAACCATGAACGCGATTGTGTAATTGTGCCATACATTGTGTACCAACGTGCTATTGTCCTTTCGCCAAGCCATCCCCAGCCACCGTTTATTTTAAATACCTTATTCATATCGTAAGGCATAAAAGGATTTGCAAGTGGTGATATTACTGTTTTTCCACTATCGTTAGTAACTGTAATATCTTTTACAGAATTAAACTTTGTGTTTTCGTAATAATCTTGAAAAATTGAAACCAGTTTTTCAAGACTTACCAAAGTATCGGGTTTTACAGAAAAAGGATGATTTTCGGCATTAGGGTCAAGCTTTAACGAAGGTGCCAATAAATCGAAAACCCTCCACTCTCTTCTTCTCGATGCAAATGTTGTGCGACTTTTAGAGGCATATACATAACAAAATCTAAAAGTTTCTACAGTAGGATTCCACCATGCACTGTCTTTGGCAACCTTATAAATATTATCCGACGCCATATAATAATCTTTTTCTTTTAGGTTAATTTCTTTAATTGTGCTTGCATTTGCATTTACAGAAACATGATTATCAGGAACACGTTGTGCTACCCAAATTGCACCTACTTTGCCTTTACCTGGACCAACAATCTCGAAATGCCAAACTTCGTTTTTATCAGCAATTGTAAGGCACTCACCATAATCGTTCCAACCATGCTTTTTTGTAAGTTCATCTGCCATTTTTATAGCTTCACGGGCAGTTGTACATCTTTCAAGCATAAGTCGAACTAATCTTTGGCAGTCTATTAATCCGCTATCCGATTGCAAACTTTCTCTACCTCCAAAAGTTGATTCGCCAATAGCGAGTTGTTTTTCGTTCATACATGGATATGCGGTATTAATAAATCCGTAAGTGTGTTCTACCTGCGGAATACTTCCAATTTCGATATGCGCATATGCAGGCATTGCCAGCGTATCGCATTTTCCACGCTTATACATTTTTGTCAGGTCGCCGTCTGCGTAATCTTTAGCAGGAATAATATTCATCCAGGAACGTGTTCGATGGCTATCGTCTGTATGCGATGTAATAACAGAACCATCAACAGTAGCTTTTTTGCCTACAGTAATTGATGTGCAACCATCGGGAGTTCCTTCTATCCAATCGCTTTTATCTTGCGATAAGCAAAAAGTTGAATATAATAAAATAATAAATAAGGTGATGGAAAAAGTTCTCATTTTACAGAATTTTAAATTTTCACAAATTTAAACTTAATAAATTGATTTGAGAATAGAATAATGACGTTTTGCAAACTACTCTCTCGTTTCGCCATAAAATATACTATTGGAGATGCTTTGTCCGTTTTTAAAATAGTATTTACCACCCCAATCATGTTTAACTTCCCTATAATCATTAGCAACACCATTATGAACAACTATTATCCTTTTAATTATTTTCCCTTTTGGTGTATAATTCTCTATTGTTATACCTTCGGGATATTTTTCCGCAAGTTTTGATAAAAATTTTTGTTTCTCCTCCTCGTTTTCAAACTTTATTTCTTCAGGTTCAGCCTGAGCAGCAAGTGCTTCTTCTTCTTCTTTTATTTTTTTCAATATTGCTTTAATCTCTAATATCTTATCTTTTGGATATTGTTCACTCGGCAAAAATGTTAATGCTTTTCTATAATATTTTTTTGATGAGACATAATCTTTTTTATTAAAGAAATAATCGCCTTTTTGTACGGCATCTTTATAATTTGTTCTGGCAAGAGCTAAAGCAGCAGCATCGCTATTTAGTTTATCTGTAATTATTTTATCTATTTCAGCTATCTTATCTCTTGGGTATTGTTCGCTTGGTTTAATTTTCTGAGATTTTTCATATTCTCTTTTAGCTTCAGTATATTTTTTGCTATTGAAATATTTGTCTGCATTTGCAATAATATTGTTATATGCTTTGTCTTTATCGGCTAATGCTTTTTGATCGGCAAGAATTTTGTCAATTTCTGATATTTTATTTTTTGGATATTGCTCGTCTGATTTGATAACAAGGGCATTATTATATTCGCTTTTGGCTTCAGCATATTTTTTACCGGTAAAAAATCCATCGGCTTTTGTTATTGCATCTTTATATAATTTATCTTTTTCTGCATTTTCATTTTGATCAGTAAATATTTTATCAATTTCAGCTATTCTGTCTTTTGGATATTGTTCGCCTGATTTTATTCCAAGGGCTTTGTTATATTCGCTTTTGGCTTCAGTATATTTTTTGCTGTTAAAATAGCCATCGGCTACTGCAATTGTATTTTTGTATGCTTTGTCTTTTTCTACTGATGCTTTTTGGTCGGCAAGTATTTTATCAATCTCTGATATTTTATCTTTTGGATATTGCTCGCCTGATTTGATACCAAGGGCTTTGTTGTACTCCGATTTTGCTTCGTTATATTTTTTGCTGTTAAAATAGCCATCGGCTTTGCTTATTGCATCCTGATAAAATTTGTCTTTTTCTGTTGCTGCTTTTTGGTCGGCAAGTATTTTATCAATTTCGGATATTTTATTTTTCGGATATTGCTCACCTGATTTTATGCCAAGGGCTTTGTTGTACTCCGATTTTGCTTCATTATATTTTTTGCCGTTAAAAAATCCATCGGCTTTGACTATGGCGTCCTGATAGGATTTGTCTTTTTCGCTTGCTGCTTTTTGATCGGCAAGAATTTTATTAATTTCTGATATTTTATCTTTTGGATATTGCTCACCTGATTTAATACCAAGAGCTTTGTTGTACTCCGATTTTGCTTCGTTATATTTTTTACCGTTAAAAAATCCATCGGCTTTGGCTATAGCATCCTGGTAGGCTTTGTCTTTTTCGGTTGCTGCTTTTTGATTGGCAAGAATTTTATCAATCTCTGATATTTTATTTTTCGGATATTGTTCACCTGATTTGATGCCTAGTGCCTTATTATATTCACTTTTGGCTTCGTTATATTTTTTACTGTTAAAATAGCCGTCAGCTACTGCAATTGTATTTTTGTATGCTTTATCTTTTTCGTCCGTAGCTTTTTGCTCGGCAAGAATTTTATTAATTTCTGATATTTTATCTTTTGGATATTGCTCGCCTGATTTAATACCAAGAGCTTTATTGTACTCTGATTTTGCTTCGTTATATTTTTTACCGTTAAAAAATCCATCAGCTTTGACTATAACATCCTGATAGGATTTGTCTTTTTCGGTTGCTGCTTTTTGATTGGCAAGAATTGTATTAATTTCTGATATTTTATCTTTTGGATATTGCTCACCTGATTTGATAACAAGGGCTTTATTGTATTCGCTTTTGGCTTCAGTATATTTTTTACCGTTAAAAAATCCATCGGCTTTGGCTATAGCATCCTGATAGGCTTTGTCTTTTTCGCTTGCTGCTTTTTGATCGGCAAGAATTGTATTAATTTCTGATATTTTATCTTTTGGATATTGCTCGCCTGATTTAATACCAAGAGCTTTGTTGTACTCCGATTTTGCTTCGTTATATTTTTTACCGTTAAAAAATCCATCGGCTTTGGCAATGGCATCCTGGTAGGCTTTGTCTTTTTCGCTTGCTGCTTTTTGATCGGCAAGAATTTTATCAATTTCTGATATTTTATCTTTTGGATATTGTTCGCCTGATTTGATAACAAGGGCTTTATTGTATTCGCTTTTGGCTTCAGTATATTTTTTACCGTTAAAAAATCCATCGGCTTTGGCTATAGCATCCTGATAGGCTTTGTCTTTTTCGCTTGCTGCTTTTTGATCGGCAAGAATTGTATTAATTTCTGATATTTTATCTTTTGGATATTGCTCGTCTGATTTAATACCAAGAGCTTTGTTGTACTCCGATTTTGCTTCAGTATATTTTTTACCGTTAAAAAGTCCATCGGCTTTGGCTATAGCATCCTGATAGGCTTTGTCTTTTTCGGTTACTGCTTTTTGATCGGCAAGAATTTTATCAATTTCATTTAATCTTTCCTTTGGATATTTTTCTTCAGGTTTAAGTTTTGAAGCTTTTTCATAATTAGTTTTTGCACTTAAGTAGTTTTCTGTATCAAAATAATGATCCGCGCTTACAATAGTCCTGTCATACTCACCTTCATTTGATTTTTGTTCTGCCATTAATTTTTCACATTTGTCTAATTGGTCTTCAGGATAATAATCGTATTCTTCGGCATAACTTATTGCTTCATCATAAGCATCATGAGCTTCTTTATATTTTTTCTCTCTTAATAATTTATCAGCTTTGACAATTAATACCGTATATTTTTTCTTTGTTATAACTTCTAACTGTCTTAATATCTTACTAATTTCTGACCTCATACTCTCTGTATATGCAGGATCAAAATCAAAATCTCCCAAATTGTCAAAAAATTTAATTTTAGAAACAGGTTTTTCAAGAGAAGAAATATCCAACCCTTCAATCATATCAAATAATTCAATAGTAAACTTATAAGGATATACATATTCCTTTCCTTTACTTTCTCCTACATGGGTATTAATACTAATTTTCTTGGGAACTAGTGTTTTTTTGGAAATTTTAAAAATATACTCCTTATCAAAATCAAGCTTTATAGTTTCTTTGCCACTATAATTAGTTGTTACAGTTTTAACTAATGATGCCCCATCAAAAACTTCTATTTTTGCTCCTTCAATAGGGCTTTTACCATATTTAACAGATATTTTTATTTCTACATAACCTTTATCTTGAGCAAAAGAAGAAACTGAAAAAAAAGTAATAATTAATAAAAAAATTAATTTTATTGCGATAACACTATTTATACTGGGTTTAATATGATTCATAAATAAAATTAGGCTCTAAGCTACTTCAAAATAATAAAAATCAAAAATATGTAATTTATTTCGAAATATAATATTAATATACCATTGAATTAAATAAAAAGACAGCATCTATTAAATCAGATACTGTCTTTTATTTATAAGTATTTTATATTATCTTATTATAGATATTTTTTTAGTGTATTGTTTCCCGTCAATATTAATATTTACAAAATAAATTCCTTTAGCTTGATTAATAAAATTAAATTGATAACGATTATTTTGCATAATATTTCTTTCAAGATCAAGCTTTCTTCCCATTATATCAAAGAAATTAAATTCAATATTTTTAGCATTTATATCAATTAATTCAATATTTATTATATTCTGAGACGGATTAGGATATATTATGATTTTACTATCATTATCAAACCCTTCAACATCAATAGCAACAAGACATCCTATAATTTGAATAGCCATTGAAGTGTTTAATGTATCACCCAATACACTTGAAGGTGTTTGCCATGTTCCTTTTTTCACAAATAAGGTGTTGTCTCCTCCTATTCCTCTGTTTGAAGCCATGTATACTGCAAAAGTATCCTGAGCAGTAGAGCTGTATAATAGCTCAAAGCCAACAAAGAATTTACCATTAACAGGAACTGCATTATCAAACTCAACATGATGATATAAATAAGGAGTAAAACTACCAACGGGAACATCTTTATACTCTAAAGCGTTTCCCGGCAAACCTGTTAAAGAGTCTTTATCCCAAACAGTAAAACGCACTTTTGAGTTTGAACCTGGTGCCTCATAAGCTTTAATTACCGGAACAATCAATCCCCTTACTACGCTAAACATATAATTAGTATATTCATCAGCATAAGCTTTTATAGTATAACCATTATGTCCGGGAAAATACCCCCATTCATCAGGTGTAAGATGCCGAAATGATAAGGGAATTTCACTAGATAATACATTTGTAATAGTATCACATAAACCTTCCGGTGGCCACCATGGATTACTTGTTACAACAATATAATCTTCTTTAATTAAAGTATCAGTAACTAGTCCATTTTTCACAATCAATGTAACATCAAAAGTTTGTGTAGAAGAATCATAAAGGATATTAGTTGGATGTTGATCAGTAGATGTTGCAGGAGTTCCTCCTTCAAATATCCATTCCCATTCAGTAGGATAACCATAAGTTAAGTCTTCAAACGAAACTGTTTCTCCCAGCACTATCAATCTCGGAGTAGTTGCCTGAAAATTAGCGATTAGTGTATCTGAAATAATTGAACTATCCACAACAGTAATATAAAGTATTTTAGTTAATGTATCTGTACCTAATGGATTTGTAGCAATTAATCTCACATTATAAACTCCAACTATATCATATTGAATATTTGTAGGATTTTGAAGTGTATCTGTATTAGGTAATCCTCCATCAAAAGTCCAACTCCAAGCATTTGGAGAATTTGTAGTTAAATCTGTGAAATCAACCGTACCTCCGGTAAAAACAGTAGTAAAGTTTGCTATAAAGTCAACAACGGGTAAATTTGCAGAATCTAAAACTTCAATATAGTCAATTTTTGTTTCTGTATCATTTGCTGTACCATCAGACACCGTTAAAGCTACTGTGTAAAATCCCGGAGTATCGTATAAAATATTAAGAGGATTTTGATCTATGCTTGTTAAACCATTGCCAAAATCCCAATTCCAAGAAGTTGCCGGACCATTTATAGTAAGATCAGTAAAATTAACTGTTCCACCTTCAATAACAATTGTATTATCAGCAATAAAATCAGCGTTTATAGCATTAGGATCAACAACTTCTACGTGACTCGTTTTTGTTTCAGTATCGTTATTTGTTCCATTTGAAACAGTAAGCGAAACAGTATGAAAACCTACTGTATTATATGTGATAGTATGAGGTCCTTGTGTATTTGCTGTTTGGGCAGGCAGTGCGGCAGGGTCACCAAAATCCCAATCCCAACTTGTTATTGTAGCCGAAGGTGATGAGATATCTGTAAAATTAACTGTTCCTCCAACATTTACAGTTGTTACTGTACTTGGAGTAAAATCAGCATTTATTACGGTATCTTCAACCATTATATAATCTGTTTTAATTTCATCATCAGTAAGTGTTCCGTCAGAAACAGTTAAAGTAACTGTTTTAAGACCAACTGTAGTATAAGTAACAATATGAGGACCAACTCCTGTTTGTGTTGGCGGAGTAGCTCCAGCACCAAAGTTCCAGTCCCAACTTGTAATACTTGCAGAAGGAGTTGAGGCATCAGTAAATGTTACTGTGTTGCCAACAGGAATTGTTGTTGGTATTCCAGAAAAAGCTGCCGTAACACCTGTGTTGTATGGATCCATTCCATCTAAAGTTGTTTGTCCTGTACCTGATGGATCTAACCAATGTTTTAGTTGTTCATCAATTGGTGTATAATCTTCCCAACAATGAGAAAACATTTGGTAATAATCATCTATAACATTACCACAAGCTGCTAATCCACCAGTAAGATCTCCAACTACTCTATGATTTTCATCAAAAATTGCTGAACCGGAAGATCCACCTTCAGTAACTCCTTCTTCCCATTCAGCAATGTGCCAATGAGAATTCGCATCATATCCTCCAGCATAAGGGTATGTCACCGCAACAGGAGCATCATTATCAACACATATTTTTTTAACATCTCCACTCGGGTGATGAATTCCTGTCATATTAGCAGGAATATTTCCACTATTATCCCAACCACAAAGGTATGGATTAAAAGAAGCAGGTGGATCACTACTCATTTCTACTAAACAAAAATCAAGTGCTGTTGTAGTTGCTCGTAAATCACAACCGGATACTGATGGAATATTACCTGTAATAGGATAAGGATCTGTTGTTGAACCACAAGTTGCAACTTCCCAATTAAAATTAAAGACCCAATCCACATATGCAGCACTTCCAGTACAATGATTTGCCGTCAAGAAATATGGTGTTCCATCATTTGCCGTGTTATTAAGCAATGTTCCAGAACATAAGTATCCACCCATTAGGATTCTACAAACTGCCAGTTTTTCAGTTTGCCATGCAGCTCCTGTTGGACAATTAATATCAATATTGCAACTGCCTGATTGACCAAACGAACCATCTTTAAATTGTAGCCAATTTGCGATATTTTTATAAGCATGATAAACTTTAGAGATTCCAAATTCTCCTTGGAATTCAGCGTTAGCAGGCTCAAAATATTCAACAGTAATTTTATCTCCAGCAATAACTGTTGTAGCAAGAGAATTAAACTTTTTGTTGTTTTTGTGTGTAAAAGCGCCTAAAACTGAAGTTTTTTCCTCATTGTATAAAAACACTTTTGCTCCTTTTGGAAGTTTAAAAGGTTCAAAAAGAAAACTTAAGCTATGGGCATTTTTTGAATTAATGGTAATTCTCCACAATTTATGTCCACCCGGTAAAATTTTCAGTTTCCCGGAATTCTCCATAGTATAATCAACAGGTATTTCCTTTGCATAACGATACGGAATAGGAGCTTTATTTTTAATGTTCAATTCATCTTCTGCGAGCATTGATTTAACATCAAATGAAGGCAATTGAACAACAGGAACTTCATCCTTAACATTAAATGATTCAAAACTCACAGGTAAACCTCCGTCTGATATTTGAGAATACATAGAGATATTACCGAATAAGAGTAGTAGTGATAGGCAAAAAATAAAATTTTTCATTTTAATAAAATTGAGTTAATATTAATACATTTTTGATACTAAAAAATAGACGCCAATTATTTTAAAAAGTTGCTTTTTATTTAATAAAAATACTGACTTTAAAATATATTTGATTTTATAATAAAACATATCTGTTTTTATTTAATCAAAGTTATCTTTTCACTTATAACTTTGTTATCAGCATTTATATTTATATAGTAAATTCCTGCATCAAATTTACTCATATCAATTTTATACTCGCCTGCAGAAAAATTATTATATGTAACAAAGTCAATAATTTCTCCAATCATATTTGTAAATGTTATCTGCATATTTTCTCCACTAAAACTACTTACAACATTTATGTAATCAGAAGCAGGATTTGGATAAATGCTAATATTTTGCACTTCATCTTTAATACCATCAATTGATGTTCCTGTTGTATTAATTTCAATGTCATCTATCATAAAAACAAAAGCATCGTTTGAAACACAATTAATTCCAATATAAACACTTTGATTGTCATAAGCCGAAAGATCATATGAACGTTGAGTCCAAGCGGCTGGAGCTTCCTCGTATGATCCGGAAGAAACAAAAGTAAAGCTTCCTGGGTCATTATTTGTTGTTGAAACACCTACCTTATATCTCTCAAACCCCCATTGATCAGTATATGTTTTAACCCACATATCTATGGAGGAGCTTGTTCCAAGTTGTAATTGAGACGATATTAACCAATCATTATTTGGTGCACTAGCTGTAACTTCATTAAAACATGCTCCGAATCTTGAGCCACCATGTGGCTGAAGTTCTGCATCTCCAGAAGCTGTCGGTGTTGTTTGTGAAGGATTAAATGCAACAAATGCTTGAGAATCATCTTCACCTGTGAAATCATAATCTCCCATACTATAATCTTGAACTCCGCCAACATCATTAACTGTCCATGGTGAGAAATCAGTTGAAAAATCTGAACATGCTTCAAAATCTAAAGAGAAGCCTGAACTTGGAGGAGAAACAGTGATATAATTTACTTTTGTTTCTGTATCATTTGTTGACCCATCAGACACATATAATGACACTGTATAAGTACCTGCATTTGCATAAGTTATTGCCGGTGGAGTTTGACTGGTAGAAGAAGATGGACTTCCGCCTGTAAATGTCCAGTTCCAAGTAGTTGGAGAACCTGTTGAATTATCTGTAAAAGTAACAGAACCTCCGGGTATAACAGTAGTAGGAGTACCAACAAATTCCGCCATTAAACCGGGGTTACAAGGAGCATTTGTTCCTGCTAAAGTAGTTGCTCCTGTTACTGCTGGGTCTAGATATGATGCTAAACTACCATTTGTCCAATGATAATCAAATTTACCATAATAGTCAGGTTGAGTTTGAGCTGTACAATAAGAAGAACCTCCTGAAAGCGTACCAACAATTAATCCACTATTACTAAATATTGGAGAACCAGAAGAACCACCTTCAGTTACACCCCATCCATTTGCATTAGATGACCAAACAACTCTCCATGCCGAATTAGTTTGCATTTGGCTTCCGCTAATATTTGGAGATGAAGATGTTAATGTAGATGTGTAAGTTGATATTTTTTTAATGTCTCCTGCTGGATGATGTATGCCAGCACCACTTCCAGAACCACTTGTAGATCTATCCCAACCATTATAATATGGATTCCAGGATTCCGGTGGTGTTGAATTTAATTCTAATAATTGAAGGTCAGAACCACCCGAAGTATTGCTTATTGCAACAAGAGAACAACCTGTTAATGAATTTGCTGCCGACGTAGTACCTGTACAAGTTGATGCTTCGTAATTAAAATAAAAAACCCACGCATTATGTTCTGCTGCTGATGCATCTCCAGAACAATGATATGCCGATAAAAAATAAGGCGTACAGTCTTGATTAGTATTATTAATCAAAGAACCTGAACAAACATAACCACTCATTTCCATTAGAGCAACACCTCTTTTTTCATCTTGCCAATTGTCTCCTACAGGAGAACAAATAACATTAACTTCGCAAGGATCTGATGCTTTTGTTTCTTCACTATCATTTAATCCTTTATAGAAATAAATAATATTACTGATATCTAATTTTAAATTATTAGCTGTATTCGATTTGCTATATTCTACCGCCGATTCGTTATATTCAATAATTATTTTGTCGCTATAAACCATTTGGGTAGCAAAATTTTCTCTTTTCGGATTGTTATTATTTGTGAAAGCTCCAATAACATGTTTTTTGTCGGCAGAATATAAAAACAACTTGCCGTTTTCAGGAATTTGGAAACTGTCATAATATACTCCAATTGATTTGGCTCCTTTTGATTCAATTTCTAATCTCCAAATTCTATCTCCATTAGGTAATTCTGTCCACGTCCCTGCATTTTCAGGTGTTACACCAACTGGAATAGGAACTCCAATTCTTTCCGGTTCTCCATTTTTTTCGAAGAATTCATCTTCAATTTTTAATTGTTCTACATCCGGTGTCGGTAGTACAATATGATCAATATTATTTTCCAAATTAATTAGAAAACTCGGAGGTATTCCTCCTTCGCTAATCTGAGATTTTAGTTGTAAGGAGCAAAACAATACTAACAGGCTCATTGTTAGAGATAATAAGTGATTTTTTTTCATCATAATTAAGTTTAGTTAAACATTTTAATGGAAATTATTTTATCAAATGATTCACAAATATATATTAATAATAACCTTTTTCAAAATCATTTTATTGATATAATATCATAAACATATACTTCATGAAAATTTATTTGATTAATTTTACTATGTAAATAAAATATGATTTTATGAAACTACTTATATGGTATTGCAATAATTTTGAATATAATACGACTATTAATACTATTGAAAAATATACAACTGAAGAAACAATGTGTAAATTTTCTAATGTTTTAGTTGCATTTATTCAGGTTGAAGAAAATGATGAGGACAACTTGAATAATGCTGAAAAAAAGATGGTTAAACAAATTAAATGGGCCTCTGGTAAAAATAATACTAAAAAAATTCTTCTGCACTCTTTTGCACATCTATCTGATAGCAAGGCAAACCCGGAATTCACTAAAGAGCTACTTGATAAAGCACAAAAAAGATTAGAAAATGCTGATTATGAAACCTCTCAAACACCTTTTGGATATTTTCTAGATCTGAAAATGGAAGCTCCAGGATATTCATTAGCAAGAATTTTTAAAAGTTTTTAACAATGGAAGAAAAAATTAAAATAGCGGCAAAAATTATCAACAATTCAAAACACCTTACTGTTTTTACAGGTGCTGGAATTTCAGTTGAAAGCGGAATACCTCCATTTCGTGGTACAGATGGATTATGGAGTAAATACGACCCAATAGTACTTGATATCGACTTCTTTTATAAAAATCCTGAATCATCATGGAAAGTTATTAATGAAATTTTTTATGATTTTTTTGGAAAGGCTAAACCAAATGACGCACACATAGGAATTGCAAAACTTGAAAAAAAAGGTTTTGTTAAAGCTGTAATAACTCAAAATATTGATAATCTTCATCAAGAAGCAGGAAGTAAAACTGTTTTTGAGTTTCACGGTAATTCAAAATATTTAATTTGTACAAATTGCAACTCTAAATTTCATATTGATAAAATTAATTTGTCTTATATTCCTCCAAAATGCAAAAAGTGTAATGGCTTGTTAAAGCCTGACTTTATATTTTTTGGGGAAGGAATACCCGAACCCGCAGGTTCTCTTTCATACGCAGAAGCTGAAAAAGCTGATGTTTTTCTGATAATTGGAACTACAGGGGAGATAATGCCTGCAAGTATGATTCCTCAATATGCCAAAAAAAATGGATGTACTTTAATAGAGATAAATCCTAATAAATCATTATACACAAATAAATTAACAGATACTTTTTTACAAGGAAAAGCTTCTGAAATAATTAATAAACTATTAGAAATTATTTAGTTAATTTACTTAATTCTGTAAATGATTCATCGGTTTTATTTAAAATATCTTCATATATTTTATTAAAATGCTGCTTAATTTCCTTTTTATCTTTTACTTCAATTTTATTTACTCTCGCAATCAATTCCTCTCGTGTTTTAATAATATCCTCAATAATCTTTTCTGCTTTACCTTTACTTTTATCAGGATGTAAATACATAAAAGTATAACAATCTGAAACAACTTCGTAAGTTAAATAATTAATGTCTTTTTTAATGTTCTTTTTGCTAGCCATAATCTTAATTATTAATTTGGTGGTAAAGTTAATATTATTTTGTCTCCAATTTAAAAACTGAAGGACTTATATTAAATCCATCTCTAAAATAATATAAGCCTCCCCAAATATGTTCAACTTTTCTGTAACTTTTTATTTTTTTTCCAAAAATAACCGAAACCTCTGTAACTTGCATATCAAGTTTATCATACTGATTTCTTACAACTTCTCTTTCCGGTTCATTTACAGGTCGTTTTCCAATTTGATATTGTGCACGAGCTTTTCTCTTTCGTTCTTCTATAACTGCCCTGTTTGCTGCTTCACGTTTTATATTTTCTTCTTTTCTTTGTTCTGCAAGTATCTTTTTTTTTCGTAATTCTTCCTCTGCTGCTTCTTTTGCATTTCTCCTTCTGTCAGTTTCTACTTGAGCCAAAGCTTCACTTTTTCGCCTATCTTCTTCTGCTTTTGATAATCCTTTTTTACGAGCATCCTCCCTTAATTGAGCTTCTGCAATTTTTCTTTTGGCTTCTGCTTCTGCATTAGTCTGAGCTATTCTTTTTCGCTCTTCCTCTGCAGCTGTTTTTTCTGCTTCAAGTTTTCTTATCTTTTCTTCACTAGCTTTTCGTTCCGCTTCAGCTTCCATATTTCTGTTATTCATTTCTTCCTGTCGAGCCAGATTTCTTGCTTCAAGTTCTGTTTGATTTTGTTCGTTTTTCTCTGCCTGAATCCTATTTCTTTCTTCAAGTTCAGCTTTTTTTCTCGCATCGCTTTCAGCCTGTAATCGAGCATTTTCTTCTAATCGTTTTCTATCTTCATCAGCCCTCGCATTATCAGCTTCCCGCTTTGCTAAATCTCTTGCTTCTGCTTCTGCCTTTCGTTTTTCTTCTGCATCTGCCATTGCTTGTTGACGAGCTTGTTCTTCTGCTTGCTGTTTTGCTTCTGCTTCTGCTCGTTTTCTTGCACTCTCTTCATCTTTTAATTTGGCTTCTGCTTCTTTTTTTTGTTGAGCTTCCTGTTGGGCTTTTTCCCTTGCTTCTGCTTCTGCTTTTCTTTTAGCCTCTGCTTCTGCCATTGCTTGTTGGCGAGCTTGTGCCTCTGCTTGCTGTTTAGCTTCTGATTGTGCTTTTTGTTCTGCTATCAATTCCTTTGCTTCTTCTTCCTCAGCCTTTTTTGTTTCTTCTTCTACTTTAGCTAATTGAGATCTTATAGATTTTGTATAATCAGTATCATAACCAAAATCATCATAATTCTCATCATATTTTATCAATCCAACGGGTTGATTATATATTATAGTATTAACACCTTCATATTGTTTAAAAATAGTTATTTCAAAACGGAAATCTTCAAAACCTTCATCAAGTACATCTGTAGGAACATTAGTATTAACTTTTATTTTTTTGGTAACATAACCTTTTTTAGAAAATGAAAAAATATAGACATGATTATAGTCTAATTCATATTCAAATGACCTTTTTCCTGCAGAAGATTTAAAAGATTGTCCATCTTTGGTAATTTTTACATTTGTGCCATCATAATTTCCTTTTTCAACTTTAAAGGAACCAAAAACCACAAATTTTGGCTGAGTATTTGCAGTAACTGAAAAAAATAAAATAATTATTAAACACATTTGTACAACAAATAATGTTTTATCAAATTTTATTTTTATTTTTGATGACAAGTTCAAAATACTACAATTTTTTTTCAAAGATATATTTATTCTATTGAAATTAGAATTTTATGAATTCAAAATTATGAAAAATATTGTTGCAAAAATCATACTAATTATTATGTTTTTTCCCTTAATATCTATTTCTCAAAATACTAACATGGATGAAACAATTAATTATTTAAATAAAAAATTTGGTAGGGATTGTTTATTGGATACAAAAAATAAAGACTTAATATTAAAATTTTATAAAAATTATTATTTAATTAAAGAAGATAAGGTTAGTTTTTTTGATATTGATACTGCAAAAATATATTACAGCAAAGAAGAAAAAGCTATAATTTTAAAGTGTTACGGTAATGAGAAACTTGTAATGAGAAAAATATATAAAGCAAATATTAAACGAACATATTCAAGAATAAATATTCAATATGATACAGATAGTACTTCAACAAGTGGAGTAGTAAATGCGTTTAATCATTTAATAAGACTAGTTCAGGATGAAAATTATAAAAGCGATAAAGCTTTTGAATAATATTTGCAAAATTTTATAAAAAATAAGTATATTTAAATTTTAAAATAATATGATTATGAAAATTATTTACATTACACTACTAATCTGTTTTTCAATAAGTTCTTTCGGGCAAGAGGCTGAAGGATTTATTCAAAAAGGTGATATTAAAAGTCAGAATGAGGATTATAAAGGCGCCATAGAAGAATATAATAAAGCTATTGAAAAAGACCCTGAGATGAAAAATGCTTATCTTCAAAGAGCATTTGCCTATATTTTAATTGAGGATTATAAATCTGCTATAAAAGATTACAGCAAAGTAATAGAGTTTGAAGACAATCACTTATGGTCATACATGAGTAGGGGAAGTTCTTACAATAAAATTAAGGAATATCAAAAAGGGCTTAAAGATTTTAATAAAGTTATATCTTTAGACCCAAATAATCAGGAAGCATATAACAACAGGGGGTGGTCTAAGAAGTTTTTAGGCGACACTAAAGGAGCTTGTGCTGACTGGAAAAAGTCTAAAAAACTTGGCAATAAAGAAGCTAAAATAATATATAAAAATAATCATTGTAAATAATTTAATATAAAGGTATTATGAAAAAAATATTATATGTAACAATAACAGCTATTTTACTTATTTCAGTGTATTCTTTTTCACAAAAAACTGACGAAGACATTAACTGGAACGATTGTTTGGAAAAATATAAATCTGAATGGGGCAAACCATGTAAAGGATGCACATATAATAAAGATATTTATAAAGTATATTTTAGAAATATATGTGATGAAAAAATTGATGTACTTGTAAGTGTTCAGGAACAAGATGGAACATGGAAATGTAATTATTTTACAGAATTGGTTCCCAATGATACCATAGAAGCACATGCTTGTAAAGGCTCAGGGAAATTTCTATACTGGGTAAAAAAAGCAGGTGATACTGAAATTACATTCCCAACTTGCTCTGAAGTAAATGAAACTTATAAAGAGTAAAACTTATAAATAGATATTTAATATATTAAATCTAAATATTATGGAAAGTTTTAATAAAAATTGGTTAATAATTTTACTTGTAGCCATTGTTTTTGGGTTATTAGGTTATTTGCTTGGAAAAACCTCTCATAGCATAAATACTTTTCCTCATTTTGACAAACATAAAATGATGATGTTTAGCGATGAAGATGATATTTCTGTAGATGTAGATATTGAAAAAATTATTGATGGAATTGATATTAAAGGAATTGATAAAGATTCATCAAGAATTGTTGTAATTAAAAAAATTATTAAATAAAATTCGTGGAACTTCTAAACTCTTAAGTTTACTCCTATTACAAGAATATCATCTACCTGTTCATTCTCGCCTTGCCATTCGGTAATAACTTTACTTATTATTTCTTTTTGTTCAGGCATTGGCTTTTGATGAATTTCTAACAACAATTCTTTAAATTTTTTGTATTTAAATTTTTTGTTTTTTGATCCACCAAACTGATCTGCATAACCATCAGAAAACAAATATATTATATCTCCATATATAATGTCAATAATATTATTATTAAAATTTGATTTTCTTATGTGAAAACCTATTGGCATTTTATCTGATTTATATTCAATAATCTTACTATCACGAATTAAGTACATAGAATTATTTGCTCCTACATATTGCAGTTGTTTTCTATTCCAATCAACAATACATAAAGATATATCCATTCCATCTCTGTTTTCGCCATCCCCACCCGACTGGTGTAATGAAACAATTACGTTGTCTCGCAATTGATTCAGTAATTCATCAGCCATTATATTAGGATTCATATTAACAATCTCATCTAAAAATGCTATACCCAACATACTCATAAATGCACCGGGCACACCATGTCCTGTACAATCTGATGCTGCGAAAAATGTTCTGTTGTTTTTTTGCGACATCCAGTAAAAATCACCACTTACAATATCTCTTGGTCTGTAAAAAATAAAAGAAGATGGGAAAATATTTTCAAAATCTTTTATAGCAGGCAATAATGCTTCTTGTATATTTTTAGCATAATTAATACTATCTGTTATATCTTTATTTTTTTGTTCTACTATTTCTTTTTGCCTAACAACCTCTACTGTTCTTTCAACAACCTTTTCCTCAAGTATTCGTTTTTCTCTTTTTAAATTTGCCTCACGACGTTTTATAAACAAATAAATTATCAATAGAATTAATATTGATGAGACTATGTAAAACCAAATAGTTCTCCAAAAAGGAGGATTGATTGTAAATTTGAATATTGTTGAAGATTCATTCCATATTCCATCATTATTACATGCTTTTACTTTAAAAATATAATCCCCTGGAGGTAATGCAGGATAATCTGCTTCATCCTTGAATAAAGCCGGAGACCAGTTATCATCCAAGCCTTCCATCATATATTTGTATTTTACTTTTTCAGATATTGTAAGGCTAAGTCCTATAAAATTAAATGTAAGATGATTTTTATTATATGGTAAAATTAGATTTACAGGTAAGTCTGTTTTACTATCAATTGTATCTGCATATTTACCCCAATCAATATCATTAAAGTCTAATTTAATATTTGTAATAAATGTATTTGGAGGTATGCTATTAAAATTATCTATTTTAGGATCATAAATTGTAATTCCTGAAACAGTTCCAAACCATAATCTTCCATCCTTACTTTTCATAAAAGCATTTCTGTTACATTCCAAACCAATAAAGCCTTCAAGCTCCCCGAAATGCTTAATAGACAAACTGTCCTTTTTATTATATAATAATGTATTTAATATATCTAATCCTTTGTTAGTGCCAATATATAATTTATTGTTATCGTAACCCAAGAGATATATATTATTTGATGATAAACCATTTTCTTTACTTATATTGTTAAAATTAATTCCATCAAATCTGTAAATCCCTCTTTTTGTAGCAAGCCAATAGTATTTTTCTCTATCTTGAACTATTGTATTTACGATATCATTAATAAATCCTTCTCGCTTACCATAATGGTTTACTTTATAACCATTATATTTATAAATTCCATTAGCTGATGCAAACCATATATTTTTTGTTATATCTTCAAAAATATTTAACACTTTTTCCTTTTTTAAAATTTCATGCTCATTATTAAAATTATGAAATGTGCTGTCATAATATTGTGTTATTCCGTTGTCTGTTCCTATCCAAATAATTCCTTTGCTATCTAAATAAATAGTGTTTATTATTTTACTTGTTATATTAACATTATAATTAAATAGTTTCGTTGTAGAATCGTTAGTGTAATTTGTAAATATTTTAGTTTTTGGATTAAAAACACTAATTCCACCCCAAGTTGCAAACCAAATGTTAGAATCTGCATTTTCAATTATGGAAAAAACACTACTATGAGGTAATGTATTAATTGAATCTTGTATATGCGGATAGTTTTTAAATTTAGATGAATTAGTTGATGAGTTAATTTTCATTAGAGAAGCACCATCGGCAGTTGCACCTACCCAATAATCCCCTGTTGAAATTTCTGTCATTGCAAAAACATTATTATGATGAAGGTTAAATGACTCATCATAATTAATAAATTTATTTTCCGGATATTTTATTAATCCTTTTTCAGTACCAAGCCATAAATTGCCTTCAAAATCCTTTATTACTTTTCTGATTTTTGTCTTTATAAAAAGATTGTCTTTAATTTTTTTTGTACCATCATAAGTTACAACCCAGCCATTATATTGTACAAATAGCATTGTTCCATCATCAAACTTTAAAGAACTCATATAAGTTCTTCCCGGATCGGCTTCAAACACCTTGTTTCTTGTTATATAATTTAAACCATTTGATGTTAAAATCCATAAGCGATTATCAGAATCTTTATTAAGATTCCAAATCTGATTATGAAATAATCCATCTTCGACAGTATATTCCACAAATTTTTCTCCTACTAATCCTATCACACCCTTATTTCCTGTTCCAAACCATAATTCGTTTTCATCGGTTTCTAAAATTGAATATACTGTAGTATTATTTAAATTATCATTCCCGTCAAGTAATTTAATGGAATCCTTGTTTAGAATTGCAACACCTTTATATGTACCAATTACTAAATCTCCATTTTTTCTAAATAGTAATGAGTAAACATATTTATGTGGTAACCCATTGTCTTCTGTATAGTTTGTGAATTCTTTTCCATCATACTTACTTACTCCCTGATCGGTCCCGAACCAAATATTTCCTTTTTTATCCGATATAATTGAAAATACAATATTACCCGCCAGACCGTCTTCAGAAGTAATGTTTCTAAAAGTTTTTCCATCAAAAATGTTTACACCACCACCATTAGTTCCAATCCATAAATAACCCTTATCATCTTGCATTAACGAAATTACTTGTGTTTGAGAAAGACCATCTTTAACTGTATATAATTTATGATAATATGTTTGACTTAATAATAGGTAAGATGTAAAAATTAAAATAAATAATAAAAATGATATTTTATAAAATCCTCTCATTTACCACTGTTGTGATTTTCTTATTTTTGCTAAAAATAATATTAGATTTTAAATAATACAAATAATTAAAATCTTTCTTACTTTTTATTATTCCGGTTTAGCTTATTTTGAATTCTTTGAGCTTTATTATAATAATAATCTGCATTTAACATATCTCCGAAATTTTTATAATAATTTCCAATATTAAGATACATATAATAATTATCCGGATTTTGTTCTATTGCAATTTTCCAATATTTAATTGCTTTTTCAAAATCTGATTTAAAATAAAAATAATTTCCTACATTTATAAATGGGATCTCTGATCGGGAATCAGCTTTCAAAATTCTTCTATTTAGTTCTATTGCTCTTTTATAATCCCCAATTTTATTGCTCCAATTTGCAAGTTTTGAAAGCACTTCAATATATTTAGGCTCTATTTCAATTGCTTTTTCATAATATTCAACAGCTCTTTCATATTCTTTTTTCATTTCATAAGTAAAACCAAGTTGGTAATATGCACCCGAATAATCCGGATTTAATTCTATGGCTTTTTCAAAATATGGAATTGCTTTATCGTATTGCTTATAAACCACCGATTGAATAAAACCTAAATTATTCCAAACTCTAAAAAAATCGGGGTATAATTCCAAACATTTGGAATAATGCTTATTTATCGTTTCAATATTTTTTTTAATATTTTCAGGATTTTCCAGTTGAAATAATAGTTTTGTAGCATACATTTCATTTGCTACAAAAGAATTTTCCAAATACTCAATATCATGCTCTACAAGAGTAATAGTATTATACCAATTATTATTTCTGTCAATAGTTTTAACTGTATATGGTATTAATATAAGAATTACTACCACTATAACTTTATTAATATTTTTGCGATTTAACGATGTTTTATTAAAATCTATTTTCAATATTTTGAAGATTAAATAAACAATTAAAATAATAAAACCAAGTGATGCAATGTATGTGAGACGTTCAGCTATTATTCCGTTTACCTGAACTAAAATATTTGCAAACATTGAGATAGATATCAAATAAAAAAATATAGAAAAAGAAAGCGTGGTTTTCTTTTTCAAGCCTTTAATTCCAATTATTAATAAAAAAACATGAACTATAATTGATATAATCACCCATATATTTAAAAATCCAACAACAGGTATCATATTATAACCATAATAAAATCTTAAAGGATGTGGAAAAATCAATAGTTTAATATAATATCCTAATGAATATAAAGCTGTAGGTATTTTATTTAAAAATCCATCTACTTCAAATAAGGGATTTTCTATCATAAGAACAGGCTTATTTGCTGGTAATGCAATGTTTATGAATTTTCTGACAGCAAATATCAATATAAAAAGACCAACAAAATAAATGATTGATCTACTTACTTTTAAATTTGTGAAATAATATAATATCAAAGGTATTAATGCTGCAAAAACTAATGCGCTTTCCTTAGATAAATAGGCAAATACCATGAAAAATATGCAAAGAATTAAATTAAGTATTTTCTTATTATTAGTAAATTTTAATATAAAAAGGACAGATATTATACCTGCTAAAAAACTTAAAATTTCTTCACGATTTTTAAGACTGGCAACTACTTCTGTATGTAATGGGTGAGATAAAAATAGCAAAACAACAAAAAACGAAAATAAAACATTATAGTTTTTAAACATTTGCTTTAAAACAATAAATAGTATTATACCTGTTAAAGCATATAATAATAAATTGATTAAATGACCAACAAAAGGATTTTTGCCGAATATTTCATATTCAATAGCAAACATAGCCTTTGCTATGGGACGATAACCATAATTGTAATCTCTTGCTTCCTTATATGAGGTGGTAAATATTTCGGGAATAGCACTAATGCCTTTTTCAACCAAAACATTGTCTTCAACTACTAGATTATCATCAATATTGTATTTATTATTAAGAGTATTTCCGTATAAAATAAAAGTAAATGCAACTATAATTAAATAGTATGCAAAGTTTTTATCTGACAATAATTTATTTATAATACTCAACATTACAATTATGACTTATTATGTTTCAAAGATAAGTAAAAATATAAAAAGTTATACTTATAAAGTTTTTTGGATTTATGTTGCAATAAAACATTTTTTTAGTATTTTTGAAATTATGAATATTGAATTCGATTTTTTTAAAATAGATAAAGAAAATCTGATACCGGGAAAAGGGAAAATTATGATTTCTGAACCTTTTTTTGATGATACTTATTTTGGCAGATCTGTTGTATTATTGACCGAACATAACGATAAAAGCTCTGTTGGTTTTATTCTAAACCGTTTTACAGATATTAAGTTAAGCGAAGTAATGAGTTCATTAAAAAATATTAAAACTAATGTTTCTATTGGCGGACCTGTTGAAACTGATACTATACACTACATGCACACATTGGGCGATTTAATTCCTAATTCTGTTCATATTTTCGATAATATATACTGGGGAGGAGATTTTGAACATTTAAAAACTTTGTTAGAAACAAACATTGTATCTAAAAATCAAATTCGTTTCTTTTTGGGTTATTCAGGTTGGGGTACAGGTCAATTAGAAGAAGAACTTAAAAACAACTACTGGGTAATTTCAAAAATATCGGGCAAAAACATAATGATAAAAGATAAAGAAATTTGGTATAACAGTCTGAAACAACTTGGTGGAAAATATAAAACATGGGTTAACACCCCCACTAATCCCGAATTAAATTAAATTTTACAGCTATGAAATACATTATTTTTATTTTGTCGTTTGCTATAATAACCAACATTGGTTATAGTAGAATTTTAATTGCTGTAGTTGATGGCGGTGACTAGGGACATACAAGAACCTACGCCCAACCAGGTACAAAAACCTTTTATTGCAACAAAAATATACCTTGATAATATTAGCGAACTTATTGCAGAATATGAAAATGAAGATAACATAAAACTATTAGACTACTACAAAGAACTAATAGCACAGTTTGAACTCTTAGAAATATCCTAAAATTCAATTAGTAAGTGTCGCACTTGCATCTCGAATTTTAGAAGTATACAGGTGTTTTTATATAATTGTAATAATTAAAAAAAAATGTACCTTTACAGCATAATTAAAAAACTAAAACCTAAAATTTAATATTATGGCAAAATCACAAGATTCAAAGAAAACCCAAAAAAAAACACCGGCTAAAACTGCAAAAGAAAAAAAAGCAGCAAAAAGAGAAAAGAAATCTAATAGAGAATATTAAGGAAATTATTGCCAAGTTCAAAATTCCAAACACCAAGCCTCAAGCATTTCCCCTTGGAATTTGGGATTTGAGATTTGAAATTTGTAATTTGGGACTTGAGATATGAAATTTGAACAATATAATATTGCCGATGGAATAAAAGCCAGTATTTCTAAACTGGGATATAAAAAACCCACCGACATTCAATTTAGATCTATTCCTTCCATTTTAAAAGGAGATGATGTTTTAGCTATTGCACAAACAGGCACAGGTAAAACGGCGGCATTTGCCATACCAGTTTTGCACATTTTACAGCAACGCAAAACCAGTAGTCGCTCTGATGGAATAAAGTGCTTGGTTATGGCACCCACACATGAGTTGGCTTTGCAAATTGATTCTGTTTTTAAAACATTAGGTAAACACACAAAAGTTAATTCTTTTTGTATTCATGGTGGTGTAGATCAGGAACCGCAAATTAAACAGTTAGACAAAGGGGTGGATATTTTAATTGCTACTCCCGGAAGAATGTTTGATCTGGTAAGTCAGGGTGCACTAATTCTAAAGCGAGTAGAAATTTTGGTTTTAGATGAAGCAGATCACATGCTTGATTTAGGGTTTATTAAAGACATTCGCGATTTAATACATCATCTTCCCCAAAAGCGTCAAACGCTTTTTTTCTCTGCCACCATCAACGAAAAGATAAAAAAACTTGCATACTCATTAGTAACAGATGCTATTCGTATTCAAATCTCACCTAAAGATCCTGTAGCAAAAAATATTGAACATGCTGTTGCTTTTGTTGAAATGGATGACAAACGTTTCTTTTTAGAAAACGTAATAAAGAATAATTCTGAAAAGAAAATATTAGTATTTGTTAGAACAAAGATACGAGTAGAGCGTGTGAAAAAAGCTATGGAAAGAGTAGATATCGCAGTTGGTACAATACACAGCGATAAATTGCAAGAAGAACGCGAACGCACCATGCAAGATTTTAGAGATGGGAAATTGAAAGTTTTAATTGCCACAGATGTTAGTGCCAGAGGAATTGACATATCGAATGTAGAATATGTGATAAATTATGATTTGCCTGAAACGTCGGAAAATTATGTGCATAGAGTTGGCAGAACGGGGCGTGGTAATCAAAAAGGACTGGCAATTTCGTTTTGTAGTTCTGAAGAAAAAGAATTGTTGACAGTTATAGAAAACAACTTGGGTAAAGCTATTCAAAGAATAGATATTTCTAAAAATGATTATCGAAATATGATAGACCTGTCTGAAAATAAATCTCATGATTGGCAATCCTTATTAAAAGAAGAAGAGCAAGAGGAAGAAAAACGTAAAAAGAAAAAGAAGAAAAGGAAATCCGCATATTGATTCCGAATATTCAAGATTAATCTTTCAAAAAAATGTAAGTAGGCAGAATCCTGTTTCGCAAACCTTAATGTCATTTAGCTAAGAATTATTTTGCTGAAGAGCCTAATAATTAACCTAAAAACCTAATCAAGCGCTCGCTTATTAAAAAGAATATATCCGAAATTAAAAAAGAAAAAATAAGGATTGTCTGCACCTTCGTAATAATTAAAGCTAAAACTTGCCGGACCAACAGGCGTATGATATATTAACGATGATGAAGTCATGTAATATCTGTATTCAAAAGGCTCGGCATAATAAGGATTTAAATCTTCATCTTTTAATATTTTTTGATATGGCTGAAAAACATAAGCTTCAAGTCTGAGATCTAATCGGTTTGTAATATTAAAAACGCAATTTATGCCCCCTGCTGCATAAGAATGTGCCCTGTAATTTTCAAGAAACAATGTTTTACTGTGAGGTACTGGACTAAACGAAGGGCTAATCAACAATGTAGAAGTATAGTTAGAGAAAAACGGCTGATTAGAATAAACACCTTCAAAATAAACGCCGGGCGTGAAAAACCCATTGGTTTTAAAATAATGGAAATATATGCTGCTAACATTATACCAATTATGATTTTGCGAAGAAATATTCTTATACACAGATGCTGAACCAGGAAAATGCTTTTCTTTTCCATCAACAAATCTTGCATTCAACTTAAAGTATGATCCTTTGTTCCCGTACTGTTTATAGTTTATTGTCCTTTTTTCAAATTTCGCATTAAAAGTATAAAGGTCAAAAATAGTTTTGTCTGTAGTATCTGTTTTTAAATAATATTTTGTCTGATAATAATTATCGGTCATATTTGCTATTGCACCACTAAAAATTATTCTGCTTTTATTGCCAACAGGCATTCCTATATTAGATTTAAAATTACTTTCGTTAGATATTAAATACGAAGGTCTGGTATCTTCAAAAAACAATCCGCTGTAACTTCTAAAATAATCCCATCTGTTAAAAGTCGCACTAACATCAACAAAGAAAGGTAAGCTGGAAGGAAAATCCATTCTGCTTTTCAATTTTACCGAACTATATAATCGTCCAAAATATAAATTTGCCGAAGTCTCATAAGATTGTTTGTCAAGATAATGATATTTTGCTCCAAAATATGCCTGATTTATGGGGCTTGAAGAAATATTTCCGCCAAACTGTACTTCAAATTTTTTCTTTTGTTTTATTTTTAATGATAGATCAAAATATCCTGAAGCAGAATCTTGTTTTAAAACAGGATAAATAGATTCAATTTTATTATCGGCAACTAATTTAAAGTATTCCTTTTTTAAACTCTCAAGTGTTAATGCTTTCTTATTATGGTACAAACTTCTTAATACGTATACTTGTTGTCGAAAATTTAATCCTTTAACGCTAATATTCTTAATTACAATTTCGGGCAGGTCATTTTTATATTCCTTTCTTTTCTTTTCCACATCAAGCCTGCTAACTCTTCTTTTAACCTTTGTTAATATTTCATTAATTTTATATGATGCCTCAAAATACCCGTTTTTCACTAACTCATCTACCTTGTCAAAATCCATTAAACCAACATTGTTTACAATAGGTTCAATAAGCACACCTTTTTCTTTTGGGATATTAAAATTAGTGTTTATTAATGTTACCATATTTTCTATCTGAAGCATTATATCGTCTTCTCCCGGTTTATCGGAATTTGACGATACTTTTGAGCCAATAATAAAATCAGGTTTAAAATCTTTTTCCATAACATCAACAGGGAAATTATTTAATATTCCGCCATCAAAAAGTAATCTGTTATCAATAGTTATAGGTTTAAAATAAAACGGGAAAGTCATAGAAGCTCTAATAGCCGATGGTAACATACCATTTCTAAACACTATTTCTTCGTTTTTATGAACATCGGCAGCAAGACATCGAAAAGGAATAAACAAGGAATCAAAATTATAGTTTGCTTGTGCTGCTGCTGCTGAAAATATTTCCAAAAACGCAAAGTCCATCTGATACGGGGGAACTATGTTTGTTGGCAACTTTGGTTTTAAAATAGAATCGTAAGAAAAATCTAGCTTAACCCACGATGCACTTGGTTCGTCTTCTTTGAAATAATAAAGATATTTTTCTTCAATTATTCCAAAAGCCCAGTTATTAAACTCTTCAGTTTTAAATAACTCTTCCATATCCTCGGGCGAATAACCAATAGAATATAATCCTGCAATTATAGCTCCAATAGAAGTTCCTGCTATATAGTCAATTGGAATATTATTTTCTTCAAGAGCTTTTAATACCCCAATATGAGCCATTCCTTTTGCACCGCCACCACTTAATACTACTCCAACTTTCTGAGAAAACAGAAATTGCGTAAATAGCATTAATAATATTAGCAATATGAGTTTCTTCACTTTAAAAATAGTAATTGTTTAAATTGTTTATCGTCATGCCTACCGGCAGATAAATTTGTCGTTTGTCAATGCTTAAATAACATTGATCGTTTTTACTTTCATTTTAAATTAAAGCATTCCTTCATCAGAGAAACTAAAATATTCTTTTTCAACAACAATTATATGGTCTAATACTTTAATGTCCATAATTTCGCCTGCTTCTTTTATCTTTTTTGTAATTTTGATATCAGATTCACTTGGCTTTACATTTCCCGATGGATGATTATGACACAATATTATTGATGTAGCTTTTTTATCAAGTGCTTCTTTCATAATTATTCTAATATCAGTTACTGTACCGGTAATTCCACCCTTGCTTATTTTTATTTTATCAATTATTTTATTAGACCTGTTTAATAAAAGTATCCAAAATTCTTCGTAAGATAAATCTGCAAGAATTATGCTAAAAATAGTATATGCATCATTGCTGCTACTTATTTTGTTTTTTTTAATTAAATCCGATTGCTTTCTTCTTTTCCCCAACTCCATAGCAGCAATTATAGTTATAGCTTTTGCTGTGCCAATTCCCTTGTTTTTTTTAAGTTCTTCAATTCTTAATTTTCCAAGTTCGTTTAAATTATTGTCTGCATTTTTTAAAATTTTCTTTGAAAGTTCCACAGCAGATTCATTTTTATTTCCAGAGCCTATTAATATTGCAATTAATTCAGCATCACTTAAACTATTAATTCCTTTATTTAAAAGTTTTTCACGTGGTCGGTCTTCTAATGCCCAATCTTTGATTTTTAAATGTTCAACTTCATTCATAATTTAATACTAATGTAAATTGTAAATTAGAAACAAATATATAAATTTGAATAATAATTGCTAAATAAGCACTTATTAGTAATTAAATTAGCATTTTATCAATATTTTATTTTTATCACATAATGCACAACAAATAAGGATGTTAGACATGGGTTGGCATTGTTTTGAAATAAAAAAATAAAATATTTTTACATTTTTGTTTGTAAAGTATGAGAAAATAAAATATTTTTACGTTTTTAATATTTAGAAGTAAAGCTTTTTAACCGATTTATAAGTTATGAGAAAGTATGCAATAATCATTGTGAGCATTGTTTTTTCAATTTTATTGTTAAATAATTGTAAAAAAGGAGAAAACGACCCGTTTTTCTCAATACATTCACGTAAAGCAAGAATGGTAGCCGATTGGGATATTGATTCTAAAAGTAGTTTAATTACTTGGGTTCTTGATAATGGAGAAACAGCTATTGTCGATTTTCAAATTACAGGAAAAACGACTGTTACTGAAGATGTGGATTCAATCAATCATGCTCCAGATGATACTCTTAGGCAAAGAACCGGTGAGGTATATGAAGGTTATTATCATTTTAACAAGGATGGTTCAATGGAATATATTTTACATTATAATTTAGTTGATGATAGTACTTATACAGATGATGGTACGGGAGAAACAACATCAAGAATAATAACTACTATTTACAAAGAAAGAGCATCAGGTACATGGAATTTTATGCATAAAATTGATGATTATAAGAAAAAAGAAAGGATTTCAATGGTTTGGGAAAGTTATAATACTTCAGTTAATGTTATTTATAAAAGAGAAGTTACAGATGGTGATGGAATTCAACTCTCTATAGTTAATTGGACTACGTTTTCAGCTACAGAAAACAAATATGCAAATGGAGAGAGTGCAGAAGTATGGGAAATTAATCAACTTAAAAATAAAGAAATAATTTTGCAAAGAAATGTTGATAGAGTTTATGTTCAAAGTGACCAATATGCAGGCTCTAAAACTACAGCAAAAGGATTTGAATCTATTCTGTTAACCAGAGAAACAGGTGGAAGTAGCTCCGAATAAGTAAAAAATCTCATTTAAAATTTTACAAATTATGAAAAAATTTTTAATTTTTATTATTGTTATTGTCTTGGCAGCACCTATTTTTACTGCATGTAAAAAAGGAGAAGATGACCCTTTTTTAACAATTAAATCAAGAAATGCCCGATTAATTGGTGAATGGGAAATGGTAGATTACAATCAAATTACAATAACCACTACTACAATAGCTTCAACAACTTCCACTTCAACAGAAACAACTACATATAGTGGTACAACTTATACTAATACTGTTGTAGATGATGTTTCTGATTCAAACACAGGAACTGTAGCTTATAGTGTTACCTTTAATAATGATGGAACATTCGACAGAGTAATTAATATTACAGTAAACCATGATGGTTATACTTCTGTAACAATCACAACTGAAAAAGGAGTATGGTATTGGGCTAGTGGTAATAATGAACTTGATACTAAAAATAAAGAAGTTTTAGTTATGCAACTTACTTCACATATTGAAACATTTACTTCCGGCTCATATACTGATACTGATTCTTATACATGGGAAGGATTAAATTGTCCTTTAGAATATCTTCAAATTAAAGGTTTAAGCAGTAAAGAAATTACTTTTAATATGGAAGGGAAATATTCAAACAACGATCCTACAATTCCCTCTTCAACAACAACTACGGCAGAGGGTAAAATGGAAAAATAATAATAGATTTCAATATATAATATTAGAAAAAGCCCCAAACGGGGCTTTTTTTATATTTTATTATTGTCCCGTCATAAAATTAATTATTGATACAAAATGGTTTGGTTTTCCAAATAATTCAAATGAAAATAATAGAATAAAAGCTACTTATACAAAAAAATAGCAGAAATTATTTTTTTATAAGTTTTAGCATAATTATATTTGCAAATCTTTAATTTAAAAATTTAAAAAATCATGAAAAAACTTTTAACTATTATTATTGCAATTGCAATTGCAGCACCTTTTTTTACAGCATGTAAAAAAGGAGAAAATGACCCAATGTCATTAAAATCTAGAAAAGCTCGTTTAGTTGGTGAGTGGGAATTATCATCTTCAACAGATACTTATACAAATAATGATGGAGATATTACCACTACAGTTTTTAATGGAACAACTTTTACAACAACCTATTCTACTGCTGGAGTGGACCCTTCTGTAAGAACAGGTAGTGTAAAATCAACCATAGAGAAAGACGGTACTTATATTTATGAAGAAACTAAAATTCAAACAGAAACAGATCCTGACTACGTAACAACAAAAGTTACTAAAATGGAAGGTGTTTGGTATTGGGGGTCGGGTAATAAAGAATTAGAAACTAAAAACAAAGAGATTCTAATAACTCAAATTACTAAAAATACTTATACCAGTACAACTACAGGTGATTATCCAAGTTCTTATACTTATACTCAAACTTATGAAGGTTCTGATTGTCCTATTTCTTATATGAAACTTGATAAATTGTCAAGTAAAGAGATGATTTATAAATCAGAAGGAAAAAATAGTTATACTGACGATAATGGTACTGATATTTCTTCAGGAACAAGTGAAGGTACTATGACAAAATTATAATTTAATTTAAAAATTTAAAACTTAAAAAATCATGAAAAAACTTTTAACTATTATTATTGTAATTGCTCTTGCAGCACCTTTTTTTACAGCATGTAAAAAAGGAGAAAATGACCCAATGTCATTAAAATCTAGAAAAGCTCGTTTAGTTGGTGAATGGGAACTTGTTGAATTAGAGAGAACTACAACAAGTTCGTCTTCTGGTGGTAGTTCTACTTCTACTGATAATTTCAATGGTTCAAATATGACTGAAACTAACAGTTATCTCAACAATTTCTGTTTATTCAGAAAGTGTTGAGATAATGAAAGATGGAACTTATGAAATGAAACATACCCAAACTTATACAGAAACTAGTTCTACAACAACTTACGATGGAAAAGGAACTTGGGCATGGATTAGCGGAAATAAAGAAGATGAATTTAAAAACAAAGAGAGAATTTGTTTTACAACAACTAGTTCGACTGAAACAGATAGCTATACAGGAGGTTCTGATACAGATATATATTCTGGTGAGGGTGATTTAGGTGTTTCTACTATGAGAATAGATGAATTAAGTAGCAAAACTTTAGTTATTTCTGCAGAATATACATCAAACTATGATGGTAATATATACACTGTTTCTGAGACATCAACTTACGAAAAACAATAATCAAGTTTAATATATAATGAAAATCCTCGAAATATTTCGGGGATTTTTTTTGCTATTTACTGAATGAAAATTATCAATGAAAGGAACTTTTATATTTCAAACTCTGCAATTTCATCACTCTTTTTAAACTTAAATGCTTTTTTTACTTTTTTGTAATTAAATATAAGCAGGTTTTTTTGGTCGGGGTACAAATCGTCTAAAAATGAACTTCTAAGTTTAATGGTTTTAATATTATTAATATTTTTTAGTTCGTAATAAAGCCAAACAGCTTCAAAGTTCGTTTCTTTTTTAAAAAAATTAAGTTGTGATGCTGTAACTTTCTTGTTGTTAATAGTCAAATTAAAATTTTCAGTTATATATTTATTGATATATTTTTTAGAATTTTCATCAAGTTCATTGTTCATTTTAATATCTATTCCGTATTTCTTTTTCAGTATAGATTCAAAATCATCGGTAAATATTTTTATTGCTATTGTAAACGATTTTGTATTTTCGTTGTAATCAATATTGGTTAAACTGATATGTATAGGGTGTATAAATGACAAACCAATAAAAAATACCAAGAACCATAATCCTGTTTTCATCTGCGTCTAACTTTTTCAATTTGTCATAAGTAATCTGCGTCAGTTTTTCATCTGTTTATACTTTTGCCTTTATTTTAATGCTCTCAAACTTTCAATGGCAAGTCGATAAGAATCGAATCCGAAGCCCATTATAGCGCCAAGGCAATTTTTTGCAATAAGTGATGTGTGTCTTTCAATTCCTCTAGATAAAATATTTGTTATGTGTACTTCAATTACCGGTGTCTCTATTGCAGCAATAGCATCGGCAATTGAAACAGAGGTATGGGTATAGCCGCCTGCATTAAGAATGATGCCATTATATTCAAAACCGGTTTCATGTAATTTATTAATTATTTCTCCTTCTACATTAGACTGAAAATAATCTATTTGTATATCTTTAAAGAGTTCTTTTAGTGTGCCTATATAGTCTTCAAAATTTGCACTACCATATAGGTTTTTTTCACGCTTACCAAGTAAATTTAAGTTTGGTCCGTTAATGATCTGAATTTTCATATGTTTATGATTCAATTTATTGAAATAAACTATTTCTGTTACAAAGGTATAAAATAAACAAATAAATTGAAATGAAAATTACTTATAATACTTGGGATGCTTAATTATAAAGTCTTCATAACTTTCAACTTTAACATTTTTCGCATCCTGAATAGCCGTTTTATATAAGTTTTCTAATTGTTCAGCATTTGTCTCAGGGAAATTTATATTAATTAGAACACTTTTAGTATTTTCTGAAATTGCAAGCATTGGGTCACCTAATAAACATAAACCCATTGACCATTCTTCAGTAATACTTGTGTTATTATACCAATAGCAGAATGATTTCCCCCAATTATAATCATTTGCCAGTGCAGAATTGAAATTATTAGGAGAATAATTCCCCCCTGTTTTAGTTGTTCCCATAATTGCTAATCCATAGCTTGTTCCCAAAACATTTGTCATTCCTAAATTATCTTCAGTATATCTTGCACCAGAACAATTAAACATATTAAAAAATGATGCTTTGAAATTGTAATTCTTAATATCGTTTGTGTTAATGTATTCACTAGATCCCTGATAATGAATAGCCAAAGAACTTGGGTATGAATGTATCATTTGGTGAACATATTCAGCACCCTGATTTGTTAGCTTATTAATATAATTTGTTTTTGAGGTTTCATTTATATCAATACAAAGATCTGTTTGGCTGTATAGACCTGTAGTATTAACTTCCCAATAATTTAAATAGTCGGGTTCCCAATCATCATCAACAAAAATATAAACGCTTTCATTAACTAAAGAACCATTATTTTTATAATTATGAACTCTATCTAAATAAGATTTAATTTCAGAACTAGATCCAATAATTCTTCCAACACCGATTTTAAGATGTATAGATGAATGACTATCATATTTACCATTAGCATCGGCATCTGTATAACTGGCATCGGGATCCATTAGATATAAATCACAAGGAAATTCTTCATAATTATCAAAATTATCAGGTCCATCCATTTCGTACCATGCAACAGGTAGATCACCAATTAAAAATGCTCCTTTAATATGGTATTCATCATAATATTTTTTTAAAGTATCGCGTAAAGCATTAACGCTGCCACTTTCCCATTTTATAACTAGTGCCGTTGTATCACCGGTACCTATATCATTTATATAAGTATTTAGTTTTGATTCGATATCATTATAAATACTATTTTCAACAATTATTAACATGCTTGGATAAAGTGGAGTTTCTGGTATTATTTCTTCTTCCTCATCCTTCTTTTCACATGAAATAATAAAAATTGAAGAAAATAGAATAATTATTAAGTAGTGTAGTGTTTTTTTCATGATTTTATATTTAAAACAAAAACTTATACGTTGACATTCAAATTTGGTTTTATTGACATAACTCTAAATTGAAAGAGTATTTTGCTTTTTAAAATTGACTGATGAATTTAAAATTACTTTAACACTTTTCACAATTCCTTTTTCATCAAAACCACACTCGCTATATAATTGTTCAGGTGTTCCGTGTTCAATATACTTATCTGGAACACCCATAAGATGAACATCTGATTTATAATTATTTTCTGCCATAAACTCTAAAACTGCACTGCCAAATCCACCAACTATTGTGCCATCTTCAATTGTAATTATATTTTTAAACTTATTAAAAACTTTATGTAAAAGTTCTTTATCAATAGGCTTTACAAAACGCATGTCGTAATGAGCTATACTTATTCCATCATTTTTTAATGTTTTTGAAACATTTGGAATAAAATTACCTACATGGCCTATGGTAAGAATCGCAATATCTTCTCCTTCTTGTATAGTTCTGCCTTGTCCAATTTTTATTTCTTCAAATTTTTTCTTCCAATCAACAAATACACCTTTTCCTCTTGGATAACGAATTGCAAATGGACCATTATTTTTTAGTTGTGCAGTATACATTAAATTTCGCAATTCAATTTCATTCATAGGAGCAGAAACAATTAATTCGGGAATGCAACGGAAAAAAGCAAGGTCAAAAACTCCATGATGCGTTGGCCCATCTTCGCCAACCAAACCTCCTCTATCCAAACAAAATACTACATGAAGTTTTTGTAAAGCAACATCATGTATTACCTGATCGTAAGCCCTTTGCATAAATGAAGAATAAATATTGCAAAATGGTATTAAGCCTTGTTTTGCCATTCCTGCAGAAAATGTAACAGCATGTTGTTCGGCAATACCAACATCAAAAGCTCTATTAGGCATTTTTTCGAGCATTAAATTTAACGAACACCCTGATGGCATTGCAGGAGTAACACCAACAATTTTATTGTTTTTCTCGGCAAGTTCTATTATCGTTTCTCCAAAAACATTTTGATATTTTGGAGGACTGGCTTTATCAGATTTACTTGAAATAAGTTCCCCTGTTTTTTTATCGAATAATCCGGGTGCATGAAATCTTGTCTGATTAATTTCTGCTTGTTTAAATCCTTTACCTTTTTTTGTAATACAGTGAAGTAATTTTGGTCCAGGTATTTCTTTAAGGTCTTTTAATGTTTTTGTTAATTGAATTACATCATGCCCGTCAATTGGACCAAAATATCTAAAATTCATTGTTTCAAATAAATTACTATGTCGTAGAATAATAGATTTTATTCCATTATCAATTTTTTGAGCAATTGCCTGAGCATTTGGCCCCCACTTACTTATTTTACCCAATAATCTCCATACATCGTTTTTAACCCTGTTATATGTTTTTGAAGTTGATACATCAAGCAAATATTCTTTTAAGGCTCCAACATTGGCATCAATTGCCATATTGTTGTCATTTAATATGATTAATAAATCGGATTTGTTATGTCCTGCATTATTTATTCCTTCAAAAGCCAAACCTGCTGTCATTGCACCATCTCCAATAACTGCAACTATTTTTTTATCTTCGTTAAGATGTTTTGCAGCAACAGCCATTCCCAAAGCTGCAGAAATTGAAGTAGCAGCATGCCCAACACCAAATGCATCGTATTCACTTTCATCTGGTTTTGGAAAACCGCTTATACCCTTGTATTTTCTATTTGTATGAAAAAGATCGCGGCGACCGGTTAAAATTTTGTGACCATATGCTTGATGCCCAACATCCCATATTAATTGATCATAAGGAGTTTGAAATGCATAATGTATCGCAACAGTAAGTTCAACTACGCCTAAGCTGGCACCAAAGTGTCCGGGGTTTGTTGAAACCTCGTCTATTATAAAATCTCTTAGCTCTTTACAAACATCCGGGAGTTCACTTATTTCCAGTTTGCGTAAATCTGAAGGATCATTTATTTTATCAAGTTTACTTTTTTGTTGCTTTGCCATTGATAAATGATGCATAAAAAACATACAAAGTTAATAAAACATATCGGTTTTTGTCAAGAGGACTTCTAATATTTGTTAAAATTCACATTGAGCCAATCTATCGGTATTGAAATCTCTATTGTTCATATTTTTGTTAGTAATTTAACTATATGCTTAATTATATGATTTTAATTAATTGTAATTTTGACCATTAAACTAAATTTAATGGTTATGCGTATTAAAAATGTATTTTTCGTTTTAATAATTTTAATTAGTGTATTGTTTTCTTGTGTACCTGCTCGTCAGTATCAGGATTTAAAAACAAAAAGTCAAAAATGTGAAGAAGAAAGAACATTATTAAAAGATAAGAATAATGAATTAAATGTAAAAGTTACGGAATTTCAGTCAAATATTGATGAAATGGCAAAGCAAATAAAAGGTTTAATTAATGATACCACTGTTGTTGGAATTTCATTAAGAAAACTTACCAGCCAGTACGACAAAATAAACGAATTAAACGATGAACTTTTACGTAAGCTGCGACAAAAAAATATGAATGAATCTTCTGAAACAAGAAAACTGCTTGCCGAATTACAAGAATTACAAGAAGATCTTCAAAAACGAGAAGATGAAATTAAAGATATGGAAAGAGCTTTAGACGAGAAAAAGAAAAATCTGGATAATCTGACAGCTGAACTTGAAGAAAAAAATAAGGTTTTGGAAGCAAGAAATAAAAGACTTCTTGAGTTGGAAAGCATGTTAAACAGAAAAGATTCTGTTGTAAATGCACTTAAAAATAAAATTTCTGCTGCCTTAAAAGGATTTGAAGGCGAAGGGCTTACCATTGAGCAGAAAAACGGAAAAGTTTATATTTCACTTGACGAAAAATTACTTTTCAAATCAGGCAGGTGGGAAGTTGATCCCAATGGACAAAAAGCATTAAAAAAGCTTGCAGGTGTGCTTGAAAAAAATGAAGATATAAGTGTTAATATTGAAGGACATACAGATAATGTTGCCTACAATGGTTCCGGGAATGTAAAAGACAACTGGGATTTAAGTGCAAAAAGAGCCACGGCAATAGTTAAAATATTACTTAAAAACTCAAAGATAAATCCTCAAAGATTATCTGCTACAGGAAGAGGAGAATTTTTACCTGTTGACCCTGCCGACACTAAAGAGGCAAGGCAAAAAAACAGAAGAACAGAAATTATTCTAACTCCTAAACTTGATGAATTGTTTAAGTTATTGGAATAAGATTTAGATTTAATGCGAACCGGATTTAATTAATTATAATAACTTTACTGTAAGTTTTGCTTGTTATAATATTGTTTTTGTAGTATATAAATGATTCCCAATTTTTTTTGAAAAATACATGCATAATTCAATACAAGTTTTCTCATTAAATATCTTAATCTCTGAAAAAAAACAAAGATGTTTGAAATTATTAATATTAATTTCTATTTTTGCCAAAAATTATTAAAAAATTATGGCTAATAAAAAAGATTTAGATGCCCATTATACAGTAATGGATAAAATTTTTCGACTTAGTATAGGAGAGATTGGTGCATACAGTGGTGCCAGATATAATGGTGAATTTTCAATGAAACTTGAAGATGCTCAACATCGCAAACATGAATTTATTGCAGAACACCTGAATATAAAAAAAAGTTCAAAAGTTCTTGATATGGGCTGTGGTTGGGGCGCTTTTGTCAATTACCTTAATAATGATGTAGGTGCTATTGGTCATGGTGTGGTATTGGCAAAAGGGCAAGCAGATGCATGTATTAAAAATGGGCTAAATGTGAAATACATGAATATTAAAGATGTAACATCAGAAACTTTTGGTACAAATTTCGATGCAATTTGTGCTATGGGAAGCCCTGAACATCTTAGTTCAATTGATGAATACAAAGAAGGAAAACAAGACGAAGTATATAAGACTTTCTTTAAGCAGCTTAGTGATATGATGCCTGTTGGGAATAAGATATATATACAGACAATGGTTTTTGATAAGAATATAATGCCTATTGAGAAAATTCCTTTTGGTTACCAAGATGTATACAAAAAAGAACATACAGATGCAGAAATGATGGCTATGTTATGCGACGTTTTTCCTGGTTCGTGGTTACCATACGGTTCAGAACAGGTAATTGAAACAGCTAAACCATATTTTAAATTAACACATATTGATAGTGGTAGAGCAGATTATATTGAAACAATTCATCAATGGACTAGTAAATTCCTGCAGTTCCATTTCTATAAATATTTGCTTTTTGCATCTTTGGGACCTAAATATGTAACCAGTAAAAATTTCAGACATTGGTTTAGACGATTTAGGGTAGCTCCAAATCTTATTACATTCCAAAGAGAAATTTTAGACCATTTCAGAATGGTTTTTGAGAAAGTTGAATAGTGGTAATTGTTATTGATTCAAAAAAGCCATTTTAATTGCAGTAATTGCAGCTTCATCACCTTTATTGCCATGTTTACCTCCTGCTCTGTCAAGAGCCTGTTGTTGAGTGTTTGTTGTTAATACTCCAAAAATAAAAGGGATATCAAAGCTTAAATTTAATTCGCTAATACCATAAGATACACTTTGGGAAATGTAATCGAAATGCTTTGTTTCTCCTTGAATAACACAACCAAGGCAAATTATAACGTCAACATCTGAGTTTTCTGCTAAAAGCTTACTTCCATATGTTAACTCAAAACTTCCGGGAACATTCATTTTTGTAATATTCTCTTTTTTTGCTCCATGTTTTATTAATGTTTCAAAAGCACCTTTATACAAAGCTTCGGTAATTTCAGCATTCCATTCAGAAACAACAATTCCAAAACTCATATTGCTTGCTGAAGGAACTGTGTTTGCATCATATTCCGACAAGTTTTTAAGTTCAGTAGCCATTTAATTATATGTTTAAATAAATCTGCACGAAAATACAAATAAATAATATACCAAATTCATCATTTTGAAAATTTTATATTGCAGATATTGTGCTAATTATGTTTCAATCGAAAAAATACTGAGTAAATATTTATGGAATAGAAAATGTATTTGAATCAATTAAACAGAAATCAGTAAATTATTAATTAAAATATTAAAATTATGAAAACAATAGCATTTTTAGTAGCAATTCTTATCAGTTCGTTAAGCTACACTCCATCACAATATGGAATTATTAAAGGAAAAGTAACTGATAAAGATACAGGAACTCCAATAAATAGTGCATTCGTTACTTTATTAAAAGATGGAAATTTTGTAAAAAGCACTAAAACACTTAAAGACGGGACTTTTAGTTTAAAAGATATTGACCCTGACACATATTCATTAAAATTTGTGCATAAAGATTTTATTAAAGAAATTAAACAAAGCGTTGTAGTAAATGCAAATAAATCTACAACTATTAATATTAAACTAAAATCTATTGTTCCACTGGCATTAGCTGAAGATGATGTAAATGAAGAAGTTGTACTTGATGAAATCAGTATTTCTAATTGCAAAGTTAAACGTGATAGAAATAGATATTATAAATCAGGAAATTGTATGCCTGCATCAGGTTCAACTATGTCTTTTGATGGCGGTCAAACTGTTGATTGGAACACAGAATCTTATGATAAAATAAATGAAAATATTTTTAAAGAAGTTGTTAATAATCCATTATCAACATTTTCTGTTGATGTTGACAGGGCAGCTTATGCAAATGTTCGCAGGTTCTTAAATAATAATCAACAACCGTATAAAGATGCTGTAAGAATTGAAGAAATGATAAATTATTTTGATTATGATTATCCTCAACCAAAAGAAGGACAGCCTTTTTCAATAAACGTTGAAATGGCAAAATGCCCATGGAATGAAGAACATGAATTATTACATATTGGATTACAAGGTGATAATATGAAAAATCAGGAAATTCCCGCAAATAATCTTGTATTTCTTCTCGACGTATCAGGTTCTATGGGTTCTGCTAATAAACTTCCATTATTAAAGCAAGCCTTTAAAATATTGGTAAATAATATGCGCGAAGAAGATCGTATTGCAATAGTCGTTTATGCAGGAGCAGCAGGCGAAGTTCTTCCTTCTACATCCGGTAGCAAAAAAGCAAATATTATTGCTGCACTCGATAATTTAAATTCAGGCGGATCAACAGCAGGTGGTGCAGGTATTAATCTTGCTTATAAAATTGCAAAACAAAATTTTATTGAAGATGGAAATAATCGTATAATTCTTGCTACTGATGGCGATTTTAATGTTGGAGCAAGCAGTAATTCTGAAATGGTAAGACTTATTGAAGAAAAAAGAGATGACGGGATTTTCCTTACCATACTTGGTTTTGGAATGGGTAATTATAAAGATTCTAAAATGGAAACAATGTCGAATGCAGGAAATGGCAATTATGCATATATTGATAATATTTTGGAAGCAAAAAAAGTATTTGGCAAAGAGCTTTGGGGTACATTATACACAATTGCAAAAGATGTAAAATTTCAAATTGAATTCAATCCAAGTCAGGTAAAAGCATACCGATTAATTGGCTATGAAAACAGAATATTAAATAAAGAAGATTTTAATGACGATAAAAAGGATGCAGGCGATATTGGGTGCGGACATACTGTTACAGCATTATATGAAATAATTCCTGCAGACTCTGATGAAAATGTTTCAAATGTAGATAAACTGGAATATCAGGCATTAAAACCTGTTAGTACCAGCAAAAATTTAATGACTGTTAAACTTCGTTATAAAAAACCTGACGAGGACATAAGCAAACTTATAGTAAACAAATATAAGAAAAATGAGATATTTAGATCTAAAACTACCGATAACTTTATTTTTTCTGCTGCTGTAGCTGAGTTTGGAATGTTGTTAAGAGATTCTAAACATAAAGCAAATTCAAATTTCGAGCAAACATTAGCTTTGGCAAAAGCTGCAAAAGGTGCTGACGAATATGGATACAGAAACGAATTTATTAATTTAGTTCAATCTGCAGAATTGTTATTGAAATAAATTGTTTATAGTTTTTTGAACATCAATTTTGCCACCGGTTCACAGAATCGGTGGTTTTTTTATTTCTTAACACCCACAATCATTATTTCTTTTAAATCTTCGTTTGTTGCTGTTAATGGGAATAAGAATATTTAAACCTCCATAGGCAATTTCTCTGAAAACAGAAAATCCACCAAAGAACTTAAAGTTTATATGACATGTTTTTTTATTTTTAATTCTAAAACCCATGTTTGCATACGGACCAATATCACCACTCATAGTAACAGTAGCGTTTTCAGAAACAATGCTGCTTGGTGGTGCAGATATTGCATATAAACCAAAACCTATAAAACCACCCAAAGGACTTCTCGATTTTCGACTTGCTCCGGCATAAGCATTAAAATTGAAAGAGGTGGCTGCGGAAGGAACTACTGCAAAAGAGGTTTTATTTCTTGTTTCAAAAAAGCCTGTAAAAACAGAAACATGAGTATCAAAAGAAAAGCTAAAGCTATTACCGGTTTTGATTACAGTTTTTCTAATATCCAACATTAAGTTTGGTCCGTAAGCCGAAATCCCGCTAAAATCACCTCCTGCAATACCGGCACCTACCGAAATAGTTAATGGATTGCTTTTTTTATTACGCTGTCCGCTAACATTAATGCTTAAGGTAAATATCAATAATGATATTAGAAATATATATAAAACTTGTTTCATCCTTTATGCAAAGATAATAATTGTTAAATTGTAATATTGTTATTTTTATTATTATCAGCTATGAGGTTTTAAACCTCATAAAGCATATACATATAAAAAGGAAATTATCTCTTTTTTTGTTTACTAATGTTTTATGTGTAATTTTAAGCACATGAAAATAATTATAAGACTTACAATTCTATCACTAACAATATTATTGGTTAATTGCAGCGTATGCAGAGACCTTAACACGGCATTAGCCGACCCTAATAATATTACAAAACTAAATCTTGGCTATCAGGATCTAACAGACCTTTCGCCCGAAATTGGAAAGCTAAAGAATTTAAAAACATTAATATTATTTAAAAACAAATTAGAAACCCTACCTCCCGAAATTGGTTTGTTAACCAATCTTGAAACCCTGAGTATTGGTGCTAATAAATTAAGATCATTACCGCCGGAAATTGGAGATCTTAAAAATCTTAAGAAATTGTTTTTGCAACAAAACGACTTGGTAGAGCTGCCCATTGAAATAGGAAATTTAAGCAATCTAAAACAATTAGATATTAAATACAATCACTTAAAAGCTTTGCCCGGCGAAATAGGTAAGTTGCAACAATTAACCAATTTTTATGTAAATAATAATAAACTAGTCTCGCTTCCAAAGGAAATTGGGAATATGTCAAGTCTTCAGTTTCTTAATATAAGCAAAAATCAACTGGAATATATACCCGCCGAAATTGGTCAACTATATAATCTTAGAGAATTGTATGCCACTAATGCAGGTATAATGTGCGCATTGCCCGAAAGTATATGCAAATTACGTGGTTTGGAACTATTAACTATTGATGGCACTACCATAATTCCACATTGTTTGCAAGTAATAATTAATCCTCGCTTTAGATTAGTTGTGCAATAAGGTTTTAAAAAGCATTTTAACAATCAAAAACTTATAGTCGTCAATCTCTCTTATGCACTTGTTTTTCACTTTCGTGATACAGTTACTCACTTTCGTGATATGGTTTTTCACTTTCGTGATATAGTCAAGTTTCAACATATAGTTGTTGAGTAGAGTCATGCAGCCCTTGAGTGGAGTCATCGGGTCATCAGATGCCCACATGCAGTCATCAGATGCTCTCATGCAGTCATCAGATGCTCTCATGCAGTCATTAGATGCTCTCATGCAGTCATCAGATACTCTCATGCAGTTATCAGATACTCTCATGCAGTCATCAGATGCTCTCATGCAGTCATCAGATGCTCTCATGCGGTCATCAGATGCTCTCTTATTTTGAACAAATTCAGAAATATAGTAATCAAACAGTGAAAAACAATGCATAAATGCTCAAATAATGGCGCAATAGCTTGTTTTTAGTCGGATAAATCATTATATTTACAAAATTTTTAATGTTTTGTACTTGATACAAAGCTATAATCATTAAAGTTTACAGGATAAATGTTCTGTATTTACCTTTAGTTCCTCCCTTTTGGGGAGGCTAGGAGGGGCTTTTTAAATACTATAACTATGAAAAATCCAGACGAAACAAAAAAAACAGAAGGAAACACACTAAAAGACCTTAAAGAATTTCTTGCAGTAAAGTTTAAACCCGAACTTGTAGTTGTTAAACCAAATATGATGTCCGATAAACAAATGGCAGATTTCTATAAACTAAAAATATTACCGGTATTTGAAAAGCTAAAGGAACAACTTTCAGAATATAATTTTGAAAAACTTGGTTTTGATATACATACACAAGTTGCAACATTTAAAGCTTTTGAAATATTTTCCGATTTCAGTTTCAAAGTAAGTATTGATAATTCAGGCAGGATGGTAAGAATATTTTATGATATTAAATATCGTTATATAAAAAAAAGAAAATCTACACGAATTTATAATAATGAATCTGTAAATATATCATTTAGCGATATAGACACAATAAACGAAAAAATGCTTATATCTCTTTTCACAAAATGGTATATGAGTAAAGATGATGAAATACAGAAACATAAAGAATATTTAAAAAATGAAACATTAAAAAATAATAATGAGGAAAAAAATAGTGCAGAAAATGTAAACGATTAAGAAATAAAGTAATAATAACTTGCTAGGCGCAGTTTGTAACTACGCCACAAATATAAAGTAGTTTCCAAACTACTAAAATGCAAAGCATTTTAAACAATGCAATAAATTCTATATCTTTAAAGTCTAAAAGAAATATACAATGGCATTAAGCTGGAATGAAATAAAAGACCGAGCACTTAAATTCTCTAAAGAGTGGGAAGGCGAAAAAAGAGAAAGAGCAGAGAAAGACAGTTTTTGGAACGACTTTTTCAATGTATTTGGAATATCCAGACGTAGAGTTGCTACTTTTGAAGAACCTGTAAAAAAGCTTGAAGGCAAGCAGGGCTTTATCGACTTGTTTTGGAAAGGAACACTATTGGTAGAACATAAATCGCTAGGCAAAGACCTTGACAAAGCATATACACAAGCACAAGATTATTTTCCTGGCATAAAAGACCACGATTTACCAAAATATATATTGGTGTCAGATTTTGCACAATTCAAACTTTACGACCTCGACGAACGCACCGAGCATATATTTGAGATAAAAGACTTTTACAAAAATGTAAAACTATTTGGTTTTATAGCAGGCTACCAAAAGCATACTTACAAAGAAGAAGACCCAGTAAATATTAAGGCTGCTTATCTTATGGGTAAGCTACACGACAAGCTTGAGGAAAGCGGATATGAAGGACATCCATTAGAAGTATTTTTGGTGCGTATTCTTTTCTGTTTGTTTGCAGACGATACAGGTATTTTCGAAAAAGATATTTTTAAGTTTTTTATTGAAGAAAAAACAAATGAAGATGCAAGCGATTTGGGGGCAAAACTTGCTCAATTCTTTCAGGTGCTAAATACAGCCAGAGAAAAGCGACTTAAAACTCTAGACGAAAACATAGACCAGTTTCCTTATGTAAATGGCAAATTGTTTGAAGAGCCTTTGCCTATATCTGCTTTTGATAGTAGTATGCGCGATATTCTGCTTGAAGCAAGCGGGCTTGATTGGGGAAAAATATCTCCTGCTATTTTTGGCTCTATGTTTCAGTCTGTAATGAATCCCGAGGAACGCCGAAACTTAGGAGCACATTATACTTCCGAGAAAAATATATTAAAGCTTATTAAACCTTTATTTCTCGACGAGCTACACGCAGAATTCAAAAAAGTAAAGAATAACACTAAAAAACTACAAGAGTTTCATAAGAAACTATCTACACTAAAATTCTTAGACCCTGCTTGCGGATGCGGAAACTTTTTGGTTATCACTTATCGTGAATTACGATTGCTCGAATTAGAAATATTGCGTACACTACACAAAACAGGGCAAGGTTGGTTAGATGTATCGGAGATTATTTGGCTAGATGTAGACCAGTTTTATGGAATAGAATACGACGAGTGGCCTGCAAAAATAGCCGAAGTAGCACTTTGGCTTATGGACCATCAAATGAATATGCTTATTAGCGAAGAATTTGGACAATACTTTGCTCGCTTGCCTCTTACAAAATCGGCAACAATTGTAAACGGAAATGCTCTGCGTATTGATTGGGATATATTGGTAGAAGGCGACAATCTGGATGCAACAGCTAATAGGGTAAATATTACACAATTAAACGAACCGCTTGCACATTACGAAACTATTAATGTTTATACCAAAGCGGTAAATATTACACAAGGGCAAATACCTCAAAAAGATAATTGGTCTGCTAAAAACAAAGGTAAGGTTGATTATATAATGGGTAATCCTCCTTTTGTCGGCTCAAAACTTTTAAATAAAGAACAAAGAATTGAAATGGCAGAAGTTTTTGATGGAGTTAAAAATGGAAAAATAATGGATTATGTTGCTGCATGGTATATAAAAGCTGCTCAATATATACAAGATACTAAAATTAAAGCTGCTTTTGTATCTACAAATTCAATTACACAAGGAGAACAAATTAGTGTATTATGGGGTGAATTATTAAATAAATACAAAATAAAAATTCATTTTGCTCATACCACTTTTAAATGGAGTAATGAGGCAAAGGGAAAGGCAGCAGTTTATTGTGTTATTATCGGTTTTGCAAATAATGATACTGCTAAAAAGCAATTATTCACATACTCTGATATTAAAGGCGAACCTGATGAAATAAAAGTCAAAAACATCAATCCTTATTTAGTAGATGCTAATGACCTAATCATTATCAAGAAAAGTCAACCTATTTGTAATGTAAATAAAATTGCTTTTGGCAATATGCCTTTAGATGGTGGACATTTACTTTTTACAGATAAAGAAAAGCAACAGTTTTTAATTGAAGAACCAAAAGCAGAAAAGTTTTTTAAACCACTTATTAGTGCAAGGGAATATTTAAATAATGTAAAACGGTGGTGTTTATGGCTTGTTGATATTAATCCTCAAGAATTAAGAGCTATGCCAAAAGTATTGGAAAAAATTGAAGCAGTTAAAGAATTTCGACTTTCAAGTGTTGCTCCTTCTACACAAAAACACGCTGCAACGCCTACGTTATTTAGAGATAGGAAGACACCAGACACTTATATTCTTATCCCCAGCACAACATCAGAAAATAGGAAATATATTCCAATGGGATTTTTCACTAAAAATAGTATTGCTAATAACAGTTGTCATATAATACCTAATGGCACACTTTTTAATTTTGGTGTATTAATGTCTAAAATGCATATGGCTTGGGTTAAATATACTTGTGGCAGACTTGAAAGTCGTTTTAGATATTCAAAGGATATAGTTTACAATAATTATCCATGGCCAAAAGATATAAGCGATAAAAACAAAAAGACAGTAGAGACAAAAGCACAAAAGGTACTAGATGCAAGATTAGAATTTCCCGATAGTAGCCTCGCAGACCTTTACGACCCACTAACAATGCCACCAAAACTTGTAAAAGCACACCAAGAGCTAGACAAAGCAGTAGACCTTTGCTATCGCCCACAAGCCTTTGCAAACGAAACCGCACGAATTGAGTTTTTGTTTGAGCTATATAATGAGTATACAAAAGATTTGTAGAAAATAATGATAATAATAATTACGTGTTGTAATAAAACCTATACGTAATGTGGAAATGAAACTTAAGTATCTTTGTTCTATTATATGAAGAAAAACTACGGCGATGGGAAATAGATTGTTATTTATTGATACAGAGACAGGAGGCTTGGATCCAAATAAGCACTCGCTATTATCATTAGCCATGGTTGTTTGGGAGGATATGAAGATTATTGATTCACAAGAATTACTAATTAATGATGGAAAACTTTCTGTTACTGAGGAAGCTTTATCTATTAACAAAATTGATATTGAAAAGCATAAGCAATCAGCGATTTCCCCCTCACAAGCTATTGAGAAAATATTTTTATTTATCAGCAGACACTTTCCTCAGCAAAGAAAAATTACAATAGCCGGTCATAATGTTCACTTTGATATTGGTTTTCTAAAATTACTATTTTCCCAAAATAAGAAAGATTTTAGTGAATTTTTCTCGCACAGGATCATTGACACTTCTTCAATTCTACATTATCTGTACCTGGCAGGCCATATAAAGCATAGAGCAATTTCATCTGATGAAGCCTTTGAGCTTTTTGAAATTAAAGTAGAAGGAAGACATACAGCATTAGGTGATGCAATGGCTACAGCAAAACTATTTACGAAATTACTTAATCTTACAAAGTAGAGATTCAGTTCAGTTAACAATTTTTGTTAATAATTTGGACATAATTCAAACTTTGGAGTTTGATAATTGATAAAAATAAGAACTATTTTTGAGAATAAAATAATCTAAAAATAAGAATTAAGAATAAACCATAATAGTATTAATTTTTAAAGAATAAAAAATGGCACAACAATATTTAGATCATTCAAAAGCAATTTTAACTTCCAATCGTTCAAATTTCAAAGGAGGAAGCAAAGGTTCTGGAATTATTTCTTTATTTGGGTATCAAAACGAATATGATCTTAGAAAAGGGTATCCATTATTAACTACTAAAAAAATGTTTACAAAATCTGTGTTTCATGAAACAATATGGTTCTTAAGAGGTGATACAAATATTAAATATCTTGAAGACAATAACTGCCCTATTTGGAGGCCTGATGCTTTTAAAGACAATCTTCCCGGAATGCAGAAAGAAGGAATTTTTCCTGAAGGCATTGTAAAATATTCTCCAGATTGGGACAAAACAATGGCAGAATATGGTCAGAGAATAAAAGAAGATGTAGAATTTGCAAAAAGATGGGGAGATGCAGGACCAATTTATGGGAAACAATGGAGAAAATGGGAATATTTTGATCATGACAAAGATATGTTTGTTGAAATAGATCAACTGGGAAAAATGATAAATGGTCTGAAAAAGAAACCAACCGGGAAAAAACATATTGTTGATTCATGGAATCCCGGAGACACTCCAAAAATGTCTTTACCTCCATGTCATGTTCTTTATCAGGCAACTGCTAATGAAGAAGGCGAATTAGAATTACAACTTTATCAAAGAAGTTGCGATACTTTCTTAGGTGTTCCTTTTAATATAGCTAGTTATGCTGCACTTACACATGTAATTGCTCAAGAGGCAGAGATGGTTCCAAAAACATTTATCCACACTTTTGGAGATTCTCATTTTTATGCAAGTATTGGAAAGAGAACTCAATGGCATGAAGAGAATTTCAGGGAATTACAAAAAAGAATAAGAAATGTTTCTGAAAGAGAAGAATATTTAGGAGTTGCTGAATGGATTAATAAAAATGCTCCTAGCGACGAAAATGAAGTAAAATATGATCATGTAACTGCAATTCTTGAACAAATGTCAAGAGAACCTAAATCTTTACCTAAACTACATGTTGCAAAAAAACCTTTCGATCAACTAACTATTGATGATTTTGTTGTAGAAGACTATAATCCTCATCCTCCAATTAGAAGGAGTATGGCTGTTTAAGCAACAAACTTAAAAATAATATTTCTATCAAAATAAAATGGCAACTGGAATTAACAAATGGTGAATTTAATGAATTTGTTGAAAAAGCTTTGGTTTTAATTGATTTTTATGCTGATTGGTGTATGTCCTCGCTGGTGTGCGATGTATAGCTTAGTTTAGAGGAGGTCGGGTGGAGCTTTAAAAAACAACAAATCTCTTAACATCAATAATTTTATCTCCCTCAATCATTCTAATTATGTAGAGACCAATGTTAAATTTTGATTTATTAATTGAAGTTTTATGAAAGCCATCGGAACTATTTAGTTTTAAAGTGTGTGCTTTTTTTCCATATATGTCATATATATCAAAGCTTATATCAGAATTATTACCGGTAAAATATGATATAACAATATTATTGTTTGTATAAATTGATTTTATACATGCTTTGTTTTTTTCAATTTCATCTGACGAAACAGCATTAAGGCAAATTTCAACGTAACCTTGAATATTATCGGCAATCACATATTTCATCTGTTTATTAGGACAAACAACATAATATTGTGGTGTGTAATATATATCGTAAAGATACAAAATAGTATCTTCGTAATAGGTAGAAAAACATGGAAAAGTTGACCCGTATGTAGCTTTAAAAGTATCAATTTCTGCATTTGTACCATTTATAGGTCCAATTACTCCTTCAATACCCCAAACCCAAACAGAATCACCGTTACCACCATAATATTGCCAAATGCTATCAAGTCTTGGTGTATTAGTTTGGCATGAACCACAAGAACGATGAAAAAAATCAAGCACAATGGTTTTTCCCTGGTCACATTCATCATACAAGTTATATGTATTTCCTTGTGTGTCTGTCATAGTGAAATCAGGAGCATACACCTGTGAGTAAATTGATGTGTTTAAGAAAATAATGATTGAGAAAAATAAAAGTGTTTTCATTAGATTTGTGGAATAAAATGTATGCAAAGATACGATAAAATATTAAAAGTTATAACAGCATTTGTTTTGTTATACCAAGTTTTTATAGAGTATCTTAAATAAAAGTATTATTTTTGTAACATAATAATTACAATTGGCATAAGTTTCAATTATAAGTTGATTAATGAAGAAGGCGATGATTTTTGCGGCGGGTTTGGGAACGAGATTAAAACCGTTAACAGATAATAAACCAAAAGCTTTGGTTGAAGTTAATGGAATGCCTTTAATTGAAATTGTTATAAAGCAACTTATTAAATTCGGATTTACAGAAATTATAATTAATGTTCATTATTATGCAAGTCAAATAATTGATTTTGTAAAAAATAACAAAAGTTTTGGTGCTAATATTCATTTTTCTGATGAAACAGATAAATTGTTAGGTACAGGTGGCGGATTAAAAAAAGCAGAACATTTTTTCAACGATGAACCTTTTTTAGTTCATAATGTAGATATTATATCCGATATTGATCTTGATGATCTATACAATTATCATATAAATAATGAAGCACTCGCAACTCTTGCTGTTAGAAGCCGAAAAACTTCAAGATATTTCTTATTTGACGATAAGCTTTCGCTTTGTGGATGGAAAAATTTTAAAACAAATGATATTAAAATTGCAAAACCACCTTTATCAAAGCTAACTCCTATTGCTTTTAGCGGAATTCAGATTATTAGCCCCGAAATATTTCAATATATTAATAATAAAAGTGCTTTTTCTATTACTGATATATATATAACTCTTGCAGGCAGATATTTAATTTCAGCATACAAACATGATAATACATTTTGGATGGATATAGGCAAACCCATAAACATTGTAAAAGCAGAAAAGCATCTGTCCGGAATTTTAAAATAAATTTAACAGATGAAATATTTTATTACAATCCTTATTTCACTTAATTTCATTGTGTTTTCATTTTCACAAGATTTACACAATATTCAGGAATTTAATGTAACAAACCTTAAAAAAGATACCTGGAACGACATACATACAAAAATTGGCTTATCATTAAAATTTGATTTAGGATTTAAATATCCCATATCAGATTTTATTAATAATGATTATGAAATATATGTTTGTTTAAAAGATTCAAATAATAAAATAGTGTACCAAAATGATGAAAATTATGCAAAAGTGTATGCAAAACCAAATTATAAAGACAAAGAAGCAGCCCTTAATGAAAATGTTTACATTTTTATTCCAATGTCAGAAATCAATATTAAAAAAGGTAATCATTCATTATTATTGGAAATAAATGCGAAAAATTCAGATAAAGAATTTCCTGTTTTTTATTCGGATTCAATAATGTATGAAATGCCAAAGCTGTATAATTATAATGAACAAGAATTTAAAATTGAAAATTATACTGTTTCATCTACATTAAGAGATGGACAAAAAGGTGTTGAAATAAATTTTGATTGTTATTATGAATTTGTATCTCAAGTAATAAGAGATAAGGGCATTAATTCTACTAAATTTTATTTTTATGTAACAATAATTGATGAAAAAAATAATATTGTTTTTATTCCACAGCAAGAAATAAATAATTATTATAAAACTGAGTTTGAAGAACGAACTGCAATCTCAAAAGATGAAAAAGATGAGATAACATTATTTATTTCAAACAGAAAACTGAATTTACAGGAAGGTGAACATAATATAAAGGTAATATTAAATGTAAGCAATTACAGCAGAAACATATCTTTTAAAAATCTGACTGATGCCAGCATTACTATTATGCAAGAATCATTTTTTCTTGTAAATATGAAAGTATCCGATATGGAGATTAAATATTTCGATAATTATGATGTATCAAATGTGTTTGGTCGTATTTTTTCCAAAAGTTATAAAAATAAGGGCAGAGGTTATCCCGATATAATATGGAATATAAATACCGGTTATGATAGAGTTTACACTTCAGGTATTGCTGATAACTGTTTTAATGGTTTTGACGGAGAAGTAAGTTTTAAAATAATTGATTCTGACCCCGTATTTTTAGATGTTTATGATTATGATAAACTTTCCAGAAATGATTTTATAGCATCATATAAAATTAAACATGGTAAGGGAAATTTTGATGTATCATTTGACAAACTCTCTTATAAAAATATCAAAAATGTTGACATTTCATTTATCAAAAGAAAACAACCCACTATATTGAGTAAAGAAATTGCAATACAATCTAATAAAATAAATGGCGTGTCAGGAATAGATGTGTTTTTTAGTTATTTAACAAAATATCTGTCGGATAGTTTAGTTGTTACTCCATTTTTAACAGACAATTCTGATAAACAGCATAATTTATCAATTTTTAGTGAAATAACTGAAACCGGATTAATACAATCGAGTGAATTCATTATAAATTCTGAAAATGATAATGGCGTATTAAAAATTCATTTGCCTTATTATTCATTATTTAATGGAGCAAATATTGGCTTTAATATCAAAGTGCCTGATTATAACGTGCAAATAGCATCAATTATAAATAGTGAAGAAATACAGATACCAAGTATCAAAGATGTTAAACTAAAGATTGTTTCAATTAATGAAGATAAACATCAAGGTATTTATGGTGTATTGTGTAAAACAGCTTATGAAACCCCAAATGATTATATTTCTAATGTAGGTTTTGAAAACATTAATTTTGTAGATACTCTTACAAATAAATTTTTTGACATTTCCAAAATTACGGAATTAGTTCCTGAAAAAGATTATAAACCCACACATGAAAAAAATTATTTTATTCCTTTTTACAAGTTAAGAGACATTAAAAGCAAAATTGATGTTTCGGTAAACTATAATGTAATCATCAAATCATCAGAAATAAGTATTGGTTCAGGATTAGAGAATTTTATTATTGAAAAGCCCGAATTATTACATATTGGTATTGCTAGTTTGAGCATGAAAACAAATAAAAACACATGCTTGTATGCAAAATTGAGGATTGATATTGTTCATGGAGATAATAACAATTACAAAACAAGAGAACAGGAAATTATTAAAAATATGAGTTTTGAGAATTTTGATAGTTTTACAGCTCACCCAAATGATGATGTTAGAATTAATATTATTGGGATTGATAAATTTGGACAAGAAAAAGAACTTGCAAATTATCAAATCACCGCAAATGATATTAAAAACAGATCTTCGATTAAACTCAAAAAGAATAGATTTTTGAAAAAAATAAAATTGAATTCAAAAAATAAATAACTATGAAGAACATAGGATTAATTGGAATTTTGATATTATTGGTTATAACAAATCAATTGAGTTCACAAATTATTGTTGCTAAGTACAATTTTACCGGAAATGCTCAAGATATCAATGGAGGCGGGTATAATGGAATTGTTCATGGTGCAACATTAACAACTGACCGATTTGGAAATACAAATAGTGCATTTCAATTTGATGGAGTAGATGACTACATAGAAGTTCCTTATTGGACGCCTTTTAATTTTGGACTTGGAGATTTTGCAGTATCTGTGTGGATAAAAACAACAAATTCATCAATACTTGGAATGATTATACAAAAAGGCAGCACATCAGCTTATCAGGCTCCACAATTTTGGGTTAGATGCCCTGATCCATGGTTAAATAATGACCTTGCATTTTTAACAGGCAACGCAAATCCTCCATCACCATATGCTGCTACAGATACTATTAATATTGCTGATGGAAACTGGCATCATATAGTTGCACAAAGAAGCGCTAAACAATTAGAGCTATATTTTGATTGCCATCTGGTTGCAACAAACCTAGATACATACAGAGATATAAGCGATACAGTAGGTGTTATTATTGGAGCGCAACATACACATCCTAATAATTTTTCTATAAATAATTATTTTACCGGAAGCATTGATGATGTTACAATATATGACGAAGCTCTTTCAAACTGGGAAATACAATTCTTATGTAGTAGTACAAATATTGAAAAATCAATTGAAAAAAATAAAACTTTAATTAGAGCTTTTCCAAATCCATTTAATAATGTATTACAAATAAATGGCGAATTTGAATATATTGAAATATATAACCTGTTGGGAGTTAAAATAAAAACATGCAGTAATAATAAAGTAGTTAATTTACCTAATTTAATATCCGGCACTTATATATGTAAAATATACACCACCAATAATAGTATTGAATATTTAAAAATTGTTAAACTCTGATTATGAAATAGGAGACACAGCTGGGGAAGATCGAACTACTCGCATTAGCGTAGATTGGCTTAAAAAATAAATTTGTATAATAAGTTTTATTTCAAAGTAAACCTCCAAGGCTTATTCTTCCATTCTTCGCTTGCATAGTCAATGCCTACTCTTGGAGAAGTAGTAAAATCAACTTTAACATTGGTGTTTTCAAGCCAAATTCTATCAGATGTAAAAAGATTTTCCTTGTAAAATGTTTTATTCAATTCCAATTTTTTCCCAACTTTTCCCGGTCCGTCAAAATCCTTAATTCCTCTTATTAAAACCGCCTGCGGTATATCTTTACTTCCTGTTACAAAATTCAACATCCAGTACATTCCGTAAATCAAATATACATACACTCTCCCACCCTGTTCATACATCACTTCGGTTCTTGGGGTTCTTCCTTTACTTGCATGACAAGCCAAATCTTCTTCTCCTCTGTATGCTTCGGTTTCAGTAATTATATGTTCTTCCTTAATACCATTATCAAAAACACGAATAATCTTTTTACCTAACAAATAGGGTGCTACCAACAAAACATCTCTTCTAAAAAAACCTTCTTCTAATCTCATGTATTTCTGTAATTTGAATTTACTAAAGTTTAAAAATCATAAAAGATATAAACATAATAACAGACATCTAAAATAAAATTAATTTCTTTACAATGTATTTTAATTTAGTTTTAAAGCAAATGAAATTCTTGTTATTGCCATATTTTTGTACATTTTGCATGATTATTATTATTTTTAATCTCAATGCAAATAATCTTGATTCATCGCTTACAAAACAAGATACAACTCAACAAGTAGAAAACATCAAAAACACAGGAGGCGATTTAATTGATGAAACAAAACAAGAAATATGTTTTATAAAGGATTTCAAGCATTTTGTTGATTCAATAAACAACAATATTCCCGACAGCATGCCTTTTACCAATTGGATTACTGACGATATTCATATCAGGAAATTTGATTTTTCGGAAGTTGAAGATACACTAATTATTGTTTTAAAAGATAGTATTGATTACTATACTCATCCTATAAAAGGCAGAATTGGTTCTGAATTTGGACCCAGAAGATGGAGGTTTCATTATGGTGTTGATTTAAGTTTAAACACAGGCGATTCTGTTTATTGTGCCTTTGATGGAGTTGTTAGAATATCTAATTATAGCCGTTCTTATGGGCATGTTGTTGTAGTAAGGCACACTAACGGATTAGAATCGCTCTATGCGCATCTTTCAAAAAGGTATGTTCATATTGATTCAATAATTACTTCAGGTTCTGTTGTTGGATTAGGAGGAAACACCGGTCGTTCTTTTGGCAGTCATTTGCATTTTGAGTTAAGATATTTTGACGAAGCTCTTGACCCGCGAGATGTTATTGATTTTGAAAACTACACATTATTGTACGATACCTTGTTTGTTTCAAAATGCAATTTTGTTTATCGCGAAATAATTAAAGATTTAAGCAGAATGCGCTATCATATTATAAAAAGTGGCAATACTCTTTCTCATATTGCCCAGTGGAATGGCACAAGCGTAACTGCACTTTGCAGATTAAACGGAATTTCAAGAAATAAAATATTAAGGATTGGGCAACGCATAAGAGTTCGCTAATACTATAATCAACTATCAAAGCTAACAGATTTTAAAAACCTGGCAGCTTAAGCATCCAGTAGAGGGGCATTAATTACAAATCAGCCCCATTGGGTTAAACTTCGGTTTCATACACTTTCGTGATACAAAAAAGAAGTGCCTAAAATTAAAAATGCCTAAAATGCCTAAAGTTATTTTACTTCGGTCTTCCGTTTTTTAACTTCTGACTTCCGACTTCGGTCTTCTAACTTTTCTTACACACTTTCGTGATATACTTGTACACTGTCGTAATGTAGCTAACTTGTTTCATGCAGTCATCAAACTGTTTCATCCGATTACCAAACTGTTTCACCCGATTACCAAACTGTTTCATAATAAAATTCGTGTCAACGGTATGTCATTCATTGACATCAATACCTCATTCACCGATGTCAATACGTCAACCACTGATGTCAATACGTCAACCACTGATGTCAATACGTCAGCCACTGATGTCAATGCGTCAGCCACTGATGTCAGTACCTTATTCACTGATGTCAATAAGTCGTTCACTGATGTCAATAAGTAGTTCACTGACGACAATAAATCATTTATTGACGACAATAAATTTGTTAGGGACCTATTATTCAGCCTTATAAATAAATTTCATTATAAAAATTAACTAAAAACTAAATTATTATGTCAAACAATTCGGACTATATGCCGCAAAACAAAGATGAATTTTTAAAATGGTTAAGAAACTTTTTGGAAATAGCAATAGCAAATATAAATCATTATGGTATAAATGAGGAAGAAATTAAAAGTTTGAAAGCGTTTACGGTAAACGTACCGGAAAAAATTAACGAAGCAGTAGAAGCAAGCAATATTGCACAACAAAAAACAGAAGTTAAAACAGACGAACTTCATAACTGTAAAACAAATTTTTTAAGAACATTTAGATTTATGCAAGATTCGCCCAAATTTAAAGAAAAAGATGCCGAAGCAATAGGCTTTCGCAAACATCACACACCACCAGACCCACATACAATGAAACCAATAGTAAGCCAAGTAACACCAACACTCGAAAATATTATTATAGACTGGGTAAAAAGCGGCATGGAAGGAGTATTTATATATAGCAGTTACGATGGAAATACATGGACAAAAATAGGACGCGACACAAGGTCGCCCTACGAAGACGAACGCAAAAACCTAAGCGATAAACCCGAAGACAGATATTATAAATTACGCTATATTAAAAACGATAAACCAATAGGATTAGAAGGAGATGTTGTAAAAGTATTGGCAGAAATTTATTAGAAAAAATATAAAATGTAAAATGTAAAATTAAAAGGAGAGTTTTCTCCTTTTTTTTGTTATTTTTGGTAAATGAAAAACAAAATAAAATATCTTGTATTTTCAGTATGCTTTTTTCTTAGCATAAATATTTCCTTTTCCCAACATTGGAATACTGATACTGCAAATGGTTTTTATTTAGAAGGCATTACAACAACTATATTAAGTTTTTATAAAAACAATAATATGTTATATATTGCCGGTGGCTTTGGAGCAACAGGCGGCATTCCAAATAACAGTATAGCAATATGGGACAGTACTACATGGTATAGTTTAGATGGAGGTATTCCTTCTGGAGGCATTTATACTATGCAACAATATAATAATGAACTATATGTGGGGGGGGGATTTTCCGATGCCGGAGGAGTATTTTTAACAGAACATTTTGCAGCATGGAATGATACTAACTGGCATGCTGTCGGTACATTAGGTGCTGTTTACCAACATGTATTAACATCAGCAATATATGAAAATAAGTTGTTTATAGGAGGAGGATTTACAAAAATAGGTTCAGTACCAAATTCATACAAATATATTGCCGCATGGAATGATACTGCATGGATAAATGTTGGCAGCATGATAAGTCAGGTAAATAGTCTTGCAGTAATGAATGGAGAACTTTACGCTACTGATATGGGAGCCGTAAAAAAATATTTGGGAGGTACTACATGGGAACAAGTAGGAGGATATGCAAATTTTTATACAGATCAGTTAATGGTAGATACTATTAATAGTTTTTTATACTCTGGAGGACAATTCAATACTGTTGACGATTCAATTCTATGCGATGGAGTAGCTTATTGGGATGGCTTTAAATGGAATGGGATAATGGGTGGAGTAGTTGCTGATAATGGTGCTATAAGTGCACTTGCAATGTACAGGGGAGAACTCTATGCAGGAATAGCATTTGACACTATTGATGGAATACCTGTGAATCATATAGCCCGTTGGACAGGTACAGGCTGGGATACACTTGGATGTGGATTAAATCATTTTGTTTATGCATTACAAGTGTATAAAGATGAACTATATGTTGGTGGAGTATTTGATACTGCCGGAGGTAAACCGGCAGATGGTCTCGCCCGTTGGTATATGCCATCAAACACAAGTTGCAATTACTTAAAACCTATTGCAGAAACTTATGCAGATACATTTTACCTTATAAATGATACTGTAACAGTGCAATTTTATAACAATAACCCTTATGTAACAAGTTGGAATTGGGATTTTGATGATGGAAATTTTGATACAATCAGAGAACCTTTGCATACTTATACCGATACAGGAATTTATAATGTATGTGTAACAGTTAATGATACAGGTTGTGTTAAAACTGCATGTAAGGAAATTGTTGTTGTACTTGGTACGGGAATAAATGAATATACTACAAATACAAAAGTTTCAATTTTCCCCAACCCCAGCACAGCAAAAATAACAATACAGGCAGAAGGCATAATAGGAGTAGAGGTAATGGATATTACAGGCAAGGTAATTAAAAACCTTCAAGGTTTTAGAAACCTTGAAGGTTTGGATATTGACCTAAGCAAAAACCCAAAAGGCATATATATTATAAAAGTAACAACAAACAAAGGTGTAGCAGTACAGAAAATTGTTTTGGAGTAAAATTTAAAGCCAACAAAAAAGTAAAACAAAACTCTGTCTTATTTTGTCTTATGGTTTTGTTGCTGGTGGGCAGAAAATTAAGCCACTTTCAGCTTTAATTTAATATCAGCTTTATGATATTCTTCAACAAGACTTTTCATAACTTCTTTTACCGATTCAATCTTAGTAGCTCTGTAAGCATTGGTTCCTGCAAAAGCAAATCCATTTTCCATATCACCCTGTCCGGCATTAAATAATGCTTCGGCAATACAATAAGAGACTTCTTTGTAGTTGCAGTTTTTTAGGCATTTCCATGGGCATTTCACTGGTTTTTTCATACCATTTTTAATTTGCTCAACAAATTTATTTTTAATAACTCTTCCGGGAAGTCCAACAGGACTTTGAATTAATACAACATCTTCTTTAGAGGCTTTTAAATAGCTTTCTTTGAATTTTGGTGAAGCATCGCATTCATGTGTAGTTACAAAACGAGTACCCATTTTTACTGCATTAGCACCAGCTTCCATAATTTTATGTATATCTTTTCCTGTATAAATTCCACCTCCGGCAATTATAGGAATTCGTCTTCCGTGTTTTTGCTCAAAAGGTTTTAAAACATTTTTAGTTTCTTTTACAATTGATTCAAGTGAAGCAGGTGAATTCTCTAATTCTGCCATTTTAAAACCAAGATGACCGCCGGCAAGTGAGCCTTCTATAACAACAGCATCAGGAATCCTATTATGTTTTGTTGACCAATAAGAAAAAATTAGTCTTGTAGCTTTTGCAGAAGAAACTTTAGGAATGAATTTAGTGTTAGTATATCTAAATAATTCGTCGCTTATTGATTCCGGTTTATGCAAAGGTAATCCTGCTCCAAGAACAACCATATCTAAGCCTTCTTCTATGGCTACTTTTAGCAAATCTTCATAATCAGAAACAGCAAGCATTATGTTTGCTCCAAGAACTCCTGTAGTTTCTGCTCGGGCTTTACGAATTTGTTTTCGGAATGCTATTAAGTTTGATTCCTTGAAGTGTTTTCTGTAATTAGGTTCTGTCATTCCTATTCCAACTGCTGAAATAATTCCAGCTCCTCCTTCATTTGCAACAGCTGCTGCTAATCCAGACAAAGAAATGCATACTCCCATTCCACCTTGAATGATTGGTACATCAACTTTAAGATTTCCGATTTGTAAAGGTTCCATAATTTTTGGGAAATATTTTAATTATTAAAAAACCAAAATTATTACTGATTTTGAACATAACAAAAAATAAGGGTTAGAGTTGATGAAATAGGGCGTAATTTATGTTTTAGGTACGAAAATTATGAATTTTAGGGGTGAAATTTTATGTTTTATTAGATTATTTTTTGAAACTCATTAGTGTATTTTTGAGAAACCAATACAGGAAAATCTACTTTTTGGAAATACAATTTATAGCCCTGAGAGTTTCCTTCAATTCTTTCAATATGTTTATTGCTAACAATGTAAGTCCTTTGGCATCTGATAACAAAATCAAAATCCTTAAGAATATCTTCAGCTTTTGATAATGAACATCGCACCATTTGATTTTTGACTTCATCGTTTTCTTTATAATAAACTTCAATATAGTTGTTTGCAGATTTTATGAAAAGCAATGAATTAATTTTAATTGAAAGATTATCTTTTTTGTATTCTGATTCTAAAAACACAAATTTATCATCAATCGTTTTATTTTCTGCAAGCTTATTATTTAGCTTGTTTGCTGTCTTTAGATTTGTTCTAAGTAGGCGGTCCTGATTAATTGTAATTAGTACTGTTACCGGAAGAACACAAATTAAGATAAGTGAAACAATGGTGTTGAAATTTAACTCTGGACGGTCTGGTAATAAATAAGTGTAAAACAAAAAGTTAATGCCAGAAATAGTAAATAGAATCCATATATTCCAAAGAATTTCTTTCCAGATTATCCAATGTAAATTTCTAAATAAATTTGGTAAAAAACTTGGCAGAATAATCAGATTTAAACTTAGTGATAAAAATGTGGATGCTCCAACTCCTGAAACAAGAAAAATAATTTCATTATTGCTTAAAGTACTGACATCTATTGGTTGAAATAGCAATAGAAATCCTAAAATACCAATGCTAATAAAAAAAATTATTTTAGCATTATACTTTAAATTATCATTAAAAGGATATGGTTTATTTAAGAAATTTAAACCTTTCATTAAATTGTGTGTTTGAAATAATTTTGCAAATCTACTCAATAATTTTAGTTTAATTCAATTGTTTAAGCAAGTCTTTAGCTTGAATTTTGTATTTCCAGTTTTCGTTGATGATTGATTGCAAAATAAGTTTTGTTTCAGGAATCCCAATGGCGCAGATTTGTAATCCGTGTCCCCTGTTAAGTGGATTTGCAGACCGTGCAAAGCCCACAATAAATTTTCATTACATGTATTTTAAACTACAAACAAACCTGTCTTTTACACAAACATCCGATATCTTAAAGACATCGGATGTTTCTTTTTAACAATTATTCAAACCCGCTTAGCGGATAAAATGAGTTTTTATTTTTTTGCAGACATCAGCTCAAGGCTTCGTTTAAGAAATTTTGACAGTTCTTCACCTTTTAGCATATTGTTTGAAAGCAAAGCAAGGTCAATTAGTTGTTTTACCAACTTATTATCTTTTCCGTATTTTGTAAGAATTTCTTTTTTCTTATCGTTAAGTACGGTTTCATTTTTTTCGAGGTCTGTAATTTTGTCTTTATCTGCTTGCTTTATCTCTTCCTCTTTTTTGCCTTCCTGCAATTTTTTGGCATCAGTTATTTTTTTTGTAACCACATCAACTTCTTCTCTCACTTTGTCAACCTCTTTGCCTACAGCTTCGTTTTTATCATCAAATATTTGTTTTACAAAATTATGATTTGCATTAACAACCAAATTAAAGCTGTCTGGCATTTCGCCATAAAAATTCATGCCTCCGCCTCCCATTGCCGACATATCTTTCATTCTTCGCATAAACTCCGATTGGGTTATCATCATTGGCTGGTCGTTTTCGCCTAATTCCTCAAACTGAATAAGAAAATTATTTTCTGTAGGCAAATGTGCCAACATTACTTTTCTAATATCGTCTTGCTGCGCTTCAGGGATATCAATTTTTTTATCATCTTCTTTTGGAATAAGCTTTTCAACTATATCGGAATCAACTCTTGTAAATCTTGTTTTTTCCAACTTCTGCTCAAGAGCATTTACAAAATGTGTGTCAAGATGTCCGTCCATTATCAATACATCGTAGCCTTTATCTTTAGCTTTTTGTATATAATTGAATTGAGCTTCCTGGTCGGTGGCATATAAGTAAATTACCGATTTATCTTTATCTGTCTGATTTTCTTTAACGATATCTTTATATTCGTCAAGAGTAAAATATTTATTATCTGTGTTTTTCAACAAAACAAAATCTTTTGCTCTTTCGTAGAATTTTTCATCAGTTAGCATCCCATATTGAATAAATATGCTAAGGTCGTCCCATTTATTTTCAAACTCGGTTCTATCTTTTTTAAATAAATCATGAAGCCTGTCCGATACTTTTTTACTAATATGATTTGATATTTTCTTAACATTATTATCGCTTTGCAAGTATGACCTTGAAACATTTAAAGGAATATCGGGCGAATCCAGAACACCATGTAATAGTGTTAAAAATTCGGGGACAATATCTTCAACAGAATCGGTTACAAAAACCTGATTGCTGTATAATTGTATTTTGTTTTTCTGAACTTCAATGTTTTTCTTAAGCTTAGGGAAATAAAGTATTCCTGTTAATGTAAATGGATAATCAACATTTAAATGAATATGGAACAATGGGTCATCCATAACCATTGGATAAAGCTCTTTGTAAAATTTGCTGTAATCTTCATCTTTCAGATCTGCAGGTTTTTTTGTCCATGCAGGGCTTGTTTCGTTAATTATTTTTGCTTTGCCTGTAGAAATTTCTTTGTCGTCTTTCCATTCTTTTTCTTCGCCAAAAGAAATAGGCACAGGTAAAAATTTGCAATATTTATTTAACAGTTCATTTATGCGGGCATCTTCCAGATATTCTTTAGAGTCGCCATCAATGTGAAGAACAACGTCTGTTCCTGCTTCTTTTTTATCAACATCTTCAATAGTAAATTCAGGAGACCCGTTACAACTCCACTTTACTGCTTTAGCTCTTTTATGCGATTTTGTAATAATATCTACTTTTTCGGCAACCATAAACGAAGAATAAAATCCAAGTCCAAAATGCCCAATAATTGAAGTTTTGTCTTTATATTTTTTCAAAAATTCTTCGGCACTTGAAAAAGCTATCTGATTAATAAATTTGTCAACTTCTTTTTCTGTCATTCCAATTCCTTTATCGGAAACAGTAATTGTTTTTTTCTTTTTATCAACTGATACTTTTATCGTCTGATCGCCAATTTCTCCTTTATAATCGCCTACCCTTGATAATGTATTTAATTTTTTAGTTGCATCTACTGCATTAGAAATTAATTCTCTTAAAAATATTTCCTGATCAGAATATAAGAACTTCTTGATTATAGGAAAAATATCTTCTGCTGTTATACCTATATTACCCTTTTGCATAATCTAATATTTTAATGTTTAATAATGATTCTATCTGCTTTTCAAACCTTATGCCAACACAATATTATATGACAAAAAGGCATAAAAAAACCCGCATAAAACTATGCAGGTTTAATTTTAAGATATTTTGTATTAATTAGAGTTAAGAATTAGAGGTAAGCCATCTTGTCCACCGCCAACAATAATAACTTTAGAATTTGGCGATTTAGATAATTCAAGAGTTGCTTCAATACCGCGCATTTTCAAAAGAGCAGTAGTTAAACTGCTGTTTATTATTTTATTTGCTCTTGCTTCACCTTCTGCTGCAATACGTTTTCTTTCAGCTTCCGATTTTTCTTTATCTAATCTAAATTCATAAGCTAATGCTTCCTGTTCTTGCTTTAATTTACTTTCAATAGCATTTTTAATATTTACTGGTAAATTTATTGAGCGAATTAATAAAGCAGTCATTAAAATATTATTATGCAATAAAATTTTACCGGTTTCTATTTCAATAGCTTCTTCCACTTCTTTTCTTTTTGTTGAATAAATTTCTTCGGCAGCATAACGCCCCATAACTTTTCTAACAGAACTTCTGACTTCCGGTCCTACTAAACGATTAACATAATCTACTCCAAATATTTCGTGTAAATCTCCAATTTTATTGTAAACAGGATTAAAACGTACTGAAATATCTACACTTATAGATAATCCGTTTTTGTCAAGAACATCCATTGTTTCTTCAGTCTGACGTTCTTTAACATCGTAACGAATTAGATCGTTCCATGGAGCAACAATTTGAAAACCCTCAATTAAAATATTTGCTTTATCCAAACCTGATGAATAAGGTCTGAAAATAACTGCTCTTTCGCCTGGTTGTATAATGTAAAACATCTTACTACCAAACAATAACATAATAACTACAAAAATTCCTAATATTACTAATATTGGTTTATACTTTGCTTTCATAACTTTTTTTTTAAATTTTATTAATATTAAAATAATGTTTTACCTCTAGTTCCATCCCCTTTGGGGAGGTTAGTAGGGGCTTTAATTAATGTTTAGGGATAATACTCATTACAGGTATTTTAGCTTTATGGATAATCTCTTTTGCTAAAGACCCAATAAAAAATTCCACTATTTCAGATTCTTGTTGTGTCATTATTAACATAATGTCGCCGTTAACACTATCTGAATAATCTAACAATGATTTTGCAATTTTTTCTTTTCCTCCGCTTAGTTTAATAAATTGTGTTTCACACTCAACATCGTGTTGGTTAACAAATTTCTTAACCTGATATAATTGATTTCTAAGTTTTCCCAAATCATATTCAACACCTGTAGTAACAGCTGTTACAGCAAAAACCTTGCCTCCAAAATATTTTGCAAGACTAATTGCTGTGTTAACTTTTTTACCTGTTTCTTTTGATAAGTCAAGAGGAACAATTATGTTTTCAAATTTTTCACGAGAATGTTTACTTTTTAAAGTAATAACAGGGCATTTTGCTTCATTAATTAAACGTAAAGCATTTGAACCTACAATTTTCTGCTTAATATTACTTGTTGTAGTTGTTCCAACAACTATCATTTTAGCTTTTAATTTTTTAGCTTCAATTAAGATTGAATCAATTAATTTGCCTTTAGAAATAATTTTTGAAACTTTTAAGCCTGTTTTTTTAGAAATTAATTTAACATACTCGTCTAATTTCTTATTTATTCTTTCAATATAATCATCTTTTTCATTAGATGAAAAAATTCCCCAAAAAGGTTTGCTTTCAACAATTACATGAAGTAAAACAATTTCTGATTTTGAATATCTTGCAAGATTATAAGATTGCTCTAGACCTGTTAAAGAATGTTCTGTAAAATCAATTGGAACTAAAATTTTGTTTTCTAAATTTTCCATATTAAAATTCAAGATTAAATTTTTGGCAAACCTACACAAATTTTTTCTTAAAACATACACAAACAGCATGAAAAAAAAATTATATGTATAGGTTCACTCTGGCAATATAAATATATTTTCTCAGAGGAAATATAAGCAATAGTTTTTAAATAATCTTTATTTATATTTTGTTGATTAAATTAATGAATTTATTAATATTTTTGTTTGGTATTATATATTCAAAAAATGAATTTACTAATTGTAGCTGCAACAAAGTTAGAGCTTGAGTACTTATTTGAAAAATGTTCTGAAATTAAAGTTGAAAATAATACTTTTTTTTCTTTGGAATTAAACAATTTCAAATTTGATATTTTAATAACCGGTATTGGCATTACTAATACTGTTTATGAATTAACGAAATTACTTCAAAGTAAAAATTATGATCTAATTATAAACGCAGGTATTGCAGGCTCGTTTTCAAGCAATAATAAAATTGGAGATACTGTAGAAGTTGTTGAAGAACAGTTTGCTGAAATTGCATATAAGGATGGCAAAGTACAAACACTTTTTGAGTACGGTTTGATGAAAGATAATGGTATTTTTATAAATGGGAAGCTATTAAATAAGCAAACATTAAATTCTAGTTTACCTAAAGTAAAAGGAATTACGGTAAATACAATTTATCCTGAAAACTCGGTATTGAAAAAGAAGTTTAATGTTGATATTGAAACAATGGAAGGTGGTGCATTTTTTTATGTTTGCTTAAAAGAAAAAGTCCCTTTTACAGAAATTCGTTCTATTTCAAATTTTGTTGGAGAAACAGATAAAAACAAATGGGATATTGAATTAGCAAGTAAAAATTTGGCGAAACAGCTTATGACGATAATTGATAATTTATGTTTATAAAATAATTCCTCCTCCAACTAAATCATTTCCCTCATAAAAAACAGCTGATTGCCCAGGAGTAACAGCACTAACAGGCTTATCAAATTTCACTAATATTTTCTTATTGTCAAGCAATTTTAAAGTCCCGCTAACACACTTTGAACGGTATCTTATTTTAGTTTCAACTTTTAAATTATCAGTAATATTATCATATTTATTAATGATCAAATCTGTTACATGCATTTCTGCTTGTTCAAGTTCTTCTTTTTCCCCTAAGGTAATTGTATTTGTATTTGCATCAATTTTTAGAACATATAAAGGATAGCCAACCGCAATTTCTAATCCTTTACGTTGCCCGATAGTGTAGAATGGATAACCTTTATGTTTTCCAAGTATTTTTCCCTTACTTGTAATAAAATTCCCGGATTTTACTATTTCATCAATATTATCAACATTTTCTTTTAAAAACCGTCTGTAATCATCATCGGGAATAAAACAGATTTCCTGACTTTCTTTTTTTTGTGCTATAGATTTATATCCTAATTTATCGGCAATACCTCTAACTTCTTCTTTTTTTAAATTTCCTAAAGGGAATAAAGTTCTTTTTAAATTTTCTTGAGTAAGGTTCCAAAGAAAATATGATTGATCTTTATTTTCATCTGCTCCTTTTGATATAAAATACCTTCCTTTTTCATATTTTACATTTGCATAATGACCTGTGGCAATATACTGGCAATTTAACTCATCTGCTAAATCTTGAATTATACCCCATTTAATATATGTATTGCAAACTACGCAAGGGTTTGGTGTACGCCCTGATAAATATTCATTAATAAAATTATCTATAACAGTTTTTTTGAAAATATCTCTTGCATCTAGTATTTGATGTGAAAACCCCAATTTATTAGCAAGCTCTTTTGCTTCATATATTGATTCAACACTACAACAACCTGTCTGTTTTTCCAAACATCCTTTTGTTATATAATCCCATAAACGAAAAGTAACACCAAAAAGATTATAGCCTTTTTTAAGCAATAACATTGCAGCAACAGAACTGTCAATTCCACCACTCATTGCCATTAAAACATTTTGGTTTTTCATTACGGGAACCTCTGCTTATATTGATTATTTATAACGTGACTTTTGGGAATTTTCAAACACATTATCTATTGTCGGTTCTTCAAATCTATCTTTATTTTTTTCTGATTCTATAATTTCATTAGTAAATTTTGCATTTATTTCATCCTCATTTGTTGCAATATTTTTTATATATTCTATTTCTTTCTCAATTTTTCCACTCGACTCATAGAAAATAAATTTCCCATGTTTTAGATTGCCTCGGTATTTTCCCTTAAATCTTAGTCTGCCACTTTTGTAATATAAATTAATTGCACCTTCTTTTTTCCCGTTAACATATCTTGTTTCGATCCTTGTTTTACCTCCATCGTAATATTGACGCCAAACACCTTCTTTTATATCATTTTTGTATGTCAATTCTTCTGATTTATCACCACTTTTAAAATAACTTGTAGATTTACCATCTTTAATACCTGCTTTATATGTGACCTTTGCTGCTAATGTTTCATCAATTCTATAGAATTCCCAAATGCTATCTTTAACATTAGTGTTAATATAATTTCCTTTAGCCATAAGTTTTCCATTATCCCAATACAGTTTTGCATTGGCTTTGTTACCATCATTATTGTATAAAATAAATGCACTTAATTTACCATTACTATAAAATCGCTTATATTCACCAATTAATTTGTCATTTTTAAAGTGTGCAATGTAAGCAATCTGCTCATTTTCGTATTTCTTTTGCCATGGACCTTGTTTCATCCCATTTATATCAACGTAATTAATTAAAGAGTCTCCTTTTTGACCTACATTTTGAGAAAATAAAGAAACCGTAACACTTATCAGTAATAAAATTACAATTGTTTTTTTCATTTGAGATTTGGTTTAAATATTAAACGAAAATACTAATAATTATATTATAAAAAAAAAGCTCATTTAATAAAATGAGCTTTTTATAATTATGAGTAAACTATTTATTTCACTTCTTCAAAATCAACATCAGTTACTTCATCTTTTGTATCTTCGGTTCCTTCTTCTGTTTGAGAGGCTTCCGGTTCTGCTTGTTTGCTAGCATCATACATTTCCTGCGAAGCTGCCTGAAATACTGTGTTTAATTCTTCCATTGATTTATCAATAGCTTCAATATCCTCGTTTTTATGAGCTTCTTTTAAGTCTGCTAATGCTTTTTCAATAGGTTCTTTTTTATCTGCAGGAATTTTATCACCATATTCTTTCAATTGTTTTTCTGTTTGGAATATAGTGCTGTCTGCTTGGTTTATTTTATCAACCCTTTCTTTAACTTTATTATCTTCTTCTTCATTAGCCTCAGCTTCTTGTTTCATTTTTTCAATTTCTGCATCACTTAAGCCCGATGATGCTTCAATTCTAATTTTTTGCTCTTTTCCCGTTCCTTTATCTTTTGCCGATACATTCAAAATACCGTTTGCATCAATATCAAAAGTCACCTCAATTTGTGGAACTCCTCTTGGTGCCGGTGGTATTCCATCTAAATGAAACCTGCCAATTGTTTTATTGTCTTTTGCCATTGAACGTTCTCCCTGTAAAACATGAATTTCAACAGAAGGTTGATTATCTGATGCAGTCGAGAATGTTTCTGCTTTTTTTGTCGGGATTGTAGTATTTGCTTCAATTAATTTTGTATCAATACCACCGAGTGTTTCAATTCCAAGTGATAAAGGTGTAACATCCAATAGTAATACATCTTTAACCTCTCCTGTTAAAACACCGCCTTGTATTGCAGCTCCTACAGCAACAACTTCATCGGCATTTACTCCTTTTGAAGGTTCTTTCCCGAAAATCTTTTCAACAATCTTTTGAATTGCAGGAATTCTAGTTGATCCACCTACAAGTAAAACTTCGTCAATTTCTGAAGCTTTTATTCCTGAATCAGACAATGCCTTTTTACAAGGTGCTACAGTATCTTGAATTAATTTATCAGATAATTTTTCAAAATTAGCTCTTGTAAGAGTTCTAACCAAATGTTTAGGAATTCCATCAACAGGCATTATATATGGAAGATTTATTTCGGTACTGGTTGAACTGGATAATTCAATTTTAGCTTTTTCGGCTGCTTCTTTCAATCTTTGAAGAGACATAGGATCTTTTCTTAAATCAATGTTTTCATCTTTTTTGAATTCATCGGCTAACCAATCAATAATTACCTGATCAAAATCATCGCCACCAAGATGAGTATTTCCATTTGTAGATTTAACTTCAAAAACACCATCTCCTAATTCTAATATTGAAATATCAAAAGTTCCACCACCAAGGTCAAAAACTGCAATTTTAACATCTTTTCCTTTTTTATCTAATCCATAAGCTAATGATGCAGCAGTTGGCTCGTTTATAATTCTTTTCACATCCAAGCCTGCAATTTCTCCGGCTTCTTTTGTCGCCTGACGTTGTGAATCGCTAAAGTAAGCAGGAACAGTAATAACTGCTTCTGTTACTTCTTGTCCAAGATAATCCTCTGCTGTTTTCTTCATTTTTTGAAGTACCATTGCTGAAATTTCCTGAGGACTATATTTTCTATCATCAATTTTAACTCTTGGAGTATTATTGTTTCCCTTAATTATTTCATAAGAAACTCTTTCAACTTCTTTTTTTACTTTATCAAAAGTTTCTCCCATTAACCTTTTAATAGAATAAATAGTTTTTGTTGGATTAGTGATTGCCTGACGCTTTGCAGGGTCTCCAATTTTTCGTTCTCCATTTTCAATAAATGCAACAATTGATGGAGTAGTTCGTTTTCCTTCACTGTTAGGTATTACGATTGGTTCGTTACCTTCCATAACTGCAACACATGAATTTGTTGTACCAAGGTCTATTCCTATTATTTTACCCATATTTATTAGTTTTTAAATTTATTTCAAATTTTCTTATTGCTTGTTTTCAATCATTATGCCAATACATTTTTTATCAATTAATATGATATAATGTCATAAATTGCGAACATAAAAATATTAGACTGACATTTTTTATGTCAAAAAGGCAGAAAACTCTTTTTAACTTGCTTTATTATCATACAAAAACGTAGTGAGATATTAAGTCCTGAATAATCTTGTGTTGTTCATTTATTGAAAATTAAAATTTGCGGTTCTTTAATCCTAAAATAACTTGTCCATTTTCATGCGTTTTAACAGTGTCATTTTGTCTTAAATTGTAAGCTTGGCAAATATTTTGAGATTAGGAGCAAAAATTAATATTTAATAATAATAACAATGGCGAAAGAGGAAAAAACTGAAAATATCCATGAAGAGGAAATTCAAAAGGATGATAACAATGACGTTGATATTGTAATCAAAGATGAGGATGAAGCAAAGCAAATCAAAAAGAAATCAAAACGCAGTAAAGCGTCCAAAAAGGAAGATAAAGTAGAAGAGTTGGGCAACAAATTAGAAGAAATAAACGATAAATATCTTAGACTGTCTGCTGAATTTGAAAATTACAGAAAACGCACACTCAAAGAAAAAATAGATATAATAAAATCGGGTGGAGAAAGTACGCTGATTAGTATTTTGCCTGTTTATGATGATTTTGAAAGAGCATTGCAAAATATTGAAAACACTAAAGATGTTGAAAAATTGAAAGAAGGTGTTGAGCTTATATACAATAAATTTAGTGAGTTTTTGAAGACTAACGGTGTAAAAGTAATTGAAGCTAAAAATAAAGATTTTGATACTGATATACATGAGGCGGTAGGCAAATTTCCTGTTAAATCTAAAAAAGAAAAAGGAAAGGTTATTGACGTTGTAGAAAAAGGGTATATGTTGCACGATAAAGTTATTAGATTTGCAAAAGTTGTAATTGGAGAATAATGGGAAATTTAAAGTCCAAAATTTCAAGTGTAAGCACCTGCCATAAGGTAGGCAGGCTTAATAATTTTTAAATAATTAATTATAATGTCAAAAAGAGATTATTACGAAATATTAGAAGTTTCAAAAGATTCTTCTCAAGAAGAAATTAAAAAGGCTTACAGAAAAAAAGCTATACAATATCATCCTGACAAAAATCCTGACGACAAAACTGCTGAAGAAAAGTTTAAAGAAGCTGCTGAAGCATACGAGGTGTTAAGCAAAGAAGATAAAAGACAAAGATACGATCAGTTTGGACATGAGGGAATGAGAGGAAGCGGTTTTGCAGGTGGTGGATTTTCCATGGATGATATTTTTGAAAATTTCGGCAGTATTTTCGGCGATTTTTTTGGCGGATTTGGTGGTAGTGGTGGTGGAAGCAGAGGTGGAAGACGTGTTAATAAAGGAACAAACCTTAGAATTAAGGTTAGTTTAACATTAAAAGATATTGCAAACGGTGTTGAAAAAAAGATTAAAGTTAAAAAATATGTAGCATGTAATACCTGTAGTGGAACAGGGGCAAAAGATGGAAATTCATATAAAACTTGTGATACTTGTCGTGGAAGCGGTCAGGTAACAAGAGTAACCAATACTTTTATAGGGCAAATGCAAACAAGCTCTACTTGTCCTACTTGTAGAGGAGAAGGCAAAATAATTACAAGTAAATGTAATGAATGCGCAGGCGAAGGAGTAACTAGAGGAGAAGAAATAATTAGCATAAATATACCGGCAGGTGTTGAAGAAGGAATGCAACTTAGTGTTTCGGGAAAAGGAAATGCCCCACGACACGGTGGTGTTAACGGCGACCTTATTATAATGATTGAAGAAGAAAGCCATCCTGAATTAATTAGAGATGGTAATAATCTTTTATATAATTTATTTGTAAGTATCTCTGATGCGGCAATTGGAAAACCTGTGGAAATTCCGATAATTGACGGAAAAGTAAAAGTAAAAATTGAACAAGGTACTCAGCCAAATAAAGTATTAAGATTAAAAGGAAAAGGATTACCTTCTGTTAATGGCTACAGTAAAGGAGATATACTTGTTAAAGTAAATGTGTGGATACCTAAATCCTTAACAAGAGAGGAAAAGAAAATACTTGAAAAACTTAACGAAAGCGATAATTTTAAACCTAACCCCAGTAAAGCCGATAAAAGTATTTTTGAAAGAATGAGAAATATGTTTGATTAAACCAGCATGATAAAAAGTTCGGTAGCGTAGTTTCATTATATTTTTTTTCTTTTTTTTCTTGACTTTCTCAATTTTATCTCTTTAGGACACATACTAAATGGAGCAATCATTTGAACTGCTACATTTTTACCTTTATTCATCGCTGGCTTCCATTTAATTTCCATATTTTTCACTAAATCTAATGCATCATTATCAATATTAGTCTCAATTCCTCTTATAGTTTTAGGTTTTGAAATATTTCCATTTTCATCCAAAATAAAACTAATATAAATTGCAATAGTATCGTCTTTTTCACAAGAAATTTGATATTTTTCTTTTAATTCCAAACTCTTTTCTTTTATCCATTTATGAAAAACTGATTCCCCTTTTACTGGTACTGCTGGAATTTCAACCACATAATATATTTGGTTTGTATCTTGAGAATGCAAGTTGAAAACTATTCCAAATATGAATAATGCAATTAATAACTTTTTCATAACATATAATTTTGAATTAAAAACTGTATATTCCCCAAATATAAACAAAAAAAGGAGAAAACTCTCCTTTAATTTTAAAAAATAAAAAAGCCTCACCCCAACCCTCTCCAAAGGAGAGGGAGTTTTTGACTTTTGCATTTTACTTACTCTTCTGTTTTCTTTTTAGTAGTATCATCTACCTGAAAACCCCATTCGCCAAGTTTGCGGAGTGTGCTTCTGAATATACCTTTTAGTATATCTCGGCATTGGGTAATATAATAGAGTGCATCGCCGGGTTGCAATGAGCTTTGCTTTTTATGAATTCCCAACAACAGGTATGCTTTTTCGGTATATTCTTCGGCTTCGCGTCTTAGCCGTTGTGCTTTATCATAAGCCTCTTTTGCCTGAGTTGTTTTTGCTTCAAAATCTTTCATATCTACAGGTTTCAAAACACTTTTGTCGCCATCGGCTTTATGTTTTTTCTGAATATCTTTACTCAATGATATTAATTTTTCAGGGTTCCTGCTAATAACTATTTTACTCATAATATTTCTTTTTTTAAATTAATAAATGCATTTATTATACTGTAAAGATATAAAATAATATTGAGTATAAAAAAGTTTAAATTGGATTTATAAAACATTTTATTGCTTCTAAAAAAGTTTGGAGGGCTTATAGCAAACATTTAGTTGTTCCAAAAATGTTTTGAGAGCTTTGTAAAAAAAAATATTGGTTCAAATGTTTTGTGGAGAGCTTCCAAATAACATTATAAGCTTCCAAAAATGTTTTGAGAGCCTTGTAAAAAAATATACTGGTTAAAATGTTTTGTGAGGAGCTTGCAAAAAACATTATAAACTCTCTAAAGTTTTATAATTGCATGAAACAGTTTTGCTATATCACGAAAGTGTGTAACTGTATCACGAAAGTGAAAAAAAATCTAAAATTGAAATTAGCCTTCTATCTGAATAACATCGTTATTGTTAATAAGCTTTGTGGTAAAATCGGCTTGTTTAAGTTCAAATTGCTTGTAGCGAAAAGTATCTTTTATAGAATATTCGTGTTTTTTAATACCATTTGAATAGTAAAGTTTAATAATAATATTTTCGGTATTATAAACATCAAAATTCTCCTGATTTACTATCAATTTAGCTTCTATAACAGTTGTAAGTTCTTCCTGAAATAATGGACTTTTGTTAGCAATTGCAAAAACACTGTGTATGCCATCGTGTTTTGAAAATTTGTTTTGCAAAGCCGAAAAAGTGGGGTCGTGCAATGCCGATGGAATATACAACTCAAATTTATATGTATGTTCTATTGCGCTGCTAATGTTTCTAATTAAAAATTTAGGAAAAAAGTTCATTTCGGTATACAGTCCATTGTGTAAAACCGGAACTCCGCCTGTGTTTATTAATCCAAAAAATTCAATATCGGCAATATTTGTTTTGTTATAAGCCATTCTAACTTCATATTCGTCCATCACAACTTCTTTAAAATTCGACCTTTTGTAAAACTTTTTATCGTAAGCCATGTGTGGAGCTTTAGAGCTTTCGGGAATTTTAAATAATATTACCGATTTGCTTTCATCGTTATCAAAAACAATTTTATGAATTTCAAGACCTTCAATATTTTTTTGAATACGAATGTTTAAAAGACTTTGTAATTTTTCAACAGTTATTTCATTTCCATTGATAAAAGAAATTTCTCTTGCTCTTCTTTTCTTTGTTTCAATACCAAAAACTAAGATCCCGCCAATTGTGTTTGCAAAAGATGAAATAATTACAGAAAGTTTATCAAGCATTCTGTCATTAATAACCGATATTTCATCGGAGCGCTTAAATTCTATATCCAAATTTTCATCAATTCTGTATTCTATAAGTTTTAGAATATCACTTTGGCTTATATCTTTTTTGTTAAGAAACTGAAGCATGTTGTTTACATAATTTTAAAATGTAAAAATAATAAAAAAACCACGCCAAACATGACGCAGTTTTAAAAAAATGAAAAATCTTTAAATTATAGTTAATTTGTTTTTGGCAATGATCCGGGTATTTCAACTTCACCGGTAATTTTCAGTATTATTGTGCTATTTTTAGGGTCATTAGTTATTACTGTAATTGTTTTATTTTGCTTTCCTTTTTTTCCTCTTGAATTAAAAATAGTTTTTATACTACTTGTTTTGCCTCCTTTAATAATTTTATCGGCAGGATTAGTTGCCGTGCAACCACAACTTGCTTTAATTTTTCGTATTATTAAATCATTTTTTCCTTCATTTTTAAAAGTATATTCATGTGTAACACTTTCTCCTTGTTTAATTTTACCAAAATTAAAAACAGTATTATCAAATTTAATTATAGCTGCATCAGCAATTTCTTTTTCTGTTAATACGGAAAAATCTTCTTTAATAGAAGCACTTATCGATAATCGGTTTCGTTGATTATTATCATCATTAATAATAAGATTTACTCTGTTGATCATAAATCCCCATTCTTGTTCTCCTTTTGCATTTTTGTTTAAACTTGCATCATAACTTGCAACAATTAAAGCTTTTTGTTTAGGTTTAATAATTTCAGGTTTTGCTTTAATAGTAATATGGTTAGGAACTCTGTCAAATGTTATTTTCATATCAACAAAACCATCATTTATAACCAGTAATGAATCTGTTTTCTTTTCGTTACTTTTAATTTTAACAAAAGCCAGATGATTTGATTTTAAACGTAAGTCTCCCATCTGATGTGGAAATAGGTCAGCAATAGTTTTTGGCCTTGCAATAACAACTCCCTGAATTCTTAGAACTTTGGTAGGTGTTTCGGAATTTGACAAAACAGTTAATGATTTATTAAATTTTCCGGGTCTGTTTTTGGGATTATAAGTTGCTTTTACCGAACCGCTTTTACCAGGTGCAATTGGTGTTTTTGACCATTCGGGCGAAGTACACCCACATGATGCTTTTACATTGTTTATTATTAATGGTTCGCCACCGGTATTTGTAACTTCAAATTCACAAGTAACAGGACCATCTTCTTCTTTAATTGTGCCAAACTGGTGAACTTCTTCATTAAATGATATTGTTGATTTTTTTGATTGAGAAAAACTTTTTATACTGAGTGTAAAAAGTATTATTAGCAATGTTATAATTACATTTTTCATAAAAATAGAATTTATATAAATACAAATTTAAACTGTTTATACTATTTAATAACACTCATTAACAAACATTAACAAAGAGTAAAACCATGTTTGCCATTGGTAGAATCACAGTTGTAAATAGTTTTTGGACTATTTTATAATTACGTTTGATATAATTCCTATATTAGCAATCCAAAATTTAGTATTAATTTAAAATATATAATAGTGAAAACAAGTTTATTAATATTTTTTGTGATTAGTGTTATTTTGTATTCATGCACTTCACAAAGCGAAAAAAAAGAAAATATCATGAATGAGACTAATTTAAGTAATCCATTATTGACTGAGTTTAATACTCCATACAATGTTCCTCCGTTCGATAAAATAAAAAATGAACATTATATACCTGCATACAAAGAGGCAATTAAAAAACAAGAAGAAGAAATAAATGAAATAGTAAACAGTACAGAAAAACCTACATTTGAAAACACAATTGTTGCATTAGACAATAGCGGCGAATTACTTAGTAATGTAGATAATATTTTTCAAACTCTTGAAAGTGCAATTACCAGCGAAGAAATGCAGGATATTGCAAAAAAAGTTGCTCCCTTAATTTCTAAAAACGGCGATGATATTAAATTAAACGCAAAGCTTTTTGAACGAATAACAACAGTTTATAATGAAAAAGATAATTTAAGTTTGGATGCAGAGCAAAGCACTTTACTTGATAAAACATATAAAGGTTTTGTTCGTGGTGGTGCTAATTTGAATGATGAAGACAAAACAAGATTTAGAGAAATTAACGAAAAACTTTCTGTGCTTACCGTTGAGCATGGCGAAAATCAGCTTAAAGAAACAAATGCATTTACACTTTTAATAGATAATAAAGAAGAGCTTGCAGGATTACCACAATCGAGTATTGATGCAGCTTTTGAAACAGCAAAAGAAAAAGGCGAAGAAGGTAAATGGATATTTACAGTACAAAAACCAAGCTTGATACCATTTTTGCAGTATTCAGAAAAACGTGAATTGCGTGAAAGAATGCTTACAGCATACATTATGCGAGGCGATAACAATAACGAGAACGATAATAAAAAAATAGTTGCTGAAATTGTAAACTTGCGTCTTGAAAGAGCAAACTTGCTTGGTTTTGATAGTCATGCAGCTTATGTATTGGACGACAATATGGCTAAAACATCAGAAAATGTATATGAATTATTAAACAAATTATTTACAGCTGCTTTGCCTATTGCAAAAAAAGAGGTAAAAGAACTTCAGGCATTGATAGATAAAGAAGGAGGTAAATTTAAACTTGAGCCTTGGGATTGGTGGTATTATGCCGAAAAAATTAAAAAAGAAAAATACGCTTTCGATGAAGAAGAGTTGCGACCATATTTTAAATTAGAAAACGTATTACAAGGAGCATTTGATGTAGCAAACAAACTATATGATATTAAATTTAAAATACGTACCGATATACCAACATATCATAACGAAGCAAGTGTTTATGAAGTTTTAGAAGCCGACGGAACACATATTGGTATATTATATATGGATTTTTTTCCAAGAGAAAGCAAAAGAGCAGGAGCATGGATGACAGGTTTTAGAAAACAATCAAAAAGAGGCGGACAAGATATTACTCCTGTAATTTCTGTAGTTTGCAATTTTTCAAAACCAACTGCCGATAAACCAGCATTGCTGAATTTCGACGAGGTAGAAACACTATTTCACGAGTTTGGTCATGCACTGCATGGTTTACTTTCAGAATGTACTTATTATAAACTTTCGGGCACTTCAGTAGCTCGCGATTTTGTTGAACTGCCATCGCAAATAATGGAAAACTGGGCAGGCGAACCCGAAGTTCTTAAGATGTATGCAAAACATTATAAAACCGGCGAAATTATTCCCGATGAGCTTATCGAAAAACTTAAAAACAGCGGTAAATTCAATCAGGGATTTGCTACCATTGAATTTCTTTCGGCAGCATTTCTCGATCTTGCATGGCATACAGTTACCAAAACATCGGAATTTAATGTTAATGAGTTTGAAAAAGCTGCAATGGATAAAATTGCTTTATTACCCGAAATTATAGTCAGATACAGAAGCACTTATTTTAGTCATATTTTTTCAGGCGGTTATTCATCGGGATATTACAGCTATATTTGGGCAGCAATATTAGATGCCGATGCTTTTGAAGCATTTAAAGAAACAAGTCTTTTTGATAAAAAAACGGCAACTGCTTTTAGAGAAAATATCCTCTCAAAAGGCGGAACAAAAGACCCTATGCTTTTATATAAGCGTTTTAGAGGAGCAGAGCCATCAATAGAACCATTGCTTAAGCGTAAAGGATTGAAGTAGGATTGAAGTTGGAAGACGGAAGTCGGAAGTCAAAAAAACCGCTTAGCTAATGAACTCTATAATTTGAAGTTTTAATACACTTTCGTGATATAGCAATACTGTTTTAAACACTTAACAAAATTAATAAAAAAAGAGAAAAGTCTCTTCTAATTTTAGGTTAAAAAAAAGCCTCACCCCAACCCTCTCCAAAGGAGAGGGAGTTTTTGACCCTTCTACAAACTCATGATAACACTTTTTCTTTTTGGCTTTACATCTCTGCGAGCTTTTACTAAATTTATGACACAGTTATATGAACACTCTACTTTGTAGCTAATTACTGATAACAAATTGAGCTGTATATCTAGTTTTTTGCTCTAAATATATTGTTTTGCCTTTTAAAACACGATTAATTGTAGGTTCATTATAGTGTCTTATTGTAGCTAGTTCAAGGCCCTTATTAAATAAAACCTTATAATTGTCTTTAAGAGAATTTATAAAATTTTCTATTTTACTAGGATTGTCATCAACACATATAGAAAAATTTAATGCTGAGTTTTGCATTAAATTAATTTTAATACCTTTCTCAACAAGCTTCTTAAATATTTCACTTAAATTTTCTTCTATTATAAAAGAGAAATCTTTTGGGGAAATAGAAATAAGTACTTGATTTACTTTAAAAATGAATGATGGTATTTTTTCATCTTTAGTAGTATTCTTGTTAATTAAAGAACCTTCTTCTGTTGGTTCAATAAATGACTTTACATATAATGGTATTAATTTATTTTCTAAAGGTTTAATAGTTTTTGGATGAATAATTGTAGCTCCATAATATGATAACTCAATAGCTTCATGATATGAAATGTTTCCTAATTTTATAGTATCATCAAACCATTTTGGGTCAGCGTTTAATAAACCAGACACATCTTTCCATATAACTAGTTCTTTCGCATTTAGAATATTTGCAATAATTGCAGCAGAATAATCTGACCCTTCCCTACCAAGCGTGGTTGTTTCCTCTTCTATGGTACCTCCAATAAAACCCTGAGTAATATAAAGACTTGTTTTACTAAAACTAAATGTTTTTTTTATATTATCTGTTGATTTTACCCAATCAACTTTTGCCTCTTGATATTGGTTATCAGTTATTATACATTTTCTAATATCAATATATTGACAATCTTTTTCACATAAATTCAGATAATTACTTATTATCGTTGTTGATAATAATTCTCCATAAGGAACAAGCTGGTCGTAAACAAAAGCATAATTTTCATCACAAGTATTTGATAATATAGTTTTAATTTCATTAAATAAAGATTCAATCTTTTCCTTTATCAAAAATGAATTATCAAAGAATAATTCGTTAACAATATTATAATGATAATCATATATACTCTTAAAATCAAAATTCACACATTCATTTCCATTGTAGTAACTATGACAAAGCTTTTCGAATGCATTTGTCATTTTTCCCATTGCCGATACTACAATAACGATATTATCATTATAGCTTTCAATTATATGGCGTAGATTTTTTACAGCATTTGCATCTTTTACTGATGCTCCCCCAAATTTAAATACAAGCATGCTCTATTATTTTATAATTTTATTAGATATCAGGTATTCTGCAATTTGTATTGCATTTGTAGCAGCACCTTTTCTCAAGTTATCTGCAACAATCCATATATTTATGGCATTCTCGATTGTGAAATCTTTTCGCAAACGTCCAACAAATACTTCATCTTTTCCATTTGCCAAAATTGGCATTGGATAAATATTATTATTTATATCATCCATTAAAACAACACCCTTTGTTGAGTTTAAAATCTTAATAATTTCAACTATATCAATATCTTTTTCAAATTCAATATTAAGTGATTCTGAATGACCACCCACAACAGGAACCCTAACAGCAGTAGCTGATACTTGAATGCTATTATCTAATATTTTTTTTGTTTCGTTAGATAATTTCATTTCTTCAGCAGTATATCCATTTTCTGTGAATTTATCGCAATGAGGCAAACAATTTTTATCTATTTGGTATGGATAAGCTTTTTCTCCAACAATACCTTGTCTTTCGTTTTCCATTTGCAATATTGCAGCACTGCCAGTTCCAGTAATTGATTGGTATGTTGAAACAACAATTCTTTTTATATTATATTTATTATGAAGAGGCGCAATTGGTAACAACATTTGTATAGTTGAACAATTTGGGTTAGCAATAATTTTATCTTCTTTAGTTAAAATAGAACCATTTATTTCAGGAATAATAAGCTTTTTATCTTCGTGCATTCGCCATGCTGAAGAATTATCAACAACAAAAGTTCCATTTGCAGCAAACTTTGGTGCATATTCTAATGAAATTTCAGCACTTGCAGAAAATAAAGCTAAATCAGGTTTCTGACTAATAGCAGTTAAAATATCTACAACTTCATAATTACAATTATTGTATATAATTGTTTTATTAAGTGATTTTTCTGAAGCAACAGGAATTAATTCAGAAATTGGAAAATTCCTTTCTTTTAATACCTTTAAAAATGTTTGACCCACCAAACCTGTAACACCAACAATAGCAACTTTCATAATTAGATTTATTTAGTAATAATTTAAGTTTAATAATATTTATTCAATTGACAATTGACGAATAAAACCTTCTTCCAAAGATAAAAAGGTTTCTGTATATACAACTTCTGGAATAGATTGAATTTCTTCAACAATAATACGTTTTAATATCTCGTTATTTTTTGTCTGAATTTTCACAAACAAAGAATGTTTTCCAGTTATATGATAACATTCCGTGATTTCATCAATTTTTTTTATCCTGCTAAATACATCATTATGGCTATTTTTAGATGTTAAATTAACTTGAATTCCTATAAAAGCACATGTTTGATGTCCTAGTTTTGATAATGAAATATTTATTTGCGAACCGTTAATAATACCAAATTCTTTTAATTTTTGCACTCTTTGATGTATTGCAGGACCCGTTACTCTACATAAACGGGCAACTTCAACATAAGGCATACGAGCATCTTTCAGAAGAATTGAAATTATTTTTCTGTCCAAACTATCAATTTTAAATTTTTCGACCATATTTAATATTCTTTAGCTTACAAATATAATCTTTTTTTACATATATACTTTCATTTATTATTTATTTTACATTTTTTAATTAGATTATGATTTTTAACATGTTTTATTACTTACATAACTAATAATTTTGTATTGAATTTTAAAATTAAAGAGATATGAAAAAAAATGCAGCAACAAGGATTCAGGAATTAAGACACTTTGGTGAATTCGGAGGTGTTAATCCATCAATAACAGATTCATCAACTTTCTCATTTCTCGAAACTAAAACAATGATTGATACGTTTGAAGGTAATGCACCCGGGTGCTTTTTATATTCACGTCATTGGAACCCTAGTAATAAATACTTAGCAGAAGCATTAGCAGCAATGGAAAATACAGAATCTGCATGGGTAAACGCCTCAGGAATGGCAGCAATAACAAATACTATTTTACAATTATGTAATGCAGGTGACCATATTATTACAAGTGTAGTTACTTATGGAGGAACATATGCTTTTTTTAAAAATTATTTGCCTAAATTTAATATAGAGGTAAGTTTTGTAAATATAACCGACTTAAATGCAGTAAAAGCAGCAATTAAGCCAAACACTAAAGTGATATATACGGAAACAATGACTAACCCAATGTTACAAATTTCTGATATCCCAAAACTTAAACAAATAACTCTTGCTAATAATATTAAACTAGTTGTTGACAATACTTTTACTCCTATGATATTTACTCCTCATGATTTAGGTGCAGATATTGTTGTTTATAGTCTTACAAAATTTATAAATGGAAAAAATGATTGCGTAGCAGGTGCAATTTGTGGTAGCGAGCAATTTATTAATGATTTGTCAAACCTTAATGATGGAACAGCAATGCTATTAGGACCCGTACTTGACTCCTATCGTTCATCAAGTATTTTAAAAAACTTGCATACTCTACATATTCGAATGCAAAAACATAGCGAGAATGCTCAATTTCTTGCAGAAAAATTTAAAGAATCAAACATAAAAGTAAAATATGCAGGCTTAAAAGAACATCCAGAGTATGATTTAATGAATAGTTTAATGAACAAAGATATAGGATATGGAGGCATGATTGCTATAGATTTAAAAACATCAGAAGATTCAACAAAACTAATGCAAGAAATGCAAAAAAATGATGTAGGTTATCTTGCTGTTAGTTTAGGATATTTTAAGACTTTATTTAGTAATTCTGGTAAAAGTACTAGCTCTGAAGTTCCTATAGAAACTCAAAAAGAAATGGGACTTTCTCCTGGATTAGTTCGCTTTAGTGTTGGCTTAGATCAAGATATTGAAAATACATGGCAAAAAATACAAAAATGTTTAGAGATTCTTAAATAAATTAATTCTTAATCGAGTATATAGCTCCGCTACCAATAGATAGCGGAGTTTATCCCGATGAATATCGGGGCTCACGTCATTTATTTCATGTCATTTACTTTTACTACTGAATAACTATCTAATGACAATTGAATAACTTTTGAAAATATCATGAAAGTGTATTACAACTTCAAACTTCCGACTTACAACTTCTAAAACATTCCACCTCCACCAACATCAATCTCTTCTTCTTGTTGCTGCCTACGTTGATAATTATTTATTCTGTAACTTAAACTTAAACGAACAACAGGTGTTTCATTTCGCATTTTAAAGTTGGTATAAAAAGTAGGGTTATCTAATATCATGTTATATTTAAACATATTAAACGGATCGCGTACATTAAGTGTTAATGTTGCTTTTCGTTTCATAAAGTCGTGTCGTAATGCCAGCCCTCCGGTAATAAAACTTTTTTGACTTCCTTGCAATTCAATTGTAGGAGCATTATAGTAAACATTAAATTGTAATTTAGTATTCTTGCCAAATTTTATAGTATTACTAAGGTTAATTGTATATGTAATTGCACTGGTATCAATTGGTAAACCGCTAACTTCTCCATTAACATTATAATAGAAAAAATTTGTTCCGGCATAAATACTCCACCATTTTTTTATTTGTATATTTCCTGAAAGTTCAAGACCTCCTGCTTTTGTTTTATTTAAATTATCTTGTAAAATATACATTATTGTATCAACTGCTGTTATAGTTTGTGTCATGGCATTGTTGTTTTGCCTGTAATATAAACCTGCTGAAATAAATGAAGATTTTATTTTTTTAAAGTAATTAAATTCATAGGAGTCAATATATTCAGGTTCAAGAGCAGGGTTTCCTTTACTTACCAACAGATTATCGGTATAATCGGGGAATGGATTTAAAAACCATGGTCGTGGACGGTTAATTCGTCTGCTGTAACTCATCTGCAAAGTATGTCCTTTTTTCAGTTCTTTTGAAACTGAGAAACTTGGAAAAAGTTGTAACTTCTCAAATAAATAATCTTCTTTGCTTGTAAGCTGGGTTAATTCACGCCAGGTATATTCTGTTCTCAATCCCATTTTATACCCAAAACCAAATATTTGATTACTGTAAGTTGTATATCCCGAATAGATAGACCTTAAAAACTCCATTTTATTACTATATAAAGTATCTGGTATCCATGAATCAGCATCTATGTCATAATTATCAAAAGTAAAATCAAAATCAGTATAATATACTTGTACTTGTCCTCCGACTTCAAACTTTCCTGTTTTACCAATAGGTAATGTATAATCGATTTTAAATTGGTAATTATCGTTAAGATTTATATTATTTGATTGATGTTTATTATTGGGAATTAATCCAGTTGTGTTCCAATTAGAAAGAGTAATATATCTTTCTGCATTATTTGTAGTTAAACCATCCCAATAGGAATAATATCCCGAAAAATTAATTTCATGCCCTTCTTTTTGGAATTTCTTTTGTATATTTAAATTCATATTATAGTAAAGACCATCTATATAATACTTATCATTGGCAAGTTCATATCGATTTGTATTTGAAATACCCTCTTTATAAAAATCATAAGTTGATGAAAAATCCCTATCCATAATGAATTCCCCAACGGAACCCGATAATGTTACTGTTGTTTTATCATCTATATAATAATCGGTGCCACACTTTACATTCCAACCACTTCTGCTCATATCCCTATAATTTGTTGATGTTGAAACTTGAGTAAGAGAATCGAAATATGTCTTATTTAACAGGTCGGTTTCCTGATAAAAAGGCTCATTATTATAATTAGCACTTAAAAAATAATTAACTTTAGGAGTTCTGTAGTTTAGTATAAAATTAGTAGACCTTTTAAAATTAAGTTCTTTGCTTGTTCCTACAGATAAATTAATCATGCCATTCATTCCTGTTTTGCTTTCCTTTTTCATAATAAGATTAATAATACCCGAAGTTCCATCAGGGTCATATTTTGCTGATGGATTTGTAATAATCTCAATATTTTCGATAGCACTTGCAGGCATCTGTTTTAAAATATCGTTAGCACCCATTACAGATGGCTTGCCATCAATTAAAACAGTAAAACTCCCGCTTCCTCTAAGAGTAACATTGCCTTCAATATCTACATTAACCGATGGTACATTCTCTAAAACATCAACTGCCATACCTCCTTCCGCATTAACATGCTTACTTACATTAACAATTTTTTTATCAATTTTGTATTCTATATATGATTTCTCTTCTATAATCTCAGCGCCCTCAAGCATTTCAACTGCCTGTTCTATCTCTATTTTTTCAAGTTTTATAAATTTATTATCCTTTGTTATTTCAATATTTGGAATGATTACTTTTTTGTATCCTATAAAATTTGCTTCAAGATAATATTTGCCATAAGGAATTTTCGAGATCATAAACACTCCATTTTCATTGCTTATTGTTCCATTGATCAAAGTTGAATCAAGCTGGCTGTATATTGCAATATTTGCATATTCAACAGGAATTCCCTGCCCTTTATCCATTACCATTCCTGATATAACACCATCGCCTTTTGGTGCTGACTGCTGAGCATAAATACAAACTGATAAAAAGAGGAATAGAAAAGCGAGAATAATTCTCATATCAAATAATTTTAATCAAAAATAGAATTTTAATAAAGCTATAACGATTAACTCTGTTAATAGTTACAGATTTTATCAGTTGTAATTTCTGATTTTGTGTTGACAAGGAATAAGGTGCTTTATTTTGCACAATTAACACAATATAAGCTTTCTGGTCTGAATAAAATTCTACCCAATGGAATTGGGTTCTTGCATCTTAAACAAAGCCCAAAATCTTTAGTTCCTAATTTAGAAAAAACAAGATTTAGGTTTCTTAACTTTTCTTCTGCTTGACGTAGAGCAGCTTCCGTTACACTTTTATTGTTAATAGCATCCATGCGGGAAAGGCGTCCAATTGCAACATCAGGTGCAATAGGTTTTGTCATTTCCTTATATTTTTCAATTGACTTTTCTGTCTTTGAAATCTCGTTAAGGATCTTTTGTTTTATTTCGTCAGTTTCTATTATGGCTATTTTATTTAAAATTTAAAACAAATGTAATAATAATATTTTACTATTTTTTCAAATACCAGTAATCTAAATAATAAAGTATTTTAACCGATATGCTATTTATTTGAGGTGAGTTAAGAATATTGTTTAAATTTTTTCGGTAATCGTAAATAATTTCATCGCCAAATTTATAGATATTGTTTTTCCAGACTACTGATATTTCGCTGCCAGGCATAAATTGCCATTTGTACGACATGTCGATAGTAAAGGCATTAAAATTAATATCGTGATTTGCGGTATAATTGGTGTTGTCTAAATATCCTTCACTATTTAAGGTGAAAAAATCGAAGTACTTTGCAGTAGACCAATAATGACGTAATCGGAAACTTAATGATGATTTATTATTAAAAATATAGTTTGATGAAATTGTGTTTGTTATAGTCTTTACTTGTCGTTCTCCAAAAACTACTGCATTCATAGAGTCGTTAAATGTAACATATCCGTATGCTAACGCAACTTTATCGTAATTAAACTTGTAAATTAAATTCATTTTGTTGCTTAAACGTAATCGTGGAGAAATTGTAAAATCATAATCGCTAATAGCTTTTCTAATATGAAAGCTTTTGGAATAACCATAACTGCAGCCTGCATCAATAACAAACTTTTTTCTGTAATCGGGCGAAATAAAAATACTAAAAAAAGTATTTATAGGCATTTTAAATACATTACCTGTGCGCGATTCAAAAAAATCGTTTCCTTCAGTAGGCATACTAAAAAGATTCAAGAACAATGTAGTATGGTTTTTAAATACTGTTATTGAATTTAAATATATGTTGAAATAAGAGAATTTGCTTGGTTCGTACAAACTAATATGACTTGTTGACAAGCTATTGTCGCTTCTTAATATTATCCAGAATGGGTCAAAAATATTATATGATAATTCAAGTTCGTTTTCTACTTCGTTGTTGTTTTCAAGATACCCCATATCGTTAGGATCGTATGTATTGGAAATAACTGCACGGTATATATCAAATGTAAAGTTGCCACTGTTCTTTTCAAAGCCTATTTCGTAATTATATCCAATATCGGTAGAGTCTGCAATATATTTTTGACTGATAATTCCGTTGCCGTATATATCGTAAGAGTTATCTTTGTTTAAAAGCCCAAACTCCAAACCGGAAACATTTGCTGAGTAATTATCTTTTGCCCTTGTAACATTTGTATTAACAAGGCTAATATATGAATTGTTTTTAAGCGATTGGTCGAACACTATCATACTGTAATTTGTAAACGGTTGTGTGCTAATTTTTCGTGTATTGCCAAGTGTATCTTCAATAGAGGCATAAGTATTTGATGTCATTGCATTAAATAAACCAATACCCAGCCCTTTGTTTGTTCTGCCCGAAATCTTTGTTGCATTTATTAGCTTTGTTTCTTCAGGGTTTTCAATAATTTCCTCACTATCTTTAACAATATCGTAAACATTTTCGTATCCTGCAGGCTCGTTTCCAATTCTGCGAGAATAAAATATTTCACATTTTTCAAACAGCTCTGTACCTTCGGTAAAAAATGAACGTTTTTCGTTGTAATATGTTTCAAAAGGTGTAAGGTTAAGAATTTTGTCATCGGATTGCACTTGTCCAAAATCAGGTATCAGGGTTACATCAAGAGTAAAACTTTCGTTGATACCATATTTTAAGTCCATTCCTCCATTAAAAGTATATCCAAAGCTTTTATCTTCAGAATAATTTTCGGCATAAGAAGAAACATACGGAGTTATTGATAATCTTAGTGGTGGTTCTATATCTCTTATTCCTGTTATTATACCAACTTGTGGAGTAATAATACCTTTCTTTTTATCTATATATTGCCAAGTTGACCATTCTCTATATCTCCTAATGCCACGCCAGAAATTAACTCCCCATATTTGTTCTTTTACTTTAGGGAAGCGTAGTGCAGAGTACGGTATCTTAATTTCGGCGCTCCAACCCTTATCAAGCATTTTAACATTACTTTCCCAAACAGCATTCCATTTTTCGTCCATGTCTTCTTCGGTAGTTTTAAAATCTACTTGCACTCCTGCTGCCGTGAGCCAAAAACTTACAGCATTAATACCATCGTTAAACGGATTTATAGTAAAAGCAAAAATATCAGTATTGCCATCACCATTGTCGCGTTCGCTAAATTCTGCAAGAATACTATCAGGTGCAGTATCATACATCATTGCAGCTACATATAATGCGTTGTTGTTATATGTAATTTTTACCTCTGTTTTTTGCGAACCAGCACGACCATCATTATAAGGTTCAAACTGAATAAAATTTGTTGCTATGGGCACATTATTCCAACATGAGTCATTAATATCTCCGTCTATTACCGGTGGATTACTTATTCTAATTGCCTCAATTGTTTTTTTCTCGTTTTGAGCAAGTAAAAAAGTTGATAATAATATTAGTATTGGTAATATGTATTTTATTAAGCTCATATAATAACTGCAAAGATATTGTTTTATTTAAATTTTAGCAGAAATTAATTAAGCGATACAATGTGCAAAATATTATATCAATATTTTTTTTAAAAAACTATTAATATCTAAAATGAATAAAAATCCTTCCGAAATTTTTACTGTCTTTTTCAAGTCTATGATAAAGATTCTTAATTTCCTTTTTTTGCAAAAATCTTATAACCTTCTTTTTTAGTTGTCCGCTTCCTTTACCAGGAATAATCTCAATTAATGATATTTTTTTATCAATAGCTTCATTAATTATATCGTTTAGGGCATTATCAATTAAATTGCCTTTGTTGTATATTTCGTGAAGATCTAATTTTAGTTTTGCCATATCATAATCCCCTCATCCATTCTTTTCTTAAAGAGCGTGGATTTTCAATTGCATAATCAATTTGCTTAAGAAATTTCTCTTTATCGCGTGATAAACCACCTTTTAAAACAAGGTAATTTGAAGCATGATCGCTTCTAAAAACTGTACTGTCTAATTCTGTGTGTTCAATAAACATTCTTAATTCTTTCAACAATCCTTCTGTGTTTAGCTCAATAAACTCATCGGGAAACTTTTTTTTGTAATGTTTAACTCCAAAAGGAAAACTTAATACAAGACAAGAAGCAAATTCTGGTTGTATTTTATTTAATATTTCAGCAGAATTAATTGCATGTTGTTTACTGTACTTCTCCCCTCCCAGCCCTGTTAATATCATTACAGAACTTCTTATTCCGGCTTGTTTTGCTTTTAACATTCCATCAATAGTTGAATTATATGTCTCACCCTTATTAATAATTTTCAATAATTCATCATCACCTGTTTCAACACCAACGTATATTAGTTTTAATCCTGCATCCTTAATTTCTTTTAATTCTTCTACACTTTTATTGTTAATGTTTTTTGGTAAAGCATAAGCTGATATTCTTTGAACTTTTGGAAATGCTTCGTTTAATTTATTTAATATTCTTATCAACTTATTTGATGATAAAACCATAGAATCGCCATCGGCAAGAAAAATTCTTCTGATATCATTATTTTCTGATGCTACTGTTTCTATTTCATTAAAAACCTCTTCTTCACTACGTATTTTGAATTTCTTTGTTGAATACATTTCGCAAAAGGCACACTTATTCCACGAGCAACCCAAAGTTACCTGTAATATTAAGGAATTACCTTCGCTTGGCGGACGAAAAACTGGTTCGTCATAATCTATTGGTAAACTATACATAATCTAACTATGATGCTCCTTGAATTTTTTCAATCTGGATTCCAGATCAGCAAATCTTTCTTCCCCCGTTAGCGAAACACAAGCACGCATGCCTTCGTGGTGTTCGCTTCCTGTTATTGATAATGAAATAGCACTTATTCCATAATAAATTAGTTCTTCCAGTAACTCTACTCCTGTCATTCCGGGATATGAAAAAGTAAAATAAAATCCATCAGCCAAAGGTTTATCTTCATCTTTATCGTAAACTATTTTAAAACCATTATCAGTAAATAGTTTTTTCATCACTTTTGCTCTTTCTCCGTATATCCTTACACCTTCAACAAAGTTAAATTCTCCATCATTAGCTGCTTTTAAAATTGCGGCCAGTGCGTATTGTGCAGAATGACTACACCCGGAAGATAAAGCATACAAAGCTCCAAAAACCATTGCATAACCAAATTCATCAGATTTGAAATAACGTTTCAAATCAGGATATTGACGTTTGAATAATTTATCGGAAATTACCATCATTCCTACCCTTTGACCTGCATAGCTAAATGCTTTTGAGCTTGATATCAGCAATAAATAATTATCGGTATAATTTGCTACTGTAGGTTGATACGGTTCCTGTCCTGGCTTTGAAAGATCTTTTCTGAAATCCATAGCAAAATAAGCCAAGTCCTCAACAACAATTACATCATATTTATCTGCCATTTCGGCAATTATTTTAAGCTCTGTTTCGGTAAAGCATATCCACGAAGGATTATTTGGGTTAGAATAAAGCATTATTGATATATTGCCTTGTTTTAAATATGCTTCAAGTTTATCTCGTAATTTTTCGCCACGATAATCATATACATCAAAAGTGTCATACTTCATTCCCATTACATTAAGCTGTTGCTTCTGAACAGGAAATCCCGGATCAATAAAAAGTACGGTATCTTTTTTAACATCCCTTCTGCCTGCAACCATAAATGTAGCATAACCACCTTGCATTGAACCCGCTGACGACATACAGTGTGCAGAATCAACATCAATATTCATAAATGACTTTACAAAACGTGATATTTCCACTTTCAATTCTGCTACACCTTCTATCATAGGATATTTTGCCGCAACACCTTTTCTCAAAGCAGCAATTTCTGCTTCAGTACCAATATCTGAGGGTAATAATCCCGGAACTCCCATTTCCATTCTAATAAATTTATCTCCACTGACTTTTTCTATCTCATTTACTAATCTTACTATTTCTCTTATTGATGCTTTACCCACCTCTTGCAAGCCACTGTCAATAATCTTTTCCTTAACTAACTCATAGTTAATGGGTATATCGTTTCTATATTGTATGTCCATATCAAATAAGATTTATTTATGAATATGATACAATATTAATCAATATTAAAATCATATAAAAAAAGCTTTGTATTTTTAATAACATCAAATTAAATTCAAATATTACTGTCTGACATTCTGGCAATTGACCATTTGGCAAATAATAAAATGTTAATTTTAGAAACCAAAGTTTTCAATATGTTTATAAAAGAATTACTTTTGCAAATTATTAAAATTAATATCACAAGATATGGCAAAGAAAAAACCGGTGTCAGGTGTTGAGACAATAGAGCAAACTCTAAGTAAAACTGAACAGTATATTGAAAACAACCAAAAAATGCTAACAATAATTATTGTTGGTATTTTAATTATTATTGGAGGATATTTAGCATATATGAAACTATATCTTAAACCATTAGAGACTGAAGCAATTTCACAAATGTTTGCTGCCGAGCAATATTTTGAAAAAGATTCTTTTCAGTTAGCAATTGATGGCGATGGTAATATGCCGGGGTTTATTGATATTATTGACGAATATGGTAGCACCAAAGCAGGAAATCTCTCAAACTACTATGCGGGAATTTGCTATTTAAGATTAGGACAATACGATGATGCTATTGAATATTTAGAAAGTTTTAGTTCTGACGATATAATGCTTTCAGCAGTTTCAATTGGTGCAATTGGCGATGCTTATATGGAAAAAGGTGAGACACAAACTGCTGTTGAAAAATATCTGAATGCAGCAAAAACCAACCCTAACGAATTTTCTACTCCTATTTTCTTGATGAAAGCAGGAAGAGCCTATGAAATACTTGGCGATTACAAAAACGCCTTAGTTCAATATCAGGCTATTGAAAAAGATTACAATCAAAGCAGCGAAGGAAGAACTATTGAGAAATATATTATACAGGCAAAGCTTAAAGCTAAATAATATCAATTACTGAAAAGAATTTTACTCTTCATAAAAATGCATATCAATAATATATTTATAAACATTATTATTTAAGTAGTAGTTTATTTCTTTACCTTCCTTAATAGCATTACGTATAAAACTTGATGATATTTCCATTAATGGAGCATTTACAACACTAATGTTTTTTTCGTTGCTTTGCTTAATATTTGTACCGGTACGCGGATAAACACAGATATTGTAATTATCTAATATTTGCTTATAATTTTTCCACTTATGTATTGAAGCAAAGTTATCTGCTCCCATTATTAATCTAAACTCTTGGTTAGGATGTTTTTCTTTTAAATGGGTAAGAGCATCTATGGTAAAAGACGGTTTTGGCATGTAAAACTCAATATCCGAAGCTTTAAATCTAGCATCATTGGCAATAGCAATATTCACGAGTTCAAGTCGATGATAATCATCCAATAATGAGCTTTTTTGCTTTAAGGGATTTTGTGGACTGACAACAAACCACAATTCATCTATATCGGTAAATTCTACTACATAATTAGCAATGGCAAGATGCCCGATATGAATTGGATTAAACGTGCCAAAATATAAGCCTATGTTCATGTTTTTTATATCAATACTTTAAAAAATTACCAACAACATTTATTGCTTCTTGCAAAGCTGTTTCAAGTTTGTCGTTAACAATGGTAATATCAAATTCTTCTATGTTCTGTTTCCAGAACTCAATTTCTTTCTCTGACTTTTCTATTCTCATTTCAATTGCTTCTTTACTATCAGACGAACGAGAATACAGCCTGTCTTTTAAAACTTCTATTGACGGAGGTTTTATAAATATTGATAATGCTTTACTTGTAAAATATTTTTTAATACTTACCGCACCAACAACATCAACATCAAATATTACATTTTTTCCGACATTAAGATTTTTCTCTACTTCGTTTTTAAGAGTTCCGTAAAAAGTGCTTTCGTATACCTCCTCCCATTCAAGAAACTCCGATTTATCTATTTTGTTTTTAAATTCTTCTGAGTTAAAAAAGTAATAATCTACTCCGTTTTTCTCTTTTTCTCTTTTTGCCCTGCTTGTGGCAGATACAGAAAAAGAAAGTTTAAAACCCTGTTTTAACAAATGTCCGATAATAGTTGTTTTACCGGAGCCTGACGGGGCAGAAATAATTATAACTTTTCCTTTATCCATTTATAAGATATTCAATAGTTGTTCTTTAATTTTTTCAAGTTCGTCTTTCATTTCCACAACAATTGATTGTATTTCGGAATTGTTTGCTTTAGAACCAATAGTATTAATCTCTCTACCCATTTCCTGCGATATAAATAATAGTTTCTTACCAACTGCTTCTTCTGTTACTAAAGTTTGATTAAAATATTTACAATGGTTTGCTAATCGCACTTTTTCTTCGTTGATATCAAATTTTTCAATATAGTATATTATTTCCTGTTCAAATCTGTTTTCATCTATTTGCTCATTGTCGCAAAGCTCTTTCAGGTTTTGTTTTATTTTTGATCTTTTCTCTTCTATTCTATCTTTTTCCGGCTTTTCGATTTTTTGCAATAATTTTTCAATATTCTGTACTCTTCCAGTAATATCTTTTTCAAGAGCTTTTCCTTCCTGTGCTCTAAAATCCTGAACTTTGGCAATAGCCTCCTTTATTGTGTTATTAACAATAATCCACTCTTCTTCTATAGGTTCTTTCACATTTATTTTAGTAACATTAGGTAGCCTAACCAAGGCTTGCAATAGATCAGACTCAGGAATACCAAGTTCCTCTTTTAAAGATTTTAATTGTTTTAGATAATTTTTGATAACAGGCTCGTTTAGAAGAATATTGTCGTTTTCGCCAATAATCTCAACGCTTAAGTTCATATCTATCTTACCTCGTAAAAATTCTTTACTAAGCAAACCTCTTATTTCAATATCTTTCTCTCTGAAAAACCCGCTGATTTTTGTATTTATATCTGTTTGTTTACTGTTTAGGGTTTTTATTTCAATAGATATCTTTTTGTTTCCAACCTCACAAACTGACTTTCCGTAACCCGTCATCGATTTTAGCATAAATTGTATTATTTAATTATTTTAAATTAAAATTATGCAAAAGTAATAAAAATGTGTTGAAAACAGTAATTATAAATATGAACTCGTATCCGTAAACTACCAAATACTGATTTCAATAAATGAAATTGCTCAATTGTCGTATTGTTAAATTGTTTTTTTAATTTTTGAGAAAACTTTGTCAACGATTTTGCAAAAAACAATGAAAAGATTATCAGAAAAAATTAAACTACACTCAATAAAATTAAACAAAATGGCTTCTTCGTTTGCCGAACGGTATGCCGAAGACAATTAATCAATTCCCATTTCTTTTAATAAAATTTTCTTTGATTTATATCCCATTAATCTTTTATACTCTTTACCATCTTTAAATAAAATAATAGTTGGGATGCTTCGGATTTTGTATTTTTGAGAAAGCTGTTTATTTTGATCAACATTTACTTTTGCTATCGTAAGCTTATCGCTCTTTGTTTCTGCAATATCATTTAATATTGGTGTCATCATTTTGCAAGGAGCGCACCAAGGAGCCCAAAAATCGACCAATACAAGCCCCTTCTTTTTTCCAACTGCCTTAAAACTCTTATTGTCTAGGGTTTTTATTTTATCACTTGTAGCAACATCTTTGATGTTCTTCATTTTATAAAATTTATAGATAATGTAAGCTATAAATAAAACAATGAATCCTATTATAAAATACCAAATTGTCATTTTAAATTATTTTTAAGTTGAAAATTAGAATAATGTATATTTTAAGTTTGTAAAGCACATAATGTCTTCTATCTCAAGTGAAACTTCCTCAATAATTACTTCAATTTCTACACCAAATATTTTTCCCATAATTACACCATTTGTGAGATTTTTAATTTTGCTATTGAGGAGTATATTCCTGCTATTAAGCCAGAGGCCCCTCCTAATATTATTACATCAAAATTTTCTTCCATTTTTCTATTGAAATAAATATGTTTGTATGTTAAACCCGCATTAGAAGAACACCAAAATGGTGAATGAAATGAAATCATTTTGGTAGTAATTCTTAATCGATTATGCAAAATAAGTAAATTCTTTTGCATAATTCGGGTTAAACAATTACGCATCAAATTTGTCTTCAAGAATGCTCGTAATTTGTTGCATATCCTGAATACTAGTAGTGGCTTCTACCATTTTTCCGTTTTTATAATAAACAGTAAAAGGTAATCCCATAAAACCACCACACATTGGAGCATTTCTTATTGGAGCTACTTCCGGAGTATCAAATCCCATAGAATAGAATTTTATGTTTTTACTCTCTTCTTCTAATTCTTCCATAACATCATAAACAGGAATACACATAGGTCCCATTCTGCCTGCACATACCATTACATTTTCATTTTCATCAATGATTTTTTCTAATTCAGCAGCTGTTTCAATTTCATAAATTGCAGTTTGTAACATTTTCATAATCTTAAATTTTAATTATTAGTTATTTCATTTATTATTTTTTTATCAGATTTTAAATGTCCATTCATATAATCCTCAATAAGTTCGCTTGGGGTATTAATAGGTATTCCGACAAAAAGATTTATTTTCTTATTTATAAATAAGCTTAATATTTTTTTATCAACTTTATGAGCAATAATATCTGTGATTCCTTGCTGAAGAGCCCATTCAGGCAGAGTTGTTATGTCGTTATAATGAGGAACCTCAATGCTATCACTATGTATGTTTTTGGAATCAATATCAAATATTTTATAATGGCTACATTGTCCAAAATATTCACTTAATTTTCCTTCAACTATTGGAATTGCTATCCGCTTCATTTTTTATAAAAATAATTTCGATACAAAATTAAGCTAAACTATAGTTTACTACAAGAATATCGTGTTTACATATACTTGTTAAAAAGCTATCTTTTTTATGCTTTTTTCCTATGAAATTTCAATATATCTTTGTTTTTTTATATAAATACCTAATTGGCAATACTGAACAATGACAGATAATAAAAACTATACAGACTTAAATAATTTCAAAAACAGATTTAAATGTTTGCAAAATCTTTCTAAAGATGAAATTAGTCTTTTAAAAAACAAAAAAAAGCAACTAACATATTTGCAGGGTGAAACTTTGTTTAAACAGGGTGCATTTGCTCCTTATGTAATGTTTATCATAGAGGGTCTTGTTAAAGTATATCTTCAAACTGGTTCTGATAAACAAATGAACATACGCCTATCATTACCCGGAGATTTTTTAGCATTTTCTTCAATTTTTGGTGAAAATGTATATAACTATTCTGCTATTGCATTAAAAGATTCGACAATTTGTATGATAGAAAAAGAAAGTTTAAAACAATTACTTTTAAAGAATCCCGAATTTGCCATGAAAATTACATCTCAAAATTATCGTAATGAGGGTAATTTACTTGAAATAATAAAAAATGTAACGTATAAGCAAATGCGTGGCAAGTTAGCTTCTACATTAATTTATCTTTCTGAAGATGTTTTCTTAAAACAAGATGTTTTTAATTATTTAAAGAGGCATGACATTGCTGATTTTGCTTCGATTTCAACTGAAAGCACAATTAAATTCTTAAAAGAATTTGAAAAAGAAGGAATAATTAAGCTTGATGGAAAAAATATTAAGATTGAAGATTCCAAGAAATTAATAGATATAAGTACAAAAGGTTAAATTAAATTATAAAAAAAGATTATTTTATTATATATGTTGAATATATTTAGATATTTTAATATGACATTAAATATTTATGTAGTAAAAATAATTCTTGAATTTAGTTTAAGAAACACTAAAATTCTGAATATTTGTATAATTTCGTATTTCTAAATTTAATTAAAATGAAACTACCTGAGAATATTAAAATATTGATTATTACACTTAGCGACAGAGCAAGTAAAGGCGAGTATGAAGACAAAAGCGGACCAACAATAAAGAAATTTCTTGATAATCATTTTTCACAAAAAACATGGAAATATGAAATAAAAACAAAAATAATTCCTGATAGTACTGTTGAACTTACTGAACTAATAGAAACAGCCAAAAAAGAATACAATATTATTTTCACAACAGGAGGAACAGGCATAGGACCACGCGATATAACTGTTGATGTTATTCAGCCAATGCTTGACAAAGAAATATCGGGAATTATGGAAGTAATAAGAGTAAAATATGGTATGCAAAAACCTAATGCGATGTTAAGCAGAGGAGTTGCAGGAGTTATTGGCATAAGCCTGATATATACTTTGCCGGGGAGCGTAAAAGCAGTGAAAGAATATATGACTGAAATTCTTACAACCCTTGAACACTTAATTTATATGCAATACGGTGTTGATGTGCATAAAAAAAATTATTAAATTTGCATAAAATTTATAAACAAATATCACTTATGAAAAATTTACTATTAATTCTATCAATAGCTTTTATTATTACAGCTTGTAATCAGCCAAAAAATGCGGATCTTACATTTACATATCCAAAAACAAAAAAAGTTGATACAATAGATATTTATTTTGGCACAGAAATAGCTGACCCTTACCGATGGTTAGAAAACGATACAGCAGAAGATGTCGCTGAATGGGTAACAGCACAAAATAAAATTACATTCGATTATTTAGATTCAATTCCTTTTAGAAACAAAATTAAAGACAGGCTTACCGATATATGGAATTATCCTAAAACTTCTGCTCCGTTTAAAAGAGGAGGCAGATATTTTTTATATAAAAATGATGGCTTACAAAATCAAAGTGTATTATTTGTAAAAGATGATATTGATGCAGAAGAAAGAATATTATTAGACCCAAATACTTTATCGGAAGATGGCACGGTTGCCCTTGCCGGACTTGATTTCTCGAAAGATGGCAAACTTATGACATATTCTATTGCAAGAGCAGGTTCCGATTGGAACGAGATTTTTGTACTTGATGTTGAAACAGGACAGCAATTAGACGAACATATACTTTGGGTAAAGTTTACAAACTTAGCATGGCATAACAACGGATTTTATTATAGCGGATATACTCCACCTGAAGAGGGAAAAGAATTTTCAAACAAAAACGAGTTTCATAAACTATATTATCACAAACTTGGAACACCACAAACTGATGATAAAATAATTATGGAAAACAAAGACCTGCCCTTAAGAATGTTTGTTGCCGATGTTACCGATGATGAAAAATATATGATAGTATACGAAGAAAATGCCGGAGACAGAGGTCAGGCAATTCATGTAAAAGACCTTTCAAAAGAAGACAATGAGTTTAAAACAATTGTGGCAAATTTTGATGACGACTATTCTGTAATTGGCAATATTGACAATGTAATTTATATAAGAACAAATTATAAGGCTCCAAAATACAGACTTATAAGTTTTAATTTTGATAATTATGAAGCAGGTAATTTTAATGATATATTGCCTGAAAACGAAAATGTTTTACAAGGGGTAAGCATGGCTGCAGATAAATTTGTTGCAACATATATGAAAGATGCTCACAACATTGTTCAGATATTCGATTACACAGGAAAATATTTAAAAGATATTGAATTACCAACACTTGGCTCTGCAAGATTTGGAGGCAACAAAGACGATAATATTGCTTTTTACACATTTACATCGTTTACATATCCAAGCGTGGTTTACAAATACAACCTCAATACATTTGCATCAGAAGAATATTCTAAATCGCAAATTGATTTTGACGGTAACCAATATGAAACAAAACAGATATTCTACAAAAGCAAAGACGGCACAGAAATACCAATGTTTGTTGTGCATAAAAAAGGTATTAAATTAGATGGCAATAATCCTACTTTGCTTTACGGATATGGCGGATTTAATATCAGCCTTACTCCCGGATTTAGAATTAGCCAATTAATATGGTTAGAAAACGGTGGAGTATATGTTTTGGCTAACCTAAGAGGTGGAGGAGAATATGGAGAAGAATGGCACGAAGCAGGCACAAAGCTAAAAAAGCAAAATGTATTTGACGATTTTATAGCTGCTGCCGAATATCTTATCGAAAATAAATACACATCGCCCGAAAAACTTGTTATAGAAGGTGGTTCAAACGGAGGATTACTTGTTGGCGCTGTTGCAAATCAACGCCCCGAACTGTTTAAAGTTGCCCTGCCTGCTGTTGGAGTTATGGATATGTTGCGATATCAGAAATTTACTATTGGCTGGGGCTGGGTAAGCGATTATGGCTCAAGCGATGATTCAATACAATTTAATAATCTTATAAAATATTCGCCTATACATAATATTAAAGAAAATGTTGAGTACCCGGCAACACTTGTTACTACTGCCGACCACGACGACAGAGTAGTACCTGCACACTCGTTTAAATATATTGCAACATTGCAGGAAAAATATAAGGGCAAAAATCCTGTAATGATAAGGATAGATGTAAAAGCAGGACATGGCGGAGGAAAACCAATATCAAAAGTTATTGAAGAAAAAGCCGATGTTTACTCATTTATATTCTTTAATATGGGTATTGTGCCTGAGTATTAATCTTATTGTTCAATTGTTCTACCTGCCTGCCGGCAGGTTGCTACATTGTTATTTATGGACGTAGACAAAAGCCTACGCCCAACTGGGAGCATAAAAAAAACCGCAATTTTTATTGCGGTTTTTTTGTTTTATTGTTTACTTGAAGCCACAAGATACAATCTTTGCGGAAGCAGGACACTGATTACATGCTTGTAATAAGAAAAGAAAGGTTAGAAGAAATATATATAAATTTCGATTCATTATATTAAAATTGTATTTTAACAATACAGGAGTCAAATAATTCTACATTATCAGATAAAATAGCTCTGAAATAAAATTTATAATATCCATCATCATTTAAGAAATCCTGATTACTTCTAAACGAATAACTTAAAAAAAAAAGCTCTTTTTCATATTGATACTCGAAAAATCTGAACAAATTGTTATTCTTTTTTATCGTGTCATTTCCAATATAAAAATCTTGATCAGAGGAAATGAAAAACTCATCTTCAAGTATTGTATTTACATAATTTATATCACCAACTCCTCCGGGTCTTGTAACATATGGAGGATCTACTGTAAAATCAGAAACAAATGTTAATTCATATGTTAGAAACCTATTTTCAACTGAACGCGGATTATAAAGTTCACTTGGAAAAAATTCAACATCAGTAATAGTAAGGTCATAATCTTTTTTACAACTTTGAAGACAAAAAACAAATAAAAAAGACAGTATTATTCGTTTTACCCTGAAATATTTTTTTATGACAGAAAAAAAAATCATTAATTACATTTTCTCCAATTCTCAATTAACAAAAATAATAAAAAAAAGGGGGAAACTCCCCTTTAATTTTAAATTTTAGGCATTTTTTACTAAACCTTAATAGTAACAACATCGCTTTGTTGTCCTACTTCTGTATCGCCAATTATATAGTATGCAAAATACTGTGTGCCGTTTACCATAGGCTCGTTATCTACATAGGGGCTGTGTGTATCGGTTGCCAGATATGTAAAATCTTGCTCAATGGGGCGTTTGCGGTAAATGTTTACTCCGTTAAAATAGCTGTCTAAACCAAAACTAAATTCCCATCCGTGTGGTACTTTTTGTGCATCTAATACTGGTTTTGCTTTGTCAATATCAATTTGTCTTTCTGCACCAATAATATCAAATTCTTTTCCTACTTCTTCGGTATAGTCGGAGCTTGCTTTTATAAGCTGTGCCATACTTCTGCAACAATCTACAAGTTTTTTACGGTCGGTCTGTGTTTTTTTAACTTGTGTGCGTTTTTGGTCAACTAATTTTTTTTCTGCTTTAAGGTCGGCAGAGTAAATTGTAAGAAAAGCCAGCAAATTTTTAAGCTCTTCTTCATTAATGCCATAATGATTAACTTTTTCGCTGGCTGCTTCATGAAATTCTTCAGACCAGTTTTCTACTTCGTACTTGTCTCTTGGCATATAGTCGCTTCTTCTTCCCATAATGTTTTAGTTTTAAAAGTTAATATTTATAATAATTTGTAAATTTTAAACATATTTTGTGCCTATTGGTAAGCAATAAGCAGGTATTGACAAGCAATAGGCGTGTATTGGTAACCGGTAGGCATGTATTGCTAAGCAATAGGCGTGTATTGGTGACCAATACACATGTATTGATAACCGATAGGCGCGTATTGGTGACCGATACGTGCGTATTAATGACCGATACGCACCAATTAATGAGTAATTGGCATATATTTCTGTATTTTTTTTGTAAAAAGCTATTAAGCAGGTGATATATATATATATATATATACGCTGGCAAGAGTTTGCAGAGTATATATGTTTTTGTGCTGTTGCATATTTGTTTTAAAGATGTAAATATAATAAAAATAATTTAATCTGCAAACTTGTGGCTTTATTTTTTTTGTCTTTCTTTCTTCAAGCTATTCCCTTCAACAACAACAACAATTTCGCCCTTAATTACACTTTTGTTTTTGTAGTATTCAATTATTTCGGGCAGAGTGCCTCTTGTAGTTTCTTCGTAAATTTTGGTTAGTTCGCGCGAAACCGATGCTCTGCGTTTACTGCCAAAATATTCTGTAAATTCTTCAAGTGTTTTTATTAGTTTGTATGGCGATACGTAAAATATTATAGTGCGGGTTTCTTCTGCTAATATTGTTAAGCGTTTTTTTCTGCCTTTTTTTTGTGGTAAAAAACCTTCAAAACAAAATTTGTCGTTTGGCAAACCCGATGCCACAAGTGCCGGAATAAAAGCAACTGCACCGGGCAAACATTCAACTTCAACACCTTGTTCTATACAATTTCTAACAAGCAAATATCCTGGGTCGGATATTGAAGGAGTTCCTGCATCGGAAACTAAAGCAAGGCTTTGTCCGTCTTTTATAATTTTTGTAAAGTGATCTACAGATTTGTGTTCGTTAAATTTATGATGCGAAAAAGTTTTATTCTTAATATCGTAATGTTTTAATAATATTGAGGTTTTGCGGGTATCTTCGGCAAGAATAATGTCAACCTGTTTTAAAATTTTTATAGCACGAAATGTAATATCTTCCAAATTGCCAATTGGTGTTGGTACTATGTATAGCTTGTTGGTGTTGTTATTTTTCATGTGTTTATGTTTTTATTAGTCCGTCATTGCGAACGAGGAACGAGTGTGGCAATCTCTTCGATATTAGCAGATTGCTTCGTCATACTTCCTCGCAATGACGTTCATTTTTCGAATTTATTTTCTTAACTTAATGACACTACTTTAAAAGACGGGGCTACTGATTTTTCCGAATCTTCTGCACTAACTTTGTGCTAACATTACTATCGGCAACTATTTTTATTAAATAAGTACCATTGCTTAAATTATTAAAGAAATTTTTAAACGATATAATTTCTCTATTGTTTACATTTTCAAGTTTAGTTTCAAACAATTTTCTGCCATAAATATCACAAATTTCAACTCTAACATCTTTAATGTTTTTATAAAATTTCATATCAATATTTTCGCTAAACGGATTAGGAAAAATATTACAGATATTATCAGATACATCATTAATATTAATATCGGTAGAATTAACAACATGAATATAGTTGTTTAAAATTAAAGTATCATCACTTTGCGTGATACTCTGGGCTATCAGGCTCACTGTGTAATACCCTACAGTATCGTATACATGCCACGGATTTTGGTCGGTTGATGTAGTGCCATCACCAAAGTTCCATAAATAACCATTGGCACCAACAGATGTATTAATAAAAATTGCAGAGCTATTTGGCATTACAAGCAAAGTATCGAAAGCATAGAAACTTGCAATAGGCGCATTTGTATAATTTTCCAGTAAAAGCTGACCGTTAGAAGTATCGGGAATGCTGTATAATCCTGCTCCGTTTATCGATTTCACAGTAAAATAATATGTGTCATTATAATTTAATGATAAGCCTGTACGGGTAATAATTGTGTTTAATCCGTTATTTGTCCAGTCAATAATGTTATTGCTGCCGGGAGTATCGCCAATACAATACCAGTATGCAACAATATCGGAATTTGGGTCGGCAGAACTTGTCCAGTTTGCCGATAATTGAGTGTTATTGTATGTGGTATCAATATCAGCACTTATGCCATCATTTACTGCAACTATTGAAGGAGGTGTCCAGTCGATATTTGCATTTACACCTTCAAGAGCCGACCATTTATTATTACTATCAATAATAATTGATTTTATTCTACACGATGGAGTACCCGGGTTTGTATTCTCATATCTAACTTCATTTGATGCTCCAATTGTAACAGTTTCAGAACTTGCACGATTTTTATATACTTTAAAATCGTTATATAAAACATTGCAATTACCTGTTCGCAGCGATATTGAATTTCCTGTTGTAAATGGAGCCGGGTCTGTCCACGAAGAAACCAAAATATCGTTTTGATATGCTTTTATTTCGCCAGTATTTGTATTTAAAATTATTTTATAATCGTACCATGTGTCTATATCAACATTGCAGTAATCATTAGTGTAAAGTGTAATGTTGTCGTTCTCTGCTTTATATATCTGACATTCGTTTTGATCAACTCTAAAATACACCATATAAGAATTATTTCTTTGTGTCATAATGGGGTCATCGCAAAAGAAATGAAAACCTGCCCGTTTGTTTGTGCCGCTTCCGCTTATATTCATACCAAAATGATACATGTAAATATTTCCCGATGTTTGCACAACAGGAATATGTAAATTTGTATTACTGGAATCTTCATTTGTTTGATTAAGATAAGTGTTGTTTATGCTCCAGTCTCCCGAAGTATTTGTCCAATTGGGATGAATATTATTATCAAAATTATCGTTAAAAAACCCATAATCGCTGTTTGCACGCCATTCTATACCATCAAAATCAAGTATTTGATAAAATGCAATATCTAATCCTGCATCGGCTGTATCTAAAAAATTTGAAGTAAAATCATTTGTTTGCCAGTTTCCTGAAACATTAACATAGGTTACAGGTGTAGTTAAACAGGCATCAATTACTGCTTTAGTTTCAGTTTGCATAGTTGGTAAAAGCGAATACATAACAACTCCCGGGCAGGCTGTTCCTCCAACATTTACATCTTTATGTCCGCAAATTCTGTTTCTAACTTCAGTACCTCCGCTTTGCAGAGTTATTGGAGCAGATGTAGTTGGGTCATATCCTCTGGTATCAAACCACCAACCTAAAAATTCATAAAGTTTAGTTAACTGTGGTGTGGTTGGTGTTGTTACATCGGCGTTGCCCAAAAAATTCATCCCTATTGATTCATTATTAGAAGCACCTGCATGAGCTCCCCTAACATCTCGTCCTTCAATATCATCATTTTTTCTGCCTTGATAAATATTTCCGTATTTATCAATCAAATAGTTGTAGCCAATATCAGACCATCCAAGAGAATTTACATGATAATTCCAATAAGAACGCACTACTGCTGCTCCATCGGTATAAGTATCGGGCGAAGCACCATGATGCATAACAACATGAGTAGGATAAATTGTTGTTGGCGTATAGCTTTGCGTTCCATACCAAGGTTCTAACCAAACAGAACGTGGAATTACATAAGGTAAAGCAGGACATCCATTTAATTTTGCACCTTTTTCAATTAAACCGTAATCAGCAGAACTAACAATATTCATAACATCAATTCTTAATTTATTGATATTTATATTTTCAGGTACAGATATTAAAATTTCAATTTCGTTGTATGCGTTTGCATCGGGCGTAAACATTAAATCGCTCCAATATAAATTTGGACTATTTTCAAGTGGTAATGTTTCAAAATCTGCTGAATACCATTCAGACCATTTAGTATTACCGGGTTTTTTAAGCCGATATTCAATCTGTAAATCAATACATTTAATATCGTTTCTTAAAATATCAATTCCTGCTCCAAAACAAGTAAATTCTACAGGTGTAATAAATGAAAGCTTATATTTACCATTATTGTTTTTACTTAGTGTATTTTCCCAAATAATAATTGCCGACTGACATTTTCGTTTTTCAATATCATTAGAAATTTTTGTAGGTTGTGTTGAATATTTTTCTTTTGAAAAATCAAAATCTGTTTGACCTGACAGTTTCCCAAAAAATAAACTTATTAGAAAGAGCAATAATAAATGTTTTAATTTAATCATTTTATGTGTTTTTTATATTCACACAAAATTACAGAAAAAAGCCATTAAACAAAAATTGACCTGTTTGTTAAATACACAGGTCAATTTTTTAAAATGATTATGATGTTTGTGGGTTATCTGCTTAAATGAAAGAAATTTTTATATTGACATTGTTTTCCGCTTTTATCAATACCTTGAATAATATAATAATATACACCCGGTGTTGCATAGCCTCCATCAACAAGTTTTCCATCCCATCCTTTTTCAGAATCGTTCCATTCAAATAAAATTTGACCTGAACTATTTATAATATAGCCTTTAAAGTCATCTAACATTTTTGCTTTTGTAATAAAAACATCGTTAAGCCCATCACCGTTTGGAGTAAAAATATTTGCAGCTTTAAATTCTTCATCTTCTATTTTTATGTCCTCTGTTTCTGCTGAATCAACACAGCCCGGTATACTCGAAACAACTAATTTAACAGAAAAAGAACCATGTGAAGTATAAATTTTTTCAGGGTTTTCATCTATTGATGAGGTTCCGTCACCAAAATACCATTTAAAAATTACATCATTATTTTCATTATTATTTTCTCCATCAATTTTTGATGTATTTGAAAAATATATTGGCACATCAATATTTAAAGAAAGTTCCTGATGGTAAAACCCTGCTGTTACAATACCACTGTCATTTACTGTTACAGAAACATTTTCTTCGCATTGCTGTTCGTCAACAATTTTCACATTATAAATTCCTGAAATTAGATTATAACGATACGATTCTGATGCTTCAGTTTCATCTTGCCAAAAATACCTATAAGTTCCACTTCCTTGAGGAAAAAGTTCAATTATCCCATTGTTATTTTTACAGGTTGCAGCAATTACATGATAATTTAATTGCATATCTTTCGATTCTCTAAATTCAATAACAACAGTATCATTATCTGAATACTCTTCATTATTTTCTGTCCATATAAATTGATATTTGCCATAAGTTTTAACTTGTACTATAGAAATTGGATTTTTACAATTTGTAAAAATTGTATTTTCATTATCATTTGCTTTCCATGTTCCTGAACTTTTCTTATTGCTTAAAATTGCATGCAGATTACATTGTAAACCACATAATGTTATATCACTTCCTGCATTTGCTTTAGTAGAATTAAGAACATTGTTAGTGCTTGATTTTTCATCACTTGTTTCAATATTTGTTTTTATTTCAGAAATTTCAGTTTGAGCATCTACAATATTATATGAAATTTTATTTAAATCTTCTGTAACAATTGTTTCATTCGCAATTATCTCATTGTTTATCTCTTGAGAATTATCATCAGATGATAAATGATTAATATTATTAGCTAGTAGTAAATTGTTGTTAGTATCATTTTTTATAATGCCATTATTATTTGAATTGACAAGTGTAAATGCAACAATTCCGCTAATAATTACAACAGCAACAGCAGATAATATCCATTTGTTATTATTAAAGAAATTATTTAAACCGCTATTACCCGGATTATCTTTAAATGTTTGTTTTAAATTATGAAATATATTTTCCGGTGGTACGACTTCATAATTTTGAAATCTATTTTTTATGATTTCATCGAAATTTTGTTTAGATAACTTTTTCATATTCATCCTCCTTTAATTTGGCCATCAATGTTCTTCTGGCTTTTAATAGTTGAGATTTTGAAGTGCTTTCAGAAATGTTTAACATTTCTGCAATTTCAGTATGCTTATAACCTTCAACAACATGCATATTAAAGATTACACGATAACCATCCGGCATTTGTTGAATATGTTCGAGTAATTCCTGAGTTGACATATACGAAACGCCATTCTCATAGTCATTCTCTTTTGTAAATAATTCGTTTAATTCAACAATAAAGCTACTTGCACTTTTCTTACGATAATAATTAATCGCAGTAGTCACCATAAGCCTTCTCATCCAACCATTTAAAGAACCTTCAGCCCTATAATCTTTCATTTTTTCCATTACACGAATAAATCCTTCGTGTAACAAATCTTCAGCATCATGAAAATTTCTTGCATAACGCAAGCAAACACCAAACATATTAGCCGAAAATCTATTATAAAGCTCCTCAAAAGCAATGCTGCTGTTTTTGAGACACTTATCAATAAGTTGTTTATCGTCTAACATATTTTAATCTGTTTGTTATCTATACGACAATATTTTTAGGTAAAACGTTGCCTGTGGTTTGAAAAAAAATTGTTTTTTTTATTTAATATCCAGTAAATATACAAAATAAATCAATCTATTGCAATTAAATTAACAATTACTACTCCCATGCGTTTTAAATGTTCTCTCGAAACATTACTCTTATTCAGCATTTTAACGTCTTTAATAAATAATAATTTTGCTATTAGATCTTTTTCTTTTTTTAGTTTTGGTTGTTTACTTCTAAATTTGAGTAATAAAAAATCTTGATTATATTTTTTATATTTTACCGGAACATCCAATTGTATTAGAAACCAATTTTTTTCAGTTTTACGTTTTTTAAAACTCCATATTAATTCATTATGAACCATAATCCTATCTATTATTTCTCCCCTAATCGGTTCTGATAACACTTCTCCTAAAATATTACTTTGATAATAGCTTTCAATTTGTATTCTATATCCTACAAAATTTAAAGGATAAGTTTTAAATAAGAACGGATTAATTCTATAATCTATTATGTTCCAATGTTTTTTCACAAGGTCAAATCTACTTAATCTTGTAGAAAGAAATAGTATTAAAATACTTCCCGTTGCTGATGTTTCAATAAAAGCATTATTTGCAGCATTAGCACCATATATCCATCCAATTGTAATATATTCAAATATGAGAATTCCGGTAAGAGAAGTAACAAGGTAGAATTGCAGCTTATCCGATTTCATTTTAATATGGTAATCAAAAAACTTCGAATTATTAAGAGCATTATTGATAAATGTTACCCATACTTTTATACAAAACAAATAAAATAAAACGAAAATAAATTGTAAGTTGTATATTAACAAAAAGTTATATGTGCCATGAACAAGTGATGCTATTAGAAAATATAAAATAAAAGCAAGCATATAGTTCATTTTCTTTTTATATTTTGCTAATATTAATCCATAAGCAATTATTGAAGAATTTACCATGTGTCCAACAACCGATATTAAAGCTCTACCATGCACTATGTGTAATGAAGCTGTTTCAAAATATATTAAGTTTTCTATAAGGGCAAACCCTAATGCAGCAGTGGAGGCAAATAAAATGTAATCATAAGGTTCGTTAATAATTTTTGTAAAAAATAACAATAATAATAATGGTAAAATTTTGAAAATTTCTTCAATTGCCCCGTTAATTAATGTTGTATATGCAAAATCATTTAAAATATTTCCGTTTATATTAAAATCAAAATAATGCCTTATTACTGTAGAAAAGAAGTTAGAACCTGCACTAAATATTATTCCTAAAAATAAAATCATTATTAAATGATGCCATTTTTCAGGTTCATAAATATCAATTCGTTTAATATAATATAACCAGGTTATGCATATAAGAAGAGCTGCTATTAAACCAATAATATCTGTTCTGTTATATATTATTTTTATATAGTTTTCAACAAACCCAATTAGGTTAAAATTAATTGCATAAATATTTTTTAAATCATAATTGGAAATATGTCGTTTTAAGTTTGGGTTGATAATAAAAGGCTTAATTTTATTATATTCTTTTTCTTTTATAAAAAGCTTAACAAGAGTTGAAATGGCTTCTTCATTATATCCATTTGGTGTTTTTATTTCTTTTAGAAAGTATTTTTTAGCACGTTCATAATTTTTAACTGCAAAATATGATTTTCCAATAATGTGGTTTTTATACCTATAGTTTTTAGATTCTGATTGACGTAATTCCCATATTGCTTTTGAAAATTTATTTATTTTAAATAAACAATATGCATGTCCAACTATGCCTATTTGTTTAATTGTATCGTTATTATATAATTTAAGATAATTATATAATTGAAAAATATCATTATCATTTCGTAAAATGAATGTATTGTTTTTTTTATATTGTTTAGCTTGTTTAAAATGCCAATTAATGTAATTATAATGAAGATCAATATTTTTGAAATCTTTGTTTAATAAATCCTCATATCCCGATTTCACCATTGATGGCAAATTTCTTTTTGTTCCATATTTAATTTTTTTATATGGGTCTTCAAATTGAGGCTCTGTTAAAAATATATTAACAACAAAAAATGATGTTGTAATTAAAATTAAAACAATAATAATTGACTTGTGTCTAAATGGATTGAAAAAGTTTGATTTATCACTATTTTTTTTATATTTAGATTTTAAATATCCTGGTAAATATGCAAAAATAGCAACAGGGAAAATAATAGATATTAATAAAAATATGATTTTAAATATACCCATTTCTAAATCATCGAATTTTTATGTTCTTTCAAAAATATTAAAAAAATAAGTATTTTATATTAAAATTTAGTATTTTCAAACTTTAAAAAATATATTCTTGAAAAGAATGAAAAATCTGATGACAGTTATTGCGCTCACTATCTTGTTGTTGTCGTGCAAAAAAGATGTTTGTGATGTAAATCCTAATTTTAAGGGAAATTGGATAGGAAAAGATGGTGAATATTCTTACGAGTTTAATATTGAAGATAACAGTAAAGGTTATTTTAAGGTATATTTAGATAGTGAAATTGATAAAGAACATAATGGGATCTTGCGATTAGAAAATGAAAGATTAGTAATGAGTGGATTATATAAATTTACTGTTATTACAGAACCTCAACAACTTGATTCTTCAATTACTTTTATTTTGCACGATTACGAATATCCTGTTACTTGGAAAATGGAATTAAAAACTCCTAATCACTGGGGAGGCAGTGAAGTGGTTTATTACAAATAATTTGAATAACTAAAATACTTAAAATTACTGTAAGCGTTCACAGTCCCGAATACTTGGGGTAAATTACAAGCATTTAATTTTAGGAACTTTAGTCATTTGTGTAATTACAGATAAAATTTGTAATTTTAGCACGAGTTTTTTATAAAAATTTAAGAATAATTTAAACTATGACTATTGTTGGCAAAATAATAAGATATATTAAAGAGGATATATGGAAAATACCAACTAAACATCTTCCTAAAAAGAAAACATTTTTCATCAAACAATTAAGAATAATCCTACTCGCTTTTCGAGGCTTTGATGAAGATAAATGTAATTTACGTGCATCTGCATTAACCTTTTATTCTGTTTTATCAATAGTTCCTATTATTGCAATGATATTTGCTATTGCAAAGGGTTTTGGTTTTGAACAAAGCCTGGAACAAAAGCTAATTGAAAGTTTTGAAGGACAAGAAGAAGTAATGAACTGGATACTTACTTTTGCCCAATCGATGCTGGAAAATACTAAGGGAGGAATAATTGCAGGAATTGGTATAATAATATTGTTTTGGTCAATATTAAAAGTTCTTGGAAACATTGAGAAATCATTTAACGAAATTTGGGAAATAAAAAAATCGAGAGCATTTATCAGAAAATTTACCGATTATATTGCAATATTAATTTTTGCTCCAATATTTATTGTTTTATCAAGTAGTGTAACTGTTTTTATTTCTGCTTATTTAAAAGATATTTCTGCAAGTACGAAAATTTCCACTTACGTTACTCCCTTACTTGGATTTGTTATGAAATTAACACCTTATTTTTTAATATCTCTATTGTTAACTTTTCTGTATATGGTTATGCCAAATACAAAAGTGAAATTTAAATCGGCTTTAATTGCAGGAATAGTTGCAGGGATTCTGTTTCAATTAACACAATGGGGTTATGTAAATTTTCAAGTAGGCGTTGCAAAATATAATGCAATCTATGGAAGTTTTGCAGCTTTACCTTTATTTTTGATATGGATGCAGTTAAGTTGGTTGATAGTTTTATTTGGAGCGGAGTTATCTTTTGCAAATCAGAATGTTAACAGATACGAATTTGAAGTTGACGTAAGACATATAAGCCATAACAATAAAATCATTATTTCATTACTAATAGTTAATCTAGTAATTAAAAATTTTGAAAAAGGAGAAAAAGCCTTCAATGCAGAACATATTATTGAAAAGCTTGAAATACCTACACGACTAGCAAATTCATTATTATACGAGTTAGTCGAAAGTGGAGTTTTGTCTGAAATTAATACCAAACATTACAACGATTGTGCATATCAACCGGGCAAGGATATTAATAAACTTACCATCAATAAAGTAATTGAAAAATTGAATTCATATTCTGAATGCGAAACACCTTTTCCTTCTGTAAGCGAAATGGACACACTTACAAAATCATTTACTGCATTTAAAGAGTTATTAGATAATTCTGCAGATAATAAATTGTTAAAAGACTTATAATTTAAAAAATTAAATGTTGTTTTTGTTTCTCTTTTAGGTCACTGGCTTTAATTTCAAATACAGAAATAATTTCCGATAAAGATTTAATTTTATTAATAAAATTAATTATTTCATTAAAATTATTCTCAAAATCAATTTTAAATAAGAAATCAATATTTTTAAATTGATTAAGCAAAACACCATTTTCACACTTGTTAGATATTAGATTATATGTTATCATTAAATCGTTATCCAAATATGTATGAACAGTAAAAGATTTAATAATATATTCTTTATTAGTATTTATTTCAAGATTTTTTGATTTTGACAGTTCTATTCCCAACAACTTATTAATTTCCCAACTAATCTTATAATCCTTTTCCTGTGTTACTATTCCTATAAGTGAAAAATTATATTCAGTTTGTAAAAAAAGTTTATGTGTTCTTTTTTTCATTTTTATGTACATTTCATTAGTATAAAATTAGATATTTTTTTGAATATTTTGAACTATTTTTTTGTTTTTTTACTAAAAACCCAAGTTCTTAAAAAGAAACCTAAGATTTATTATTTCAATTATTTCAATTTTTTCAATATATTTTATATCTAAATAATTTCTTATTAAAAATAAAAAAACTCTACAATGAAGAATTGTATGCTTATTTGCTACAAAAAGATATTACATTTGTATATTAGGTTTCTAAATATTCTTTTTATGAAAACAATATATATATTATTATTTATTATTATATTTTTCAAATTTCAAGTTTTTCCTCAAGATAAACCATTCAGCTGCAAGACAGTGGAAATGAATAAACTTGCTGAAGAAAAAGATCCAAAAGTTAAACAAAGAAGAGAAGCATTAGCAGAGTTCACAAAAAATTACATGAAAAGTAAAAATAAATCTAACGACATTTATGTAATACCTGTTGTTTTTCATATAGTGCATGATTTTGGTGCAGAAAATATTTCTAAAGCACAAATTGAGGACGCTATAAGAATTTTAAATAATGATTACAGAAAATTAAATGCTGATTCCAATTTGGTTATTCCCGAATTTCAAAGCATTGCTGCAGACAGCAGAATTGAATTTCGTTTAGCAAGAATTGATCCAAATGGAAATTGTACAGAAGGTATTACTCGAACACATTCTCCACTAACAATTGGCGCAGGTGAAAATGTTAAAGAAGTGGCATTATCCTGGCCAAGAGCAATGTATTTAAATATTTGGGTAGTAAGATCAATTTCAGGTTCTGCAGCTGCTTATGCATATTATCCTGGTAGTGCTGGTGATGGTAGGGATGGAATACTATGTACTCATACCTATGTTGGAAGTATGGGAACAGGTTCATCAGGAACGTCAAGAGTGCTAACTCATGAAATTGGTCATTATTTGAACTTACCTCACCCTTGGGGAAACTCCAATAACCCAGGTTTATCTGAAAACTGTAATATTGATGATGGTATTTATGATACTCCAAATACAATTGGACATACAAGTTGTAATGTATATGCTCAAACTTGTGGTTCATTAGATAATGTTCAAAATTATATGGAGTATTCATATTGTTGTAAAATGTTTACAATGGGTCAAAAAGATGTTATGCGAGCAGCATTAAATTCTAGTGCAAGTGATAGAAATAACTTGTGGACAGATAATAATAGGTTAGCTACAGGAACTAATGATGGCTTTATAGTTCAGGAATGTCAACCAATTGCAGATTTTTATTATCAAGTAGATGCAGTTTGTGTTGGTACTTATGTTCAATTTAATGATTTGAGTTATAATTCTGATACTATTGATTCATGGGATTGGTTATTCCCCGGAGGAATACCAAGTTCATCAACAGATCAAAACCCAATAGTTTATTACAATAATTCTGGCACTTATGATGTATCGCTCACAACTTCAAATTTTGCTGGTAATGATACAAAATCAATTTCTTCTCTTATTACTGTAACTAACTATTTGTTAGGTGAAAATGCTCCTCTATTTGAAGGATTTGAAAATATCAATTTTCCTTTAGATACAAGTGATAATAATAAATCTTGGGAAATTGTATCTGATGCTAATTATCAGTGGCAAAGATCAACATGGACATCAGCTTCAGGTAATGCTTGTTTAAGAATTCCCAATTACTTAAATGATGAAGGAGATATTAGCACTTTGATATCACCTATAATAAAATTAGATTCTTTAGATAGTATTCAATATTTGCATTTTAAGCATGCGTTTGCTAGAAAAAGCACTAGTTCGTCAGACAAACTTACAGTTAGTGTTTCTGATGATTGTGGAGCTAACTGGCATGTGCGATTTTCAAAATCAGATTACATGTTATCTACTACTTTTCAAGGAGAAATTTATACAAGTGCATTTACACCAGATTCATCAGAATGGAAAGAAAATGTTGTGAATCTTGGAAGTTATGTTAATTCAGGACATATACGTTTGAAATTTGAGTGTACAAGTGGAAATGGAAATTGGCTATATCTAGATAACATTCAACTTGGAGATACTGCAAATAATAGTAGTGGAATGGTAGATGTCGATTTTATATTAATGAATTTTAATGTTTTCCCAAATCCTTTTAATAATGAATTGTATTTTACATATAATTTAACAAAAAAATCGAATGTTACATTGTCGATTAATAATATTCTTGGAGAAATAGTATATCAAGATATTTTTGAACAAAAAAGGGGAGACCACATTATAGATTTGAGTGAAAAAATAGAAAAATTTGAAAATGGTATGTACTTTATAAATTTTGTAATTGATGATAATGATATTAAAATATCTAGAAAAGTAATTTGTATTGAATAAGTTCTCAATATTTAAATAAATAAAAACATCTTCATTAAAATGAAGAGGTTTTTATTATCTAATTATTTGAAATACTAAATCTTTTTGAAAATTACAGAAGCATTATGACCTCCAAATCCAAACGTATTACTTAATACTACATTTAATTCTCGTTCTTGAGCTTTATGCAAAGTTAAGTTCAATTTGTCATCAATTTCGGGGTCTACTTCTTGAAAATTAATAGTAGGAGGAACAATACTATTTTTCATGGCAAGAATTGCTATCATTGCTTCTACTGCTCCTGCTGCTCCTAATAAATGCCCAGTCATTGATTTAGTTGCACTAATATTTAATTTATATGCATGCTTACCAAAAATATCTTTAATTGCAATAATTTCTGAAATATCACCTCGTGGAGTTGCAGTTCCATGAACATTGATATAGTCAATATCTTCAGGTTTCATATTTGCATCATCCAAAACGTTTTTCATCACTAATTTGGCACCTAGTCCATCTGGATGAGGTGCAGTTAAATGATGTGCATCAGCAGACATTCCTCCACCAACAACTTCACAATATATTTTAGCTCCTCTGTCAATAGCATGTTCATATTCTTCAAGAATAAGTGCTCCTGCGCCTTCTCCCATTACAAAACCATCTCGTGTATTACAAAATGGGCGGGATGCAGTTTTATACTCTTCATTTCTTGTTGAAATTGCTTGCATTGAATTAAAACCACCAATACCTGACTCATTAACAGCAGCTTCAGAACCGCCACTCACAAACATTTTTGCTTTACCCAATCTTATATAATTATAGGAATCTATAATTGCATTTGTTGAAGATGCACAAGCAGAAACGGTTGCAAAGTTAGGACCTCTGAATCCATATTTCATAGAGATGTGTCCGGCAGCAATATCTGCAATCATTTTTGGAATAAAAAATGGGCTAAAACGTGGTGTTCCATCGCCTAAAGCAAAATCTTTTACTTCTTTCAAAAATGTTTCTAAACCACCAATACCAGAAGACCAAATAACACCAGTATAATCTTTGTCTAATTTCTCCAAATCAATACCACTGTCAATTATAGCTTCTTCAGCAGATACCATTGCATACTGTGCATATCTATCCATTTTACGTGATTCTTTCCTGTCTAAATGTTCTTTTACATCAAAGTTTTTTACTTCGCATGCAAATTTCGTTTTAAACTTGGAAGCGTCGAATCTAGTAATAAGATTACATCCACTAACTCCATTTTTTAGGTTTTCCCAAAATTCAGGCACATTATTACCCAAACCATTAATAGTCCCTAATCCAGTAACTACAACTCTTTTAAGTTCCATAAAGCATAAAAGTTTATCCCTTAGGTATCTTATTTAGTATTTTCTTCAATATATTTTATTGCATCACCAACAGCGCCAATATTTTCTGCTTGATCGTCTGGGATAGCAATGTTAAATTCTTTTTCAAATTCCATGATTAATTCAACTGTATCTAATGAATCAGCTCCTAAATCATTAGTAAAACTAGCTTCTGTTGTTACTTCGTTTTCGTCAACACCTAACTTATCAACGATTATAGCTTTAACTCTTGATGCAATATCTGACATAATTTTAATATTAAAATAGTTAATAAATAAATTTTAAGACTGCAAAGAAATACATTTAAGTAATACAAATCAAAAAAAATAATTAACTAATTTTGTTTTTTAATTTATTTGTCTGATTTTTACAGTAATATATTTTAATAAAATGTTAACAATGAGGAAAATTGCCATATTTGCATCTGGATCGGGAACAAATGCCGAAAGAATTATTAAATACTTTGCAAATACTAATACTGCATCCGTTTTACTGATATTATCGAACAAAAAAGATGCTTATGTATTACAACGTGCAAAAAATTTGAATGTAAAATTCATGACCTTTGATAAAGAAAAATTTAATAATGCTGATGAAATTATAAATATTTTAAAAGATTTGAAAATTGACCTTATTGTTTTAGCTGGTTTTCTATTGTTGTTGCCTAAAAAAATATTAAATGCATTTCCTAATAGAATAGTTAATATCCATCCTGCATTATTGCCAAAATACGGAGGCAAAGGTATGTACGGAATGAATGTTCACAAAGCTGTTATTGAAAACAATGAAAAAGAAACAGGAATTACAATTCATTATGTAAATGGTAAATATGATGAAGGAGCTATTATATATCAGGCAAAATGTAAAATTGAAACTAATGATACTCCTGAAATTATTGCAGAAAAAATTCATTTATTAGAGCATCAATTTTATCCTAATATAATTGAAAAAATTATTAATGAATTAAAATAAGATAAATTAATGAAAAGGAGCACTATACGTTTTATAATAATACTTGGAACTATTTCAATTATAGGAATTATTATTATTCAAATTTATTGGATGCAAAAAACTTATAATATTAAAGAAAATCAATTTCACCAATCAGTAAATATTGCCTTAAAAAATGTTACTACGATATTATTTGATTATAGTAATGAAATATATGAAGAATCATGTGATTTACCTTATGAAAATCCTGTTTTACAAATTTCATCAGATTATTATATAGTAAATGTTAATTGTGAGATAGATATTGACATATTAGAATATTATTTAATAACTGAATTTGAAAATAGAAATTTGAAAATAGATTTTGAATATGGAGTATATAATTGCACAAATGATAATATGACATATGGTAATTATATTTCTTTAAAACAAGATCCTACTCTGCTTTTCGAGAAATCTGATTTGCAAAAAAGTGATGAATTCACATATTATTTTGGTGTTTATTTTCCCGACCACAGTAATTACATAATTGGCAATATGAATATTTTATATTTCTTTTCTGTAATTTTAATTTTGATAATAATATTCTTTGCATACTCTTTATTTGTAATTCTTAAACAACGCAGACTAAGTGAAGTACAAAAAGATTTTATAAATAATATGACACATGAGTTTAAAACACCAATTTCATCTATAGCAATTTCTGTTGATGTTCTTGCAGAACCATTAATTGTTAAAGAACCCGAAAGAATTACAAAATACACAAGAATTATTAAAGAGCAAAATACCAGATTGAAAAATCAAGTTGAAAAAGTTCTTAATATGGCTGAAATTGAAAAAAATAAAATACAACTTCAGAAAAAAGAAATTAATTTAAATATTATGTTGCCTGAAATTGTAAAAGAATTTAAATTAAGTTTTCCTGACAAATATGGAGAAATTAAAATAAATCTGAACCATAATAATCAAAAAATATTAGCCGACGAATTACATTTTTCTAATATTTTATTTAACATTATTGACAATGCTTATAAATATTGTAAAAATAAACCTGTTGTTAATATAGATACGATTCTTTATAAAAATAAGATTATATTATCAGTTACTGATAATGGTATTGGTATAAAAAAAGAACATTTCAAACGAATATTTCAAACTTTTTATAGAGTTCCAATGGGCAATATTCATGATGTAAAAGGTTTTGGGTTGGGGTTAAATTATGTATCTAAAATTATTAATGCTCATAAATGGAAAATTTCCGTGTCAAGTATAATTAACACCGGTACGGTTTTTAATATTTATATACCATATATAAAATAAAAAAATGTAAAATGGAAACATCAGCAGCTAAAATACTGTATGTGGAAGATGATAAAACACTTAGTTTTATTACAAAAGACAATCTTGAAAGAAAAGGATATAATGTTATTTGTTGTGATAATGGAAAAACTGCATTAGAAACTTTCAAAAAAGAAAAATTTAATATCTGTATTATTGATGTTATGCTTCCACAAATGGATGGATTTACATTAGCTATAAATATTCGTAAAACAGATAAGAACATCCCACTAATTTTTTTAACTGCCAAATCTATGATTGAGGATAAAATTGAAGGTTTAAAAATTGGTGGAGATGATTACATTACCAAACCATTTAGCATTGATGAATTAATATTGAAAATTGAAATATTTTTAAAAAGAAGTGTTGTTTATACTTATAATAATGAAGATGAAAAGTTTTTCAAATTTGGCAAATATGAATTTAGTTTTGAAAACCTTTATTTATTGTTTAATAATGAAAAACAAGTATTAACTTTAAAAGAAGCTGAATTATTGCGATTTTTTTGCAAAAATCAAAACATTATACTTAATCGCTCAGTTATATTAAAATCCGTTTGGGGCGATGATGATTATTTTATGGGAAGAAGTTTAGATGTATTTATTTCAAGATTAAGAAAATATATTAATAACGATTCAAATATTAAAATTGAAACTTTACATGGTATTGGATTTAAATTTGTTGTAAAAAATTGAAAATAACCTTTTAATAAATGAGTTGATTAAAGTTTTTGTATTAAATTAATAATGTATTAAATTTGCTAAAAAAATAAAATAAAATGAAACTTATAAATTTCAGTTCTTTATTCTTTGTTATTACTTTAACATTGTTGTTTGTATCTAGTTGCAAAAAATCAAAAGAAAATAAAATAATTGGTGAGTGGGAATTGATAAATATGAACAATTCTGTAAATTCTGATGAAAATTGGACTTTTCATGAAAGCGATGTTCTTATTGTTGATAAAATTGACACTTTAGGGAATGTTGTTAGTAAAGATACAGCTATTTATGAGGTAAAATCAAAATCATTTAAGTATTTTGTTAACATTATTGAATGGAGCGAACACCTGGATGGAAGTTATCATATAGAAAAATTAAATAAGGAAGTATTAGTTTTACAATGTATAAGTCCTTATCAGAGAAAAGAATTTATGAAAAAATAGCAAATGTTATATAAACACATGAAATATATATATATTCCTATATTGATTCTATTTCTTTTTTTAGTTGCTTGTGAAAAAATGGCTGAAAATCGAACAGAAAAGATTATCGGTATTTGGCAGGTTGTTCCTATTACTCCAGGCTATTCTACCTGGTCATTTACAGAAGACCAAAAGGTAAAAAGAACTGTAAATGATTCAATATTTTTTGAAGGAGATTATGAAATAATAATGAAACAGACAAGGTATTATTTATATATTAATAATCTTGGACACCTTGACGGCGAATATATTATGTTAAAGCATAATACAGAAATACTTATTTTACAAAGAGTACGAATTGATGGTAATGGTAATGGTGCTTTTCTTAGAAGAGAATTTGTTAAATTATAAAAGTGGCAAAAAATAAAACAGTTTATATTTGTCAGAATTGTGGGGCAAATTCTCCAAAATGGATTGGTAAATGTTATTCATGTAACCAATGGAATACATTTATTGAGGAAAAAATATCTTCTGAAAAAATAAAAAGAACATATACAATAAAATCTTCTAAACATCCTGTTCAAATTAAAAATGTTTCGTTAAACAAAGATGAAAGAATAGATATTTCTTGCTCCGAATTAAACAGAGTACTTGGAGGAGGACTTGTTTATGGGTCTTTAGTGCTTATTGGAGGTGAACCAGGTATAGGTAAATCAACATTACTGTTGCAAGTAGCACTTAATTCTAGTTTAAAAGTACTTTACGTTTCCGGTGAAGAAAGTGCAAAACAAATTCGTATTAGAGCTGATCGTATTGGAATTAAAAATGAAAATTGTTTCATTCTCACGGAAACTTCTTTAGAAAATGTTTTCACAGAAATTGAAGCAAATAACCCCGAATTATTAATTATTGATTCTATACAAGCAATATATACCGATAAAATTGAATCTTCACCCGGTAGCATTTCACAAATAAGAGAATGCACTTCTGAATTATTAAAATTTTCAAAAGAAACAAATATCCCTGTTTTTATTATAGGGCACATCAATAAAGATGGAAATATTGCCGGACCAAAAGTTTTGGAACATATTGTTGATACTGTACTTCAATTTGAGGGAGATAGTAATTATATGTATAGAATATTAAGAGCAACGAAAAACAGATTTGGCTCTGCTTCTGAACTTGGCATTTACGAAATGCAAGGCAATGGTTTAAGACAAGTTAGCAATCCTTCTGAATTATTTTTATCAAAACATTCGAAAGATTTTAGCGGCTCTGCTGTTGCTGCTACAATTGAAGGAATTCGTCCATTTATGATTGAAGTACAATCTTTGGTCAGTTCTGCTGCATATGGTACACCCCAACGTTCTGCAACAGGATTTGACATTAGAAGAATGAATATGTTGCTTGCTGTTTTGGAAAAAAGAGCGGGTTTCAAACTTTCGTCTAAAGATGTATTCTTAAATATTGCAGGAGGAATTAAGGTTCATGACCCGGCAATTGATTTATCCGTTATTTGCGCCGTGTTATCATCAGATCAGGATATTGCATTAGCAAATAATATTTGTTTTTCGGGTGAAGTTGGGTTATCAGGAGAAATTCGTGCTATAAATAGAATTGAACAACGTATAAGCGAAGCAGAAAAACTTGGCTTTAATAAAATATTTATTTCAAAATCAAATAATAAAAATCTTAAAATGAAAAATTATAATATTGAATTAAAGCTTGTTGAAAAAGTTGAAGAAGTTTTTATTGATATATTTGGCTAATTCCAGTATTTTTGTATCTTGCACAATTAAATTTTCAACATTAATGAATAAACTTTTCATTATAACATCATTAATAGTAATATGTTCTATTACTGGGTTTTCTCAGATGATAAACCTAAAAGCCAATACTGATTATAATAATTTAACAAATAATAATCCCTCATTATCCAATAATAACTTTTCTTTAAAAGATTTTAAAGATATTAAGGATTTCAAATTTAAAAGAAGACGTTTCGCAAATGTTATGATGTATCTTGAATGTGGTGCAGGTGGTGGAGGAAATGGAACAGAATTATATAGTTTTTATAATTTTGAATTAGTCTTAGAATCTAAATCAGACCACATGTTTACCGGAAGAATTGGAGGAGGAGTTACTGTAATTGATGAACAAATAGTATATACAATACCTTTTTCCGTTAATTTCCTTTTTGGTGAATTAAATCATTTTGAAATAGGTTTTGGAGCACATTATTCAGAAACATACGGCTTATATCCTGCAGGGAATATAGGATTTAGACACCAACCTGCAAGAGGTGGCTTTATGTATAAATTTGTTCTTACTCCGCATTTCCCTCGCGAAGATGATATATTTGGTGTTGAATTTGCTGTTATCAAACTATGGGCAGGATTTGGTGTAGGTTGGTGTTGGTAATATTACAACAATTATTAATCGATATTAATCAACAATTGTTATTACTTTCAAAATTATTCTAATTATTTTATTTTTGGTATCGTATTTGCAAAAACAAAATCAGTAAATTTGATTTGCATAATGAAAACAATTTTTTATACCATAATATTTATTTTTTTTCTTACAAACTCATACTCTCAACCATCAGATAAACAATTTTATCAACCAAAATATGTAGGGATATCTTCTGATGTATTTGACAATTTAATGACTGCTCAAGATAATAGTTATTGGTGTTGGGCTGCCACTGCTCAGATTGTATTAAACTATTACGGCATTGATATTGAACAAGAACAAATTGTTGAAAGAATTTATCAAAAAGATGAATATGGAGAACTACCAGATTCAGGAATTACATTAAATACAATCCATAAATGCTTAAACTATTCTGATATCGATAATAGCGGAACAAAATACAAAGTTGAAGCAACTATTGGAAAAGGGCCTCCAACCGCAGCAATGCTGATAGAACAATTAGCAAAAAAGAGACCTGTTATTGTTGGATATGAAACAGGTTTAGGAGGACATATAGTTGTTATAACAGCAGTAAGTTATATTGAAACAAGCAATGGATTTAAAATAGCCTCTATTGTTGTGCGTGACCCCATGCCAGATTCTGCTTATTCTATGGATAACGGAAAAATTGAATACCCCGGAAGATATTTTGCCCGCCTTATGAATGCCTATTGGTATATTAATGTTACCAAATTATAATAATTCATTCTTTGTTGTTATTTTCGCTGTCTAATTATTATGGCTGATAACAGTTCAAACATATTAGAAGAAGGAAGAAATTATAATTTTAAAGTATTAAAATCAATTTCCTTATACAATGATGAAAATTATTTTGTTTTAGAAGCACCTTCTAAAAACAAATATCTCTTAAATTCATCCTTATATAAGTATTACAATATTTTAAAAAATACAACAATAAAATGTAAGGTCGATAAAATAAATTGCAATGGCAAAATTTTTTTAGAGCCCGAGCATCCATATTTAAAAGAAGGTAATAAATATGTTTTTAAAGTTGATACCATAGAAGAGTTGCTCGGTAAAGATAAAGAACAGGTGCTAATTGTAATTGATGACAAAGGAATAACACACACTGCCATACTTAACAGACACCTCAAACTCAAAGAAATACCAAAACATATAAATGCAAAAATCAATAGAATTTCTAAAGCAAGATTGTATCTTGAAGTAGCAAATTAATTTTTCTGATATTTTGGCTTCTTCTTAAAATCCCCGTTTTTTAATGCTTCAAAAAACTTTGCCCAAGCTACCACATTAAACAAACTAACAGGCTGATTTTGTCCCGCATAATACATTTTGTTATATACATTTTCGTTCAGAAACAACCTGTAACATACTTCTGGTAATGCAGGCATATCATCTTTATTAAATATCATCTGTTCTTCAGTTATTGCAAAGTTTTTATAAGCTCTTTCCATGTCATCATCAACATAATCCATATTAATAAAATCTTTTTTAAATTCCTCATACGTATCCCATGGTAAAACAAGTACCTCATGTAGCATAATAGTATCTTGAAGCATTATTTGATTAATATTTATTATTTTATTTTCAGTATTACATGGTACAATATAAATAGATCTTTTATATCCAATAGATGAAAAAATAAGTGTATCGCAGACTTCGGTTACAAATGAAAATTTGCCTTTATAATTACTTACTGTACCTCTGTTCTTATTTTTAATAAGTATATGTACAAATGGCAATCGTTCGTTTAATATATTTGATATCCTGCCATCAATTTGTACAAATTTAATATCCTGAGAAAAAAGTTTAGCACTAATTAATAAAAATAAAATAATATATATTTTGGCTTTTTTCACAAATAAACGAATCAAATTAAGAAAACATAAAATTAACGAATTTTAATTGTTTTTGTTTTATTGTCCAAATATTAGATGAAAATTTAACATTATTTATTATTTAAAGTTAAATATTAGTTAAATTTGTAATTCAAAAAAAATATTTAATATGGACAGCTATCAACCATTAACGTTAAATGAAGTAATTATACAAGAGCAATCAGCATTTCCTTATGCCAGAGGTGAGTTGTCAAGAATGTTGAGCCATATTGCAATTGCATCAAAAATTGTTCACAGAGAAGTGAATAAAGCGGGATTAGTTGATATACTTGGTGATGCCGACAATATTAATATTCAAGGTGAAGCTCAACAAAAACTTGATGTATTTGCTGACGAACAATTTATAGCAGCAATAAAAAGTAGTGGAATATGCTGTGGGGTTGCTTCTGAAGAAAATGAAGACAGTGTAATTTTTGAAGATAAATTATCTTTGAACGGCAAATATGTTGTTTGTATGGACCCATTAGATGGTTCGTCAAATATTGACGTAAACGTTTCAATAGGAACAATATTTTCAATTTACAGAAGAATATCAGAAACCGGGAAACCGGCAATTGTTGAAGATTTTCTACAAAAAGGGACCGAACAGGTTGCGGCAGGATATATTATCTATGGCTCATCAACCATGATGGTTTATACAACAGGACTGGGAACAACAGGATTTACTTACGACCCTTCAATTGGAGAATTTTGCCTATCACATAGATACATGAAAACTCCCGAAGATGGAAAAATATATTCTATCAACGAAGGTAACTATATAAAATTTCACCAAGGAGTTAAGCAATATCTTAAATATTGTCAGGAAAACGATAAAAAAACAAATCGACCATATTCTTCGCGTTATATTGGCTCACTTGTTGCCGATTTTCATAGGAACTTATTAAAAGGAGGAATATTTATTTATCCGGTAAATGCCAGTTATCCAACAGGAAAATTAAGATTGATATACGAATGTAATCCCATATCATTTCTTGCCGAACAAGCAGGGGGAAAAGCAACTGATGGCAGAGGCAACAGAATTATGGAAATAAAACCCGAAATTCTTCATCAAAGAGTACCTTTTTATGTTGGGTCTAAAAATATGGTTAGTAAAGCCGAAGAATTTATGAAAAAATTTGGCGAAAAAGATTAAAGAACATGGTAGGCAGCATATTATGGAGGAAACACCGGTTGAAAATATAAAATCACACCACAGATTTTCACAGATTATTTTTTTAAGTAGTATCTTATTATTACTCGTTTTTTGTAAATGCAATAATACTAAGCAAATTGAAACAGTTACACAAGAAAAAAAACTTGAATATTATTCTATTGAAGGCTTTGCACTTGGCACATCGTATCATATAAAATATGAAGGTGAAAATAATCTTAAAACTATTATTGATTCGCTTTTAAATGAATTTGAAAATTCATTATCTACATTTCGTGAAAATTCTGTTATATCAAAAATAAACAGAAACGACAACAGTGTTATTTTAGACAATTATTTTATTAATTGTTTTAATACATCAATGGAAATATCAAAACTTACAAACGGGGCTTTTGATATTACAGTTGCACCTTTGGTTAATGTCTGGGGATTTGGTTTTGAAAAACAAGAGGAAGTTAACAAAGATATTATTGACAGCATACTTGATTTTGTAAGCTATAAAAAAATTAATATTAAAAATAATATCATTATTAAAAATGACAAAAGAATAAAACTTGATGCCAGTGCTATTGCCAAAGGACAAAGTGTTGATGTAATTTCAGAATATTTTTTAAATATCGGTATAAATAATTTTCTTGTCGAAATTGGAGGAGAATTGCGAGCCTCGGGAACAAAACAAAATAAAATTAATTGGAAAATTGGCATTGATAAACCCATAGACAACAGTAATGAACTTGATCGCCAAATACAAGCAAAGCTAAAAGTATATAATAAAGCAATAGCAACATCGGGAAATTACAGGCAGTTTTACGTAAAAAACGGTATAAGATACAGTCACACTATTAATCCACACAATGGTTACCCTGTTAAACACAATTTACTTAGTGTTACGGTAATGGCAAACAGTTGCATTACAGCCGATGCCTATGCAACCGCATTTATGGTGCTTGGTTATGAAAAAAGCAAAAAAATAGCCGATGCCAATAATAATATTGATGCTTATTTTGTATGCTCAAATAGCGAAAACAGCTTTAATATTAGCTACACAAAAGGCTTTAATGATGTTTTAACGGATTAAAATTACACCCCAAACAATTAAATTCTGTTTTGAGGGTTTTTTACCACAAAAAAAGGGCAGAAAAAAACGCTTAACAATATTAGCAAAAGAAACCCGCACTATAGTATTTTATGTATCGCCATACAAACTGATTAAAACACTTGAAGAATTTACAGAATATTTTGGCAGTAAACGCAGAGCATCGGTTTCTCGCGAGCTAACCAAAATTTAAGAAGAAACTACAAGAGGCACTCTGCCCGAAATAATTGAATACTACAAAAACAAAAGCGTAATTAAAGGCGAAATTGTGCTTGTTGTTGAGGGTAATAATGGGAAGTAAGAAGCAATTGGGAATCACTGCTTTCAACCTATCGTTTCCTTAAATAATGTTAAATAACTTTTTTGCTTAATCTTAAATAATACCTTTGTAGGTGCATGTATAAAGCAAGTTCTCGTGAAATATGAATTTATTTTCTTAAGTATTTTATTGCTAATAGCATGGCAAATAAAATCACAAACCACTGTAACTGACGATAGTTTAAAAAACTCTGCTCTTAAATTATATATTGATTGCAATTCTTGCGATATGGATTATATTAAAAAAGAAATTCAGTTTGTAAACTATGTTAGAGAACCAAAAAAAGCTGATGTTTTTATTCTTTTTACATTTCAGACTACAGGTAGTGGTGGCACAGAATATACAATGACATTTTTGGGACAAAACAAATTTGATGGAGATAATGACACATTAAAATATAATTCGAAACCCGACGAAACAAGTGATGAAACACGTAATGGTATTGTTCAGACATTAAAACTGGGATTAATATATTATGTTTCAAAAACTCCTCTTGGAAAGAATTTAGAAATTAAATATCAATCTTCTGAAAGCGATAACGAAACCATAGAAGACAAATGGAACAACTGGGTTTTTGAGCTTAGTGGGAACTGTTATAGCAATGGGCAAGAATCAACTAATCAAACCTATTTAGGCGGATCAATTAATATAGACAAAATAACTGAAGACATTAAACTTGAAACCTCAGTATATTATAATTATAACGAGAGTAATTTCAAACTTAATGATACCACTACTTATAAAAGTATTAGAAAATCGCAGGGCTTCTATTTTCAATATGTTAAAAGTATAAGTGAGCATTGGTCTGCAGGTTTTTCAACAAACATTTATAGTTCAACATTTAATAATTATGATCTAGGTACTTCTTTTGCACCTGCAATTGAATATAATTTGTTTAAATACAGCGAATCTACCAGAAAACAATTGCGGTTTTTATATAAAACAGGCATTGGCTATAACGATTATGTTGATATGACTGATTTAGATAAATTTAAAGAAGCCCTGCTTTTTGAAAAGTTAATAATTGCTTTTTCAATTAAAGAAAAATGGGGTTCAATATCAACATCACTAAGCGGCTCTCATTATTTTCATGATATTAAACTTTATAATGTTGACTTGTGGACAAGTTTACGATTAAGAATTGTCAAAGGTCTTTCATTTAACATATCTTCCTATGTATCATTGATTAACGATCAGATATCTTTGCCAAAACAAGATGCAACAAATGAAGAAATATTAACACGAAAAAGAATGCTGCCAACCCAATACTCTTATTATGTAAATGCCGGCATTACTTATACCTTTGGTTCATTGTATAACAATGTTGTAAATCCAAGATTCGGAAATTAACTTTAAACAACTTCATTGAGTAAAACAACTTTTTACGTATCTTTGAGCAACTTTGTGATGCCTTTGTGTAACTTTGTGGTATAGGTTTACACAGAGAAACTCAAAGAATAAGTATAATTATTGAATAGTTTTTATGTTAAAAGTATTTTTCAAGATATCAATATTAACTATTATTATTTTAACCATTGCTTGTAAGAAAAAGACCGATAATGTTCTTTTTTCGGGTACTGTGCTTGAACCAAATATGCAAATTAATTTAAGCGATGTTAAAGTTATTTTGTCAGCTCAAGTAGTTGAATCGGGTACATGGAGTACTAACTATACCACACTTTCATCAACTACAACAGATAGTGAAGGAAATTTTAATTTTGAAGTTGAATCGCAGCGAGTTTCAAATTATAAGATCTCAATATCAAGAACTAATTATTTTGACAATTACTTTATTATTAGTCCCGAGAATGTAACAGAAGGTGAAGATTACACAGACACTTACGATATTTTTTCGGAATCGGTGCTTGAGATAAATCTTGAAAATCAATATCCTGTAGATTCTGAAGACCATATAACTTATTCTATTGAAGGACAAACATTTTCTTGTAGTAATTGTTGTTCAGAATCCGAAAATGTATTTACAGGAACAAATGTAAACGAAATTATTACTTGTAAATTACCGGGACATCAAACAATTAAAATAACATATATGGTTGTAAAAGGAGGAAATACAAATATCTATAATATAAGCAAATATATTACTGAATTTGAAACTGTAAGTGTTAATATTTTTTATTAAATAGTTTACCTCTTATTCCTCCCCTTTGGGGAGTCTAGGAGGGGCTTTTACTAATAGCTCAATAATATGTGGAATTTTGAGACCATAAGTGTTTTTGTTGTTATTGCATTTATATTGTTTTCTCTGTATCTAGAGTTAATAGGAACTACATTTACTTTTGTTATTGCCATAGCATTGCTTGGTGGTGTTGGCATTCTCACACCTTCTGAAATGTTAGTAGGATTTTCTAATGAATATATAGCAGTAATACTTATGCTATTGCTTTTAGGCGATATTATCAGAAAAAACTCTATAATAGAAGTTTTTTTTAACAGGATATTTCGCAATTCTAAAACACAAAAAGGTTTTATGCTTAAAATGATGTTAATGGTTGCCGGAGCTTCGGCATTCCTTAACAATACTCCACTTGTTGCCGTTATGATGCCTTATGTTCATACATGGAGTAAAAAGAATAAAGTATCTCCTTCAAAGTTATTGATACCATTGTCTTATGCCGCAATACTTGGTGGATGTGTTACATTAATAGGAACATCAACAAATCTAATTGTTAATGGAATGGTTGCAGATCAGACTATATTTCTTGATTTTCACAAAATCGGATTGTTTGATTTTAGTTGGGTTGGTATTCCTATGTTAATTCTAGGCTTGTTGTATTTATTACTTTTTAGTAATAAACTTTTGCCTTCAAAAGTTGATGTAATTGATGATTTTTCGGATAAATATATAGAATATATTGTTGAAGCAGAAGTTAGAAAAAACTCTCATCTTGTAGGAAAAACTATAACAGAAGCAGGTTTGAGAGATATAAAAGGGCTATATATTGTAAAAGTTATTAGAAATGATATAAATGTTGCAGGAATATCCCCAAATTTAGATTTAAGAGAAGGTGATAGGTTATTTTTTGCAGGGCAAACCGATAAGATAGCCGATCTTATTGATAAAGAAAGTGGTCTAACACTTCCCGAAGTAGGTTTGCTGAGAAAAAAACGGCATACTGATGTTGTAGAAATTGTAATTTCACACAATTCTTCACTAATAAACAAAACGGTTAAACAAGCAAATTTTAGAGGGAAATATGACTCTGCAATTATTGCAATACACAGAAATGGAGAAAGAGTTGAAGGAAGAATAGGTGATGTAAAACTTAAAGCAGGTGATGTTTTATTATTGCTTGCAGGTGTTGACCTTCAGGCACGTGCATTGGACAGATACGATTTTTATTTTATTTCGAAAATAAGAGAATTCAGAAAACCGGAAATGTGGAAAAGTATTGTGATTCTTGGAGGGACTGCTTTAGCAATTTTAATTTCTGCATTAGGTTTTGTATCCTTATTTCTCGCACTTATTGTTTTAATGATTATAATAATTGCGTTAAATATTACAAATCCAAAAGATTTGCCAAAAAGTATTGATTATGATCTTGCTGTTGTAATTGCAATGGCATTATCTCTTGGTGTTGCCATGATGAAAACAGGAGTGGCAAATATGATTGCTGATGTTGTTATTGATGTTTTTGTTCCTTTGGGAAATATAGGCTTGTTATTTGGAATTTATTTTATTACAACAATCTTAGCTGCATATATTACTAATAAAGCTGCAGTTGCTATAGTTTTTCCAATATCAATAACAATAGCAGCAAGTTTAGGATTAAATCCTATGCCTTTTGTTTTGATCGTTGCATTTGCTGCTGCTGCCAACTTTATGACACCAATAGGTTATCAAACTAATTTAATGATTTATGGTCCTGGTGGTTATTCTTTCAAAGATTTCTTTAAAATAGGTTTTCCTCTTACAATAATATATATGATTGTTACTGTATTTATACTAAATATGGTATATCTGTAAACTTATTTATTAGAATGGATAATAACACAATAATTAAAAATATTGATATTGCAATAAAAGCTGCTTTGGGAGCAGGAATTAAAATATTAGAAGTTTATAATTCTGAAAATTTTGAGATAGAATATAAAAAAGATAATTCTCCACTAACGATTGCTGATAAGAAAGCAAATGATTTTATTACTGACTTATTATCAGAAACTAATTTGCCAATTTTAAGCGAAGAAGGTAAAGAAATACCTTATGATGAACGAAAAAACTGGAATTATTTTTGGCTTGTTGATCCGCTTGACGGCACAAAAGAATTTATTAAACAAAATGGCGAATTTACAGTAAACATTGCACTAATTGAGAAAAACAAACCTGTTGCAGGAGTAATATTTGTTCCTGTTTTAAAACAATTGTATGTTGGGATAAATAATATTGGAGCTTTTTTAATTGAAAATGTAAATATTAATGATAATTACTCTTTTGAAAATTTAAAAATTTCAGGAATAAAACTACCACGTCAAAAAAATGAGAATGAAATTACAATTGTAGGAAGTCGAACTCACATGAATTTGGAAACAGAAAAATTTATAAGTAAATTAAAACACGGCTATAATAAAGTAAATATTATGCCAATAGGTAGTTCTTTAAAGATATGTATGGTTGCAGAAGGTAAAGCTGATGTTTATCCTCGTTTTGGTCCAACAATGGAATGGGATACAGCTGCAGGGCATGCAATAGCTATTGCCTCAGAAACTGTTTTTACAAAACACGACGGCAGTGAGATGATATATAATAAGTCCGATTTACTTAATCCTTGGTTTGTTGTAAAAGCAAAAGGATCTGTAATTTAGGACAGATCGGAATCAATTCTTGCTAATTAAAAAGCATAACTTTCACTTCTTCTCCTTCTTTTACATAGGCTCTAAACATACTTGGAGTATTAAACACCATTACTATTTCTCCGTTTTTGTCAATAGCAATAAGACCACCGTTACCACCCGCTTCTTTAAGCTTTTTCATAATTATCTCAATAGCTGCTTTACCGATATCTACACCTTTATATTCCATCATTGCAGACATATCATAAGCTACAGCATATCTTATAAAATACTCGCCATGACCTGTACATGAAACCGCACAGGTATTATTATTTGCATAAGTACCTGCTCCAATGATTGGTGAATCACCAATGCGCCCGTATTTTTTATTTGTCATTCCTCCTGTTGATGTGCCTGCTGCCAAATTTCCGTGTTTATCTATAACTACACAGCCAACTGTACCATGTTTTGATTTTTTATCCTCTTTTTCAATTACTTTCTGCAAATAATCCCAGTTACTTTTAGTATAAAAATATGATGTGTCAACAATTTTTAACCCCTGAATTTTCGCAAATTCAGACGCCCCTTTTCCGGAAAGCAACACATGCTTACTGTTAGTCATAACTTTACGAGCTGCTTTTATTGGATTTTTAATGTCTTTTACTCCGGCTACAGCTCCTGCATTTAGAGTTTTTCCATCCATTATTGAAGCATCCATTTCATTTGTTCCCTGATGTGTAAAAACAGCTCCTTTACCTGCATTAAAAAGTGGAGAATCTTCAAGTATTGAAATTACTTTTTCAACAGTTTCTATGCTTGTCCCATTATTTTCCAAAATTTCTTTACCTGCATTAATAGCTTCAGTCATTTTTTGTATATAAAGTTTTTGCTTTTGTTCGGAAATACTCTCAGGACTTGCATAACCGGCACCACCATGAATTACGATTACATAATTATTTGTTTTATCTTGCGTGTAAGCTATTATGCTACACAGCACAAAAGCCATTATTAATATTGAAAATTTGTTCATGATTTTTTTAATTTAATTGAAAAACCCCGGACATAAGAAATGTCCGACAGCAAAAATACTGAATAAAATCTTGATGCAAAGGAATTATTAACTTGATTAATTAACTTCTCCGAAAAAATCGAGACAGATTTTAGAATTTACGCTTTATAAGCTTTAATGTGAAAAAATCAGTAGCCCCGTCTTTTAAGGTGGGGCTACTGATTAATATATTTAAAACATTCATGAAACCTAAATTCGGTAAAGTCAATTATTCAGATTAGAAGTACTTTAAAATAATAGTTAGATGTGTTGTGAAATTAAATCAATGAGTTGTTCGTTGTCATAAGGTTTTGAAAGATAGCCTATGCAGCCGGATTCAAAACATTTATCTTTTTGTTTTTTCATAGCATAAGCAGTTTGCGCTATTATTGGGAGTTTATCATCAATTTTTAAAATTTCTTTTGTTGCTTCCCAACCATCCATAATGGGTAGTTGAATATCCATAAGTATCAGATTGATTTTATCAGTATTGTTTTCATAAATGGAAATAGCTTCTCTTCCTGTTTTTGCTCTTAAGATCTTTACTTTTTCATTAGATAAAATCTCATAAATAAACATAAAGCTAAAATCTTCATCTTCTACTACTAATATGGTTTTATTTTTCAAATTCACTTTATAATAACTTTCTTTGTACTTATTTAATGTTACGCAATATCATGCTTGTTTATAATTTAATATTGATAAACTTTATTGAAATATTGATTAATCTATATAAATGATTGATTAATCAGATTGATATAGTATAGAAAAGTAAATATGATAATTTGTGAGGTAAAATCAAGTTATTATGTTCTTATATGTTGTTTTTATCCTTTTTCTTTTCTTTTTTCTAATCGTTCGTCAAGAAGTTTGTCAATTTCGGCAGACGTTAATTTGCTTTTTGTGAGCAATTTGTCTATTTCTTCAATGCTCCTTTTCATGTTTTCGTTTGTGTTGATATTTTCGCCAAGTTCATTTTTCAATTCAATTATAACTTGTTTTATCATATCTTTTAATGAGCTGTTAAATTCCTCAAAAACATTATCTGGCATATCATCTTTAATGAAATCATAAGCACCAATTAACATGTCTATATTCTGATAAAAATTTATATTGTCTTTATCAATTCCCTCTTTTTCTGCTTGCTTTTTTAGTTTTTCAAATAGTCTGATTAATTCTTTTATTTCATTTTTCATTTCAGAGAAAATATTAATTGTTTTTTTGAGATATCAGATAATAACAAGTAGTTATAAAGAAATTTCTCAAATAAGGTATTGAAGAAATAAGTTTTGAGAGTTTTCTTGGTTTCATTTTAAATTTAACTTCATAATTTGGATTAACAAAGTAATAATCTTTTTTATCTATTATATAATTGTTTGTTTTTAAAATTTTATGAAATTTATTAATACTAATACGCGTGCTTTTTATATCTTTTAATTCTTCAATTTTCTTCTTTTTCTCACCAAAAAGTTTCATTATTCCAAAATATAAAAAGCCGGGTAAAAGGTGAAAATATGGACATATACTTATTAGTTTTTTAGTGCTTATTTGTTGATGTCCACCAAAAGGCATCTGCCATGGAGGAAAAGCGAGAAAAATTCTGCCATCAGGTTTAAGAAAAGATCTCAAATGTTTTAGCAGATTATCTTGATCAGGAATATGCTCTAAAGTATCTTTTAAAAATATTAAATCATATTTTTCTGAGAGCTTGACTTTATATATATCTTCACAAATAAATTTTGCTTTACCATTTACTGTAACAGCTTTGTATTTATCATTTGCAAAATTAATTGCTCTTGAATTAATATCAACACCTGTTATTGTGCATCCTGCATTTAAAAATTCATCCATATTCCCTCCTTTATTTGTCCCAACTTCCAATACAAATGTTGAAGAATTAATAGGAATAACAGATTCGATAAAAGGAATAATATATTTTTTTGCAGTATAAGATTGCTCTAAAAAATATTGCTCCTGATCTAAATGCCTTTTTTGCATAGTTTTTAAATTTTAAAAAACCTACTAAGCAATTACTTAGCAGGTTTCTAAAAAATATTTTATTTATAAGAAATTATAAATGTGGTTCAATTGTTTCTAATAACTCAGGGATATCCATGCCAATCTTTTTTAAATGCTCTACAGTTGGAATACCATTATTGGTCCATCCTCTTCTTTTGTAAACGGCATCTAATAATTTTTCGTATTGACCTTCTTTAAATTCTCTAAGAATTGCAACTTTTTCTTCAGAAGTTTTTCCAGTTGGATCAACATTGCATTTTTCTTTTAATTGAATATCGTATTTTTCTTGCCTTGATTCGTATTCTTCAAGAGTTACAGGACCTGCAGCTCTGTATGGTTGAGCATCATGAGCTCTTTTGCCAAATCCCATTCTTAAATTAAAAATACGTTGGAAATTATAAACTCTTTCTGATTGAGTTATCAAAGCTTCTTGTGTAAGTTCTTTGCCTGTTACTGCTTTGTAAATAGCAATGTAGTTGTCAAGATGTTCCGGTACTTTTGCAGGTTCGTCTGTTTCTGCATTTCCTTCAGGTTCAACGTCGTTCCAAGGAAGTTTACATAAACCTTGCAAGCCAAACCATGTTCTGAACATTGGAAAATAATGTAATGCTTCTGCTTTATCATCAAATGTTGGTATTTGATTATTTACCATGTCCATAAATATTAACCAAGCTTCGTCATGTTGTGGCCCTTTATTTGTCATAGCATAACCACCTTGTTGCGCAAGTGATTCTTTAGAAACATATTGAGAATACTCAAGTCCTTTATTCTCCATTCCAATGTCCTGAATAAATTGAGGGTCGCCCCAACCTTTAGCAATAAAATGTTCTTTAAGTTTTTTAACACCTTTTCCGGCTAATAAACCAAAACCTTCGCCTATGGCAACTTGGTGTAAGAGTTGCATCGCATTATCTTCATTTCCAAAGTTTAATTTTAGTCCACCAGTTCGTTCTTCGTTAAGTATCCCATTTTCATAACATTCCATTATAAACCCCATGATGGTTCCCCAAGAAATTGTACAAATACCATAAGTGTCGCAATAGAAATTTGATTCAATAGTAAAATCGGGATTAAAAATTCCCATTATTGAACCAAGAGAAGATGCTGTTTCATATTCAGGTCCTTCTACAAGAACTTTATCTCCTTTATAAGGTCCTGAATGTAATTCATAATTATCAACACCTTTAGCACAGGACATATTACAACCTATCCAACAGCCATCGGGCATTCCTTGTGAAAATCGCTTTTTATATTCTTCGGAGTGAATTTTAATGGCATCTGCATGACTGCCATATTTGAAATTATTTACAGGAAGCAAATCATAATCATTCATAACATTTGTTAGGTGAGCTGTTCCTTTAGTTCTCATTTCGCATTGTTCATCATCAAAGTCACGCATTTCTTTATTGAAACGCTTACCTCTTTCCATTATAACAGATAGATCAACAACATTGTTCAAGTTTCCTTTTACTCCAGGAACTTTTGCAACAATAGCTTTTATTTTTTTATCTCTGAAAACAGTTCCAATACCACCACGACCAGCTTGCTTAAGTCTTACTTCTTTACGTTTCATATCGAAAAAGCTGAAGTTTAACATTCCAATTAAAGAATTGTCGGCAGCTTTACCGGCAGAAACAACCGAAACATTTTTTCTGTCTTTATCATCATCTGCATACATTTCTGTTAATTGTTCTGCTAAAACATGACTGTCAATTGCTTCATCAGGAGCTTCAAAAATTTCAATTTTATGATTTACTCCATCAATAAATATAATTACATCTTTTTCTGCTTTTCCTTGAATTTCTAGAGCATCAAAACCTGAAAATTTTAGAAACGGACCAAAATAACCTCCAACATTGCTATCCATAGGAGCATCTGTTTGTGGGGAAATACTAACTACTATAGATTTGCCTGTACCTGAATATTGAGTTATCCCACAAATAGGACCACCTGCAATAATAATTTCGTTTTCAGGGTCGTTCCATTTTGTATCTGGAGTAATTGCATCCCAAAGGTATCTTAAACCGTAACCTTTACCGCCTACAAATTTTTCTTTCATTTCCGCAGGAACATCTTTCTCTCTAATTTCGTTTGCAGAAACATTTACATACAATGTTTTATCGATATAGCCTTTGTTTATAGGAGTATGAGTGTAGTCCCACTCAGCTAAAAGCTTATGCTTTTTCTTTAATTCTTCGATGTTGAATTTCATATTGTGAATTTTTAAAAATTATCAATTTTATAATTGTACAAATTTAAAAAATACATCAGTATTTTTATAAATAAATAATATATTATTCAGCAGGAATTTACAATTTGGAGTTTATTCTGTGTTAATCAACAATTTATTTTATCGAGATTTTCTAATATTCCACTAAATTATGTAGTAATTAAGATTATTTTTTTCTTTGTTTTTCCTTATGTTTTTTAAGTTGTCTTCTTAAAGCTTCAATAGCAGTATCTGTAGACGATTCAAAAGTTTTACTTTGCTTTTTAGCAAATAAGTCGTTACCTGGTATTTCAATTTTAATTTCAGTGATTTTGTTTTCCAGATTTGGAGCATTTTCCACTTTTAAAATTACTTCGGCGCCAATAACATCATCATGATGCTTAATTAATTTAGTAACTTTGTTTTCGATGAAATCTTCTAATTTTTTATCAGCTTTAAACTGAACAGAATTAATTTTAATACTCATAGTTTCCTCCTCATTTTTTAAGTTTATGCCCTTGGGTGTGATTTATTATAAATGGTTTTTAATTTTTCAAATGTATTATGTGTGTAAATTTGTGTTGCTGCTAAATTAGCATGACCAAGCAATTCTTTTATTGCATTAAGATCAGCACCATTGTTTAACATGTGTGTTGCAAATGTATGTCGTAATATATGTGGACTTTTCTTTTCTATAGTAGTAATAAATTCTAAGTAATGCTTTACAATTCTGTATACTAATTTTTCATATATTTTGTTTCCTTTTTTTGTTAAAAAGAAAAAATCATTATCATTAATTTTCTCCAAATTCTCTCTGATATTTAAATAATTGTCAATTAATTTAACTAAATGTTTTGTAAACGGAATAATTCGTTCTTTATTGCGTTTGCCAAGCACTTTTATTAATAGATCTTCAGTATTTATAT
>Ga0208648_1000029_pt1 | contig 155604 bp, 145 predicted proteins | sample AntAceMetag02UKL_FD_184772 | JGI IMG/M metagenome (GOLD analysis project Ga0208648, IMG submission 184772) | Saline lake microbial communities from Ace Lake, Antarctica - Antarctic Ace Lake Metagenome 02UKL (SPAdes) (version 2) | ecosystem: Environmental > Aquatic > Non-marine Saline and... | reverse complement strand
AAGCATGAAACAAACTACCAAAGCAAAAAGCAAAAAAACAGAGAAAAAGGCTGAGTCCCGTTTTCAAGCGGTCAATTCCCTGCACAAAACCAGGGAAAACTGGGTCGAGACAGTTAAAGACTACAACGAGAAGTACATCTCAAAACCCTTTGAGAACAGCAAAGACTTTGTTGTGGATATGAAAAACGATCCCAAAAAGACCTTTGGTGATATCTTGGATAATGGCAAGGGCTTTGTAGAGGATGTAAAAAAGGACCCGAAAAAGGCATGGACCGATCTGGTAGACGGCAGCAAGGATCTGGCCGAAGGCGGCAGGGAAGATTTTTTCAAAGTGGTGGAAACCGTCTTGGACGGCGGCAGGGATTTTTATGCCGGCATGGAGAAGGACACCCGAAAAGCGCTGGATGATCTTCTGGATCGAGGTAAAAAATTCACCGATAAGATTCCCGGCAAAGAAACTGTGGAAAAAGGGTTATCCAAAAGCCTTGAGTCGATCCCCGATCGCTTCAACCTGCCCAGCAAAAAGGACATGGAAAAACTGACAAAAACCGTACGAACCTTGAATACCAAGCTCAACACCCTGAGCAAGCAGTGCGCTGCCTGATATTACTCTGATCTTCAGGCCGACCCTTCATGGGGTTGGCCTGAAATCGGTGGTCTTTTATCTCAGGGAAACCCCTGAACGTTCAATCAGCATTGGAGGCAGTCATGCACAAAATCAAACGATATGCAAATCGTAAATTATACGACACAAAAACTAAGGAATACATCACACTGGACAAAATCGCAAAGCTGCTCAAGTCAGGCGAAGAGATATCCGTTATGGATAACGAAACCGGGAAAGATATCACAGCTGCCACGGTTTCCCAGATTCTTGCCCGAACCAAAAAAGGACAAACGGATAATGGCGCATCCAACGTCATGATCCAGCTCCTTCGAAAAGGTCCCGGGACACTGGTGGACTATGGGAAAAAATATATCTCACTGTGGGATCGGGCGCTCACCATGGCCGATGAAGAGATCGACAGGCTGGTGGAAAGGCTCGTTAAAGAAAAAGAAATCACACCGTCCGAGGGCAGCAAACTCAAAAAAGATATGGTGAATCGGGCGGAAGACATGAAGAAATGGATCGCGGAAAAGATCGATCAGAGGGTCAATGAAGCCCTGGATCTCATGAACCTGGCCAGCAAGGAGAAGGTCTCTCAGCTCACCGGAAAGATCGATACACTGACCCGTAAAGTCCAAAATCTTGAAAAAAAGCTGGCGCGAAAAGCCAAAGAAGACGCCGCCAAAAAAGAGGCGGGTCGCCGCACCAAAAAAGCCCAGGCAAAGGTGATTCCCCTGCCAAAAGACGATCTCAAACCGGTAAACCTGCCGGAAGCGCAAGAGGCGGAAACCCTTTAGCCTTCAGAAATTACAGACCATCCGGCTGTGAAGCGATTTCATCCTCTCCTGACTGAGCACATCCATTCTTAACACCATGAGCGGCAATGGGCTGAGATTTTCTTCGGCTCAGCGCCGCGCCCATAAGCCAAAGTCAAAATAGACCGCTGTACGCAAAACGGCGCAATTACTGTTCCAGAACCTGACGTATGGTAACCAATAAATTGCTTATGGAGAAGGGTTTTGACACAAACCCGGAGGCCCCGGAAGACAAAATATCCTGCAAAGGACCGTCCAGGGAGTAGCCGTTGGAAATGATAATCCTGGCCTCGGGGTTAATCTTCAGAGTAGAATCTGGGGAACAGGGATGATATTATGACTTTTAATCTCCTAAGGCGAGGCCTCTGAGCCTCGAGAAATAACGGTTATGCCCAATCAAAAACAAAAGCGATTTTCCTGGCGCGGTCGCTGGGCCGTATTCGGGGCCATCGCAGCCGTCTATTTCTTCGCCTACTTTCACAGGGTCTCCACATCGGTTATCGCTCCGGACCTCCTGGCCACGTTCAATGTCAATGCCACAGTCCTGGGATTCATGTCTTCCATGTATTTCTACCTTTATGCGCTTGAGCAGCCGGTGGTGGGTTATCTGGCGGATCGATGGGGGCCCCGATGGGTCGTAACCGTGTGGACCCTGGTGGCCGCCCTGGGCTGTTTCGTCTTTGGGGTGGCCCCCAGTATTGAATGGGCTTCGGCGGGCCGGGCACTCATCGGTTTCGGTGTGGGAGGGGTTTTTGTTCCCGGCATGAAGGCCTTTTCCCAATGGTTTCGGGAAAGGGAATTTGCCACCCTGACCGGGGTCCTTCTGGCATTGGGAAACCTCGGGGCCATTGTCGCCACCACCCCCCTGGCCTGGGCAGCCCGGATATGGGGCTGGCGGGGGACTTTCATGGTGATCGGCGCCATTACCGTGGTGCTGGCCCTCGGTGCCTTCATTCTTATCGAAAACCCTCCAAAAAAGGACACACCGATCCGTCAAAAGGGCACTTCATCCGAGAGCGACAGCGCCGGTAATCCTTTGAAATCAACCCTTCAAGTTTTGGGATCCCTTCGTTTCTGGATACTGGGGGCCATCTTCTTCGGGGCCTTTGGAAGCTATCTCACGTTTCAGGGCCTCTGGGCGACCACCTTCCTCATGTCCCTACTGGGGGTGGACCTTTTTCACGCCAGCCTGTTCAACATGCTGATCCCCATTGGCCTGATCCTGGGCGCCCCTTTCACGGGGTGGCTTTCGGGCCGGTTCAATCTCAACAAAGGGCGGGTGCTCATCGGACTTCTAGCCCTGGAGACAAGCCTATGGGCATGGATGATATTCAGCGGAAAAAACCTGGGGATCATTGGCATACTATCTATTATGTTAATCCTGGGCGGCGCTTCCGGGGGGTTGGGCGCCATCCTTTGGGGTCTGGTGAGAGAGGCTACCCCGACGCCGATCCTGGGGCTTACCACCGGGCTTCTGAACCCCTTCCCTTTTGTGGGGGTAGCGATTTTTCAGGTATGGACCGGTGCCATTTTGGACCGCGCGGGCAGTGTTAACGGCGTCTATTCCGCCTCGGCCTATCAAGATGCCTTTCTTTTGTGCTTTCTGGCGGTGGCCATCTGTCTGGGTCTTGCCCTTTTCCTTCAGAAGAGGCCGGCCGGCAAAATGAACGCCCCTTGAAATGAGAAAAGCGGGACCGCACACAAAATCTGTTTGCTTTCGGGAACAACATCATCAAATAATGGCTTCGGTCCCTGAAGGTCTGAGCTGGATACCAGTTCCATATATGTAACAACGGAGATAAAGAAATTCTCAGAATTCCATTGACAATCTAACCATTGGGATGACAATATATTTGAAAAAATATGATTTATTGGGGGATTTTTTATGGGATATTCGAAGCTCAGCGTAACAATTCCAGATCAGACATACAGGCAAATCAAGGAACTGGCGGCTGGAAAACACATCAAATTAAGCCATCTGGTCGCGGAAGCTCTTTCAGAAAAGGTGCGGAAATTGAAAGAAGAGATCCTCCTGGAACGTATTAATGCAGCTTTTTCTGATCCGAATATAAAGAGGGAACAGAGGCTTATGGCCGAAACCATTGCCGAAAACACCAATGTGGAAGAAATGCCATGGTAAAGGCAAGACAGGGGGATATCTACTGGGTCAGGTTCGGTCCATCCGGCAAGAGACCGGCGGTTGTTGTTCAAAATGATTTGTTAAACAAAAGCAAGATTCAAACGACCGTTGTGGCCCTAATCACCTCTAACCGAAAACCGGCTCAAGTACCGGGAAATATTCTTCTGAAAAAGGGAACCGCCAATCTTTCAAAAACCAGTGTCGTGGTGGTAAGCCAGATGGCCACCGTGGATAAAGGCAGGCTTCTTGAAAAAATCGGAACAATCCAGCATGAACTGCAAAAAGAGGTGATTGAAGGATGCCGATGGGTCATCGATGATGTCACCTTCTGAAGTCCTGCGTTCCCGCGCTGGAGCTTGGGAACGTACTCTACATTTGCTAATGGGCACCCAAACTTCGCTGTTCATCCGGACAAGCCGTTGAACTCTGACCATGCTCAGAGGGCATGGTTTTCAACTTCGAAATAAACTTGTGCCTAAAGAATCCGGCGGAGAATTTCTGCTGTATCAGACCGAAGACGGACAGGTGAAGCTTGATGTGCAGCTGCAGGATGAAACCGTCTGGCTGACACAGCCTTTGATGGCTGAGTTGTTTCAGACCACCCAGCAGAACATCAGCCAGCATATTCTGAATATCTTTGATGAAGGGGAACTCACCCAGGAGGCAATTCACAAGAAATTCTTGTCGGTTCGCCGGGAAGGAGGCGTAACATGAGAATCGCAACACCCGCTGTAATTTTCGCTGTTCTTCTTTTTTTTCTGCCGACAGTACCCTACGCCGCTACTTATTATGTTTCACCCCTGGGAAATGATTCGTCCGCAGGGTCTTCCGCTACCCCCTGGAAGACGTTGCAGCATGCAGCAATCAGTGTAAACGCCGGGGACACAGTCCTTATTGGAAGCGGCAACTATGCCGGATTCCGTGCTGCAACAGGTGGTTCAGCAGGTTTGCCCATCACCTTTCGGGCGGATACAGGGGCCTCTGTTGTTATCAATTCGGCGAGCCCCGAAGGCATAAAGGGGAGTATCATTGAAATTGAGGAATACGACTGGTGGGTACTGGATGGTCTTGAAGTGACCGGTGCATCCCGGAACGCGGGGATTGACATTCGCGCGGCGGAGCATATTACCGTTCGGGATTGTTACTGCCACGACAACCAGAAATGGGGGATTTTCACAGCCTTTACCGAAGATTTCACCGGGGAATATAATGAATGCAGTCATGCGGTGGAAGAGCACGGCATATATCACAGCAACAGCGGGGACAGGGCCATCATCCGCTACAACACCTGCCACCACAACGCAGCGTGTGGGATTCAAATCAATGCGGACCCTTCCATGGGAGGCGACGGCATCAGCAGTAACTGCATTGTCACCCACAATATCCTATATGAGAACGGCGCCGTGGGCGGGGCGGCCATCAACCTGGCTTCGGTTCGCGACAGCCTCATCGGCGATAATTTGATTTACAATAATTACGCCGGCGGCATTGCCGCATGGGACGATGGTCAGGGCAATCAATGGGGCAGCAAGAACAACCAGTATTACAACAACACCGTCCACATGCCCGCAGAAAGCCGTTGGGCTGTCAACCTGAAAAACGGCAGCACCGGATCCAGGGTATGGAACAATCTGCTCATTCATGAAAACACCGCCAGGGGCGGCCTTGAAATTGACAGTTCCAGCCTTACGGAATTCTCCAGCAACCAAAATGTCCTGACCCGGATCAGCGTTGATGATACTGTTATGGATCTCTCCGGATGGCAAAACACACACTCCCAGGATACCCGGTCGTTCAGTCAAACGGCTTCCCAAACTTTTGTTTCCGCCGGCAGCAACTACCATCTTCTCGAGACGGCGCTGGCCATTGACGCCGGCGCCACCCTCTCGGAAATCACGGACGACCTGGATGGAATTTTAAGACCTCAAGGTGCTGGCTACGATATGGGCGTATACGAATTTCTTTTCGCCCAATGTCCTGACTGCTCAGGGGATGCGATTGTTCTGGAGCACATCACCTTCCCTTCCAATACCACCTGCGAGTGTGTTGGCGAACAATTCATCATCATTGGCGCAGGCGTAGTTATTGAACCCGGCGCCATCGTTACATTCAAGGCGCCGCTCGTGAAAGGGGAGGATCGATTTCGGACCACTAACAGCGCTACCGTTTATATTCGACAATAGAAAACAAATGTAATTGATGCACGACAAGGCCCTTACCACCCGTAAAAAGTGTACCCCAGTTTTTTCCAGTCCCCTTCGGATCTGATCACCTTTTCTCCCTTGAAATAGACCCAGAATACCGGTCTTCTTACAATGGCTCCCATGTCCCGTTCCCGGTTGACGCCATAGGTCCATTTTTCTTCGTTCCCCTCCTGGTTTATGGAATCCGGGTTTCCCAGGGCAGCCACTACCATTGGCTTGTTCATTCCTGTGGCGACTTTCCTGGCAGCCACCGCCTGCACCGTCGCCTGATCCCATGCGGGATACTGACTTCGGAGTTTGTCGGCACGGCGATCCTTCATACCGCAACCGACGGCCACAACACTCAGCAAAAGCAAAGTAAATAAAAATTGTATCTTTTTCATGATTACCTCCCGGCGCTCTCTTTTTCTGCCTAGAATTAAGAGATTAAATTGAATTTCACCCGGAATCAAGGATATTATGGAATGGCAAGGGCTCATAGGCAACGTATCACCTCACCCTATCCGCCACAAGCCGCGCGACTGATTAGCGATCGTTATTCAAACCAATATGTCCATTCAGGAATGTTTCTGAGGGTCATCAAATCAGAAAATTCATACTCAGTGTACCTCCGCTATCTCACCTTCAGATGCTCCTTAACTTCCTGCTCCCATTGTGCTATTTAAGGTGGACCCCATTGTTTGGACACCCCCGAAGGGGAAATAAGCTCTGATACGGTATTGATATTATCCTTCTTACTGCCTCTTTTTAGCTGGGGGGCCAATGTAAGGAGCCCGTAGGGCGACTGGAGTTGGCCCCCGGCGGCGATCATTTTTTATGCCGCTATCAGCAATTCATGCTCTTTGAAATAAACTTCATCTGGGGTCATATCACCAAGTGATTGATGAAATCGCTCCTGGTTATAATACTCAAACCAATGTTTCAAGCCATTTCGGAGATCCGCCCCATTTTCAAAAACTCTCAAATACACGTAATGGTGTTTCACTGTCCACCATAGCCGTTCGATAAAAATGTTGTCTTGAAAACGTCCACGACCATCCATGCTGATTTTTATCCCATGCTCTATCAATACATCGGTAAAATCTTTACTTGTAAATTGGCTTCCCTGGTCTGTATTGAAAATATGAGGGCAACCATGGCTGCGAATAGCCTCATTCAATGCCTCAACACAAAAATCGGCTTCCAGTGTGTTTGAAACGCGCCAGGACAATACTTTGCGACTGTGCCAATCTATTACCGCTACGAGGTACATAAAGCCGCGTTCCAATGGAATATACGTTATGTCTGCCGCCCATACCTGATTCGGGCGGTCAATTTTCAAGCCCCGGAGCAAATACGGATAGATCTTATGCTCGGGGTGAGGTTTACTTGTTTTCGGCTTCGGGTATATTGCTTCAAGACCCATAAGTCGCATAAGACGTTGAACTCGTTTGCGATTAATTGTATTATAGCCCAGCCTCCGCAAATAACTACGCATTGATCGGCTCCCGTAGACCGGCGTTTTTAAATATTGTTCGTCAATGATCCGCATCAGTTCAAGACCCTCTTTTTTGACCTTCTTGCATTTGTAATAAACAGAGGATCTGCTGATATTCAGCATGTTACATTGTCGTAAAATGCTGACGTCTGGATGTTGGGAGTCAATCATGTCTTTCCGCTGCTTGCGCGTTAGAGACTGAGCTTTTTCGACAAAAAATCTCGTTCCACTTTTAATTGGCCAATGTGGCGATAAAGATCTTCAATTTGGGCCTCATTTTGTTTACGAGTTTTTTGACCCTTATCGAAAATATTTGCGGCGCCATCAAGTAAAGCCCGTTTCCAATTGTTTATCATTGTGGGGTGAATCCCAAATCTGGCAGAAAGCTGGGAAACGGTTTCTTCGTTTCGTAGTGCAGTCAGGGCCACTTTCGCTTTGAATTCCGGTTTGTACTGGGTTCGTTTCTTGCTCATTGTCATCTCCATTCAAGGGTTGACTCAGAGCTTAACACATTGTCCGAATTTTGGGGACCACCTCAATTTTTACATTTTAAAGGGTTTATCGCTCTAAACAAAATAAGCTTTGAGCATGTTACGAGGTGAAATAATGGGTTTGACCCAGACCAGTTATGAAATTGACAGGGGCATAGCAACAATAACACTGCATCGACCGGATAGGATGAATGCCTTTACCCCCGTGATGCATGATGAACTGATCACCATTTTCGCAGAAGCAGATATGGACGATGCGGTCCGCGTTGTGGTGGTAACCGGCGCCGGAAAGGCTTTTTGTGCCGGGGCGGATCTTTCAGGAGGCGGTTCTACCTTTGACCGATCCGAAAAAACCACCATCAGCGACCATCGTGACGGCGGAGGCCAGGTGGCATTGGCAATATATAAGTGCCGAAAGCCCGTTATTGCAGCCATTAATGGACACGCAGTTGGAATCGGCATAACCATGACATTACCCATGGACATGCGTATCGTGGCCGAAGACGCCAAGATCGGCTTTGTATTTGCAAAACGCGGCGTCGTTTTAGAGGCCTGTTCCTCCTGGTTTCTGCCCCGTATCATCGGCATCGCCAAGGCCACTGAACTGGCCTATACGGGACGTGTATTCCGTGCGGTTGAAGAGGCAGGTTCCGGACTTTTCAATTATGTTTTGCCGAAAGACAGAGTGCTTTCAAAGGCCATGGAAATCGCAACCGAAATCGCAGCCAATACCTCGGCAGTTTCCGTAGCACTCAACAAGGCGCTTCTCTGGCACGGGCTGGGCGAAGATGACCCCCAATCCGCTCACCTTGTGGATTCGCGCTGTTTCTACTGGGCGGGAAAGCAGAAGGATGCAAATGAAGGCATCTTAAGCTTCCTGGAAAAACGGCAACCGAACTTCACCATGAGTTCCTCAACAGACATGCCGGACTTCTACCCCTGGTGGAAGGAGCCCAAGGTTTAGAGGCAGGTTCCGTGGCCCTAATAGTCTGTCTTGGCTGGTCATTGGGTCGTTGACGTCACGTCAATCGAATCCTCATTGGAAATTCCAAGGGGGAAATCCAGGAATGTGCCAACGGGATTGGCGGAATTTGAAGGATCACCGGCAGATCTCCAGGCCATGTATTTCGCAGTAATGAAAAAGGCGTTCCTTGTACCATTTCACCGCTCGGTAGTAGCGGTACCAGTTGGATTGAAGGAAGTTTGGGACCAGCTTTGCACCGACCACCTTTCGCTGATCGAATATCTTCCCATCAAAGTTGGAAAACGCGTCATCGAGCCATCGCCCCGCGTCATATTCAAGTGAATCATGATCATCCGGGTCCAGTAGTCCCTGTTCCACCAGGACCTTTTGCCAGTTCCGAATCCTGCCCCCGTCCATTTTCTTTATGAGGAGGGCGTCAAAGAGTGCGTGAAGGGAATCGAGACGGATATCTTTTCCTCGGTATTGTTCATGATCCCGCAGATAAAGGGACAGGCATTTTGAAATACCCTGAAAGGCCCGTTTAAACCGCTCCCTGTTATCGATGATTCCGGAGGATTTAAGCGCCATGGAAAACTCATCGGTGTAATCATAGGCGTACTGCCAAACCAGATAGGGAAGATCCGGGTAGACCATGGCCTGGCCGTGTCCGTAGGCGGGGATCAGCAAGTCAAACTGTTCGGAAACAGCATCCTTGAGCCACTTCAAAATGAATTTGAATTTATCGACCACAATCCCCGAACCGTTCAGAATCTGAACCTGTTCGATATCGTTAACCTTGCTTAACAGGCCCGAAAAGCCCTGATGGGAAAAGGTATCCGCATAGGCATGAAGCACGATGCCCAGTTTGACGAGATCCTCCTCCAGCATGGCTTCCTGCAATATGCCGGTGATCACCGGACCTTCTTCCGTGCATCGCAACTGTTTGACGAAATGGTTCCCGTTGCACCCGGGCACAAAGTGAAAGGCTGCGGTGTTGTTGATCATGGCGCTGTAATTGAAGGTTTTGATGCGGATGTAGGAATGGCAGGTGGCCATGTTGAAAAAGGACGCTTTGCCCTCTATGGTGTCATATTGGATATCATTGGGGATATCGCCTTCAATGACCACATAATTGATCCTTGCATCATCTACGAACTGTGAGGCATAAGCGATGGTGCGAGCGCTCTCCCTGTTAAAACCGATGGCGAGGGCGAAAGCCAGGACGGCATAATAGTGTGCGTCGATTTTCATTCGATCATCAAAATTCCTTTAGCTTTTTATAATTGACGGCGGACACGTAATCGATGAGATCCTGTTCGCTTACGTCTTCGCCTTTAATGGAGAGAATACATCTGTTTTCGACCATAACAATGATATCCCCTTTACAATTGGAAGTTGTACCGTGTCATACCGTATACAGCATTACCAGGCAGCGGGTGGGTTCGTTGGACAGGCTTTTCAGCTTGTGGGGAATGTCTGAATTGAAATGGATACTTTCCCCTTTCTTGAGCACATGGGGCTTTCCCCCCAGAACAAATTCCAGGTCCCCTTCCATCACAAAGATGAATTCTTCTCCTTCGTGCCGATATTCCACCGGTTTGTGGGCGTGATGGGATTCGATGGTGACCATGAAAGCTCGAAGGTGGCTTTCTTCCGCACCCGGCGTCAGTGTCTCATAGGAGTAGCTTTTTGTTCTCTTGATAAAGGCCTGGGCACGCTGGTCCCGAATTGCGGTTTGCTCTTCCCGGCTCAGAAAGGTCCCCGGATCGACCCCCAGGGCCCCGGCAAGGCGGAGCAGGAAACTGACGGGCGGGGACATCTTGTCCGATTCCACCATGGCCATGAATTCCGGCGTCTGACCGGTGGCCTTGGCCAGGGATTCCACGGTCCAGTCCCGGGATTTTCGAATCTTTTGAATTTTCGCGCCGAACCCTCCTGCTTCACCCGAGGCTTTCTTTGTATCGGATAACACGTCGGCCAGCTTTCGCATAACCACCTGCTTTGCCCGTGCGGTCAACAACGGCAGAAACGTCTTTGCATCCGCCACAATACCAATATCCGCCACCTGGAATATGGGGGCGTTTGCATCGCGATTGATGGCCACAATGGTCTTTGATTCCATAATGCCGGCCGTGTATTGAATGGCACCGGATGTTCCGATGGAAAAGAGCAGATTAGGGTGAACGGCTTTTCCCGTCTGGCCGATGAGTCGATCCTCATCCACCCAGTGGTGCAGCACGGGGGGCCGGGTTCCCGCCACCTCTCCGCCCACGGCCACCGCCAGTTCCCGAACCAGACCAAATCCTTCCATATTGCCCAACCCCGCGCCGCCCACCACAACGATCTCGGCTTCTTCAAGTTTCCGGTGTTCCGGGGGCTCAGGGGAACGGGAAAGCAGCCTGGGGCGATTGACGTCGGGATCTGTCTGAACGGGGATCCGTTCAACCGTACCTTTTGCCCCGTCCGCTTCCGACATTTCTTTATCATCGGTCTGAATCTGGGGGTGCACCGTGGCAAATCCCGTACCATGACCGTCGGCATACGTGATTTCTGCCATGATTTCCCCACCCCAAGCAGGGCACAAACCCACGATCTGCTGACCCGTAATGCGAAGATCGACGCAATCGGCCATCAACCCGGCATTGCAGATGCGCGCAGTCCTGGATGCCATTTCCCGGCCAAAATCCGTGAGGGCGAAGAGCATGAGCATGGGCGCGTGCTGTTTCACCGTGGCCGCCAGGGCTTCCGCGAAAACATCGCACAGGGGAATGGTGAAGTGCTCATTTTCGAGAACCAGGACTCGATCCGCGCCCGCGGAAAAGGATTCCCCGTAAGAGCTCTTGAGAGAAACGGCACCCACATGATCCCCGGGTGCCGTGTCATCACCGGGAACACCCGGGAACACCATCACCGCTTTTCCGTTTACGGACCGGGCAAGGGCCCGTGCCCTGGCCAGCACGTTCAGGCTGTACCTGAAGAGCCGCTCGTGCCGCAAATCACCGAATACCCAGATTTCATCGTTCATTTTTTCTTCCGATATATCTTGATCAAGCCCCGATGGCACCGGATTCCGACAGGCGCTTCATCAGCTCGTCCGCCTGCTCCCGGGCGTCTCCCTTGAGGAACTCGCATTTCTTTGTTTCTTTAACCCGCATCATGGAAATCACCCGGGTGGGGGAACCCGCATCGCCCACACGTTCCGGCACAAGCCCCAGATCCGACAGGTTCCAGCGTTCAACCCGCTCTGATTCAAATGCCCGGCCAATCCCTGAAAGCCCCAGATCCCTCGGCTCAAAAGCACCGGGATGGATCGTAAATGCCACCGGGCTTGTCACTTCATATTCTTCCAAAAAATGATCAGCGACTCGTTCCACCCTGAATACGTCCTTCTGCCATTCTATACCTGATACCATACTGATAAACGGGATGCCGAGCTGTACCGATGTCTGAGGCCCCACCTGACCGGTATCGCTGTCCGCTGTCCGAACGCCGAAAAGCACCAGGTCAAAGGGGACCAGCTTTTGAAGGCCCGCCCCGAGGACCGTTGAGGTGGCCAGGGTGTCTGAACCGGCAAATGCCGGATCAGAGATGAGGATCTCCCGATCCACCCCCATGGCCCTGGCCTCGGAAAGGGCTGAAAGGCTCGCTTCAGGGCCCATTGAAATGGCCGTCACACGGCCACCGTGAAGTTCTTTGAGGCGAAGGGCCGCTTCCAGGACCGGCCGGTCGAATGGATTGAGCTCCGAGGTATCCTCGGTTCGAACCACCTGTTCCTCGGGCGCCGCCAGGATGACCGATTTAATGCATACCACAATATGAAATCCCATTATTTTTTCCCCAGGACCCCTCTGGCAATCACCATCCGGTGCACCTCGGAGGAGCCCTCGTAAATTCTCGTTACCCGGGCGTCACGGTAGTAGCGTTCAACGGGGTAGCTCTTGGAGTACCCATATCCACCATGAATCTGTACCGCCATATCCGTCACCTTGCAGCAGGCCTCGGACGCAAAGAGTTTTGCCATGGCCGATTCCTGGGAAAATCTTTTTCCGGAATCTTTAAGGGCGGCGGCCCGATATGTCATGAGGCGGGATGCTTCCACAAGGGTACCCATATCCGCAATCATCATCCGGATGGCCTGGTGTTTTGAAATGGGAACCCTGAACTGGCGGCGCTGCCGAGCATACAGAATCCCCTCTTCCAGCGCGGCCTGAGCAATACCCAGGGCCTGGGCCGCGATCCCCATCCGGCCCGTATCCAGGGCCGCAAGACCGATTTTAAGCCCCATGCCTTCCCGGCCCAGGAGATTATCGAGCGGCAGGCGGCAGTCATAGAGCCGTATGGAACTGACCGGGTTTGCCCGCATGCCGCAGAGGTCTTCCAGGTCCCCCACCACGAACCCCGGGGTTCCCCGTTCCGCCACCACCACACTAATCTCCCTGCGGTCACCGGACGGGTTGGTTTTAAGGAACAAGAGGCATATGTCCGCAACCCCTCCGTTGGTCACAAATACCTTGTTGGCGTTGACCACATATGCGTCTCCATCGGAAACGGCCGTGGCCTCAATGCCCGACGCGTCTGACCCCGCGTTGGGTTCCGTCAGGCAGAAAGCACCGATCTTCTCCCCACCGGCCAAAGGCTTTGCCCACTTTTCCTGCTGGGCCTCTGATCCGAACGCCAGGATGGGGTACAGGGCCACGCTGTTATGGACCGTCACACAGAGCCCCAGGCTGCCGCTGGCCCTGCTGATCTCCTCAACGATAATGGCATAGCTGACGGAATCCAGATCCGCGCCACCCAGTTCTCGGGGTGCCTGGATACCGAAATATCCGAGCTTCCCCATCTTTTCCACCACTTCCCAGGGAAACCGAGCCTCTCGATCAATCTCACCGGCTATGGGCCTGATTTCCCGATCACAGAAGGAACGAACAGATCGCCGTACGATACGATGCTTTTCAGATAATATACCGTCCATAAATTCTCTTTATTTCAAAATCACAAGAAACCGGTTGAGACCTCAGGTCTCCGGTAAAGGTCGGGGTTAGAGTTGCTCGGGGAGATAGCATTTAAAGGGGCAGGAGTAACAACTGATTCGGTTAGGCAAAACACCTTTCTCTAGGAGATGCAAGCCTACTTCTTTGTATACACTCCCTTGCTGACACTTTTGATTTTTTTCTTTTTTCTAAGCCGGTAGATGATGTTGTTCAATTTTTTCGTGTTAAAGCCTGTTTGCTCACCCAGTTCATCCATTGTAATGGGTTTTGTCGCAGTGACGATCACTTCGTAAACCACCTCCGTTGCGTTGACAGCCGGCTTTTTCTGAGAAACCGTGTTATCGGGAGTCTCTTTTGGTGCCTCGGGTGGGTTGTAATCATTCGCTGCGGGCTCGGGTTCGAAATCCCTGTCACCGCCTGACGAATCCACATAACCGTCCAGCTTATCCGCGATGGTCTGCACGCCCTGGGCCAAGGTCCTCAACCCTTCGCCAAACGCTTTTACAAATGTTTCCAGCTCTTTCATTGCACATATCCTCCTGCAGTATTTCACCATTCCCTTTATCTCGAACGTCGGGTACCCGCTGAAAAATCAGTCTTACCCTGTTTTTTATATGGTTTCTTCATATCAGGTAAATCTTTGCTTTTCAATGAAAAAAGGTATTTTCAAAATTATTTGACCCGAATCAAGGGAACGTGGTAGGTTTGCTCCTAAAAAAACAATGAGGATCAGTTCCTGAAACACCGACCGGGAGTCAACCTGAATGACGAGTGATTTAGACATCATTTCAAGCGCCCTTATCTTTGATGGGCTTCCCAAACAACACCTTGAACAGATCCAAGAGGTGTCGGTCTCAAAAAACTACCATAAGGGTGAAATGATCTTTATGGAGCAGGACGAAGGAAACGGCTTCTACCTGGTGGCGGAAGGAATGGTAAAAATTTTCAAGGTTTCACCGTCAGGCAAGGAACAGATTCTCCACGTTTTCGGCCCCGGAGAACCTTTCGGTGAGGTCCCGGTATTTTCCGGACGTCGATTCCCCGCCAATGCCGAAGCCATTCGAAAATCGAGGCTTCTCTTTTTCCCGAGAACCGCATTCCTGGGGCTGATTACAGCCCATCCATCACTTGCCTTGAACATCCTCGCGGTGCTGGCCATGCGGCTTCGGCAATTCACCCAGCAAATCGAAAACCTTTCCCTGAAAGAAGTCCCCGCCCGCCTGGCAGCGTATCTGCTTTATCTATCTACGGAACAGGAAAGAGAGGATTCCGTCACGCTCGACATTTCAAAGGGACAACTGGCGAGCCTTTTGGGAACCATTCCTGAAACCCTTTCCCGGATCCTGAACCGGATGAACAAGCAGGGCCTCATCGAAACAAAAGACCGCACCATCCGGTTGCTGAATCTTGAAGGGCTTGAATCCCTTTCCATCGATGGGGAAAAAAATGAAGCAACATAGAAAAGTACTTGATATTTCAGTCAGGAACTGTTAAAAAGACGGATTATCATAATGTCCAGCAGGGAGGAAACATTCAAATGTCAAAAGTATGCGATATCTGTGGCAAAAAACCGCTTGTCGGTTATAGCGTCAGCCACGCTCACAATAAAACCAAGAAACGATGGTACCCCAACCTTCAGAGCGTCAAATGTGTCAAAAACGGTCAAGCCGTAAAAATCAAGGCCTGCACCAGCTGCATCAAATCCGGCCTTGTGGCAAAACCCGTGAAGAAAACCTTTCAAGTTTCCTGAAGCCTTTCAACCATCAGCACGTTTCTCACCTTTTTGATGGAACGGATTATGTCCTGAAGCTGGGCATAATCCTCCACCTCAATCGTAAAAAGAGCGATGCCTTTATTGTCCACCGTGGTTTTCACTTCGGCCTGGATGATATTGGCGTCTTTCTGGCTGAAGATGGTGCTGATATCCGCCAGAACGCCCTTTTTCTGCAGGCTACTCACCCGCAGTCTGGCCGGATAGGTATTTTTCTCGGAAGGCTCCCATGAGACGGCCACCAACCGGTCAGGATCGGCTTCCTTAACATGCCGGCAGTTTTCATTGTGAATGGCCACACCGCTTCCACGGGTAATAAACCCGAGCACTTTCTCACCGGGCAGGGGCTGGCAGCAGTTGGCGAAATGGAGCAGCATATCGCTCACACCATCGACCTTGATACCCGCATGCGCTTTAGGCCTGGTCAAACGGCTGACCACCTTGCCGACCAACCCCAGAGGGCTTTCCTCTTTTTCCACCAATTTTGGCCTGAGACGCCCCACTACCTGCATGGCCGAAATCTTCCCAAACCCGATCTGTGCAACAAGGTCCTCACCTGATTGGAAAGAAAGTTCTTTGGCCACGGCTGCAATCTGTTCACTTTTGAGCAGGTTAGGCACAGTCAACCTCTCCTGCTGCAAAGCCTTTTCCAGGATGCTCTTGCCCAGGCTGATACTTTCATCTTTCCCCTGGGTATTAATCCATTGTCTGATCTTGGTCTTTGCTTTTGAGGTTTTGACGAAACTCAACCAGTCTTTACTGGGATGCTGTTTCGGGGAGGTCATCACTTCGATGATGTTGCCGTTTTTCAATTGGGCCCGCAGGGGAACCATCCTGCCGTCAACCTTGGCCCCAGTGCACTTCTCACCCACCTCTGAGTGGATACTGTACGCAAAATCGATCATGGTGGCCCCCTTGGGAAAAGACTTCACCTCACCGGTGGGCGTAAACACGTAGACCTCATCAGGGAAGAGATCCATTTTCACGGTGTCCAGAAACTCCTGGGGATCCTTAAGGTTTTTCTGCCAGTCGAGCAGCTCATTAAGCCATGCGAACTGCTTTTCATCGGTTTTTCGCGCAGCATTCCCTTCTTTGTACTTCCAGTGGGCCGCGATGCCGCTCTCAGCCACCCGGTTCATGTCCCAGGTCCTGATCTGAACCTCCATCCTTTCTTTCACCGGGCCGAAAACCGTGGTGTGCAGGGACTGGTACATGTTGCCTTTGGGAACGGAAATGTAGTCTTTGAAGCGTTTGGATACGGGCTTCCACATGGAATGGATATGCCCGAGCGCCTCATAACATTCCTTGATGGTATTAACGATCACCCGGAACGCCAGGATATCATAAACCTGGCCCACTTCCAGATCCTGAGCGATCATCTTTTTGTAAATGCTGTAAAAGTGTTTCTGACGACCCTTGATGGTGGCGGAAATATTGACCTTGGCCAGTTCATCGGTCAGGGTCTCCTGAACACTCTTCAAGAATTTCCCCATCTCGCCCTGTCGCCGCGCCGTCAGGTCTTTGATGCTGGCATAAATCTCCGGCTCCAGATAGAAGAGACACAGGTCCTCAAGGCTGCTCTTGATCCAGTTGATGCCCATCCTCCCGGCCAGGGGAGCATAGATATCCAGAGTTTCGGTGGCGATTCGCCGCTGCTTTTCATCAGCCTGGAAACCCAAAGTCCGCATGTTATGGAGCCGGTCCGCCAGTTTGACGAGTATCACGCGAATATCCGTGGACATGGCGAGAATCATTTTGCGAACATTTTCGGCCTGGCGCTGTTTGGAACTTTTGAAATGGATTTTGCTGATTTTGGTGACACCGTCTACGATATTGGCGGTTTCTTCACCAAAAAGCTTGGTTATTTCCTCCAGGCTCGCATGGGTGTCTTCAATGACGTCGTGCAGCAGTCCGGCGGCAATACAGATGACGTCCATTTTCAACTGGCTCAAGATATAGGCGGCTTCCAGGGGATGGGAAAGATAGGGCTCACCTGAAAGGCGAATCTGCCCCTGGTGGACTTTGGCAGAGTACACATAAGCCTTTTCAATCAATTCAATGTCCGCTTTGGGATGGTAACTGAGAACCTGCGAGGTAATGTCATTTAATCGAATCATAGAGGCCCTTCACCGTATCCGAAATGGCGACTGCGGCACTGTCCGGCGGTACCGTAAAGCTCTCCGGTTCCGACCGAAGCTTGACCTCCACCTCCCCGTTCTTAAGCCCCCGGGAACCCACGGTGATGCGCACCGGAATACCAAGCAGGTCGGCGTCCTTGAATTTGACGCCTGCCCGTTCGTCTCGATCATCCAGGAGCACATCCATGTTCAGGTTCAGGAGATCCCCGTAGATTTTTGAGGCCGCTTCCACAACGTCCTCATTGTGCATCTGCAGCGGCAGGATGGTCACCTCAAAGGGGGCCACCGGAGCCGGAAAAACAATACCGTCCTTGTCGTGGTTCTGCTCGATGGCCGCCGCCACGGTCCGACCGATACCGATGCCGTAACACCCCATGATCATGGGCATCTCTTTTCCCTGTTCATTCAAGAAGACGGCTTTCATGGCCTCACTATACTTGACACCCAGTTTGAACACATGCCCCACTTCAATGCCCCTGCCGAAGGCGATAGGACCGCCGCAACGGGGACACGCGTCCCCCGGCGCAATGGTGCGCAAATCACCGAAGAGCGCTGGTTTGAAATCCCTTTCCAAATTCACATTTTTGAGGTGAAGGTCTTTTTCATTACCCCCCACCACAAAATTTTTCATGGCTTTGAGTGCATTATCGGCCACCACTTTGATTTTGAGGCCCACAGGACCCGCAAAACCCAATGGGGCTCCGGTCGCTTCTTCTACCATTCGCTCGGAAGCCATTTCCACGGCTTGAGCATCCAGCGCATTTTTCAGCTTGGCATCATTCAATTCATGATCACCGCGAATCAACACCGCCACCGGTTCTTCATCAACCATATAAACAAGGGTTTTCAGCAATTGTTCGGACGTAATGTTCAGGAATTCGGTCACCTCATCAATGGTCCGCTGATCGGGTGTGTCCACCCGGCCCATGACCTCAAAACCATTCCCATCCGGCGAAGATAAATCTTCTTCTTTCACCTCCGCCCGTTCCAGATTGGCCGCATAATCACATGCGGTACAATTGACGATCTGGTCCTCACCGGACTCGGCCAGCACCATGAATTCGTGGGAATAACTTCCGCCGATGGTACCGGAGTCAGCCTCAACAGCCCTGAATTTCAGTCCACATCTCTTGAAAATCCTTTCATAAGCCTCGTACATGGCTTCGTAGCTGCTGTTGGCCCCTGCCTCATCCACATCAAAGCTGTAGGCATCCTTCATGATGAATTCGCGCCCGCGCATAATCCCGAAACGGGGGCGTATCTCATCCCTGAACTTGGTCTGGATCTGGTAGAGATTAATGGGCATCTGTTTGTAGGAGTGGATCTCTTTTCGTACCAGGTCCGTGATCACCTCTTCGTGGGTGGGCCCCATGCAGGCCTCCCGGTCATGACGGTCCTTGAACCGCAACAGTTCACGGCCATAATATTCCCACCGGCCGCTCTCCTGCCACAATTCAGCGGGCTGCACAGCGGGCATGAGGACCTCGATGGCACCTGCCCGGTTCATCTCTTCCCGGACAATATTTTCCACCTTCCGTATGGACCTGAGACCGACGGGAAGGTACGTATAAATGCCCGAGGTCAGTTTTCGAATCATGCCGGCCCGGACCATCAACTGGTGGCTGATAATCTCGGCATCGGCCGGCACTTCCTTCTGCGTGGGAATAAAATAGCTGGAATATCGCATAATTTTCTTGCTGTTCTCCTTGAATTAACAAATTTTGATCCGTATGCCTGAGCTTCCCAGGGCACCTCAATCCGCATTCCGCATTCCGCATTCCGCAATCCTTCTGACTTCGGCAATCAAGACTTCCGCCAGCTGATCCTCGGGTATTTTCCGAACCACTTCTCCTTTCTTGAACAAAATCCCCTGCCCTCGCCCACCGGCAACCCCCACATCCGCCTCCCGGGCTTCACCGGGACCATTAACCACGCAGCCCATGATAGCCACCTTGGGGGATGCCACAATGCCGGAAACAGCTTTTTCCACTTTATCCACAATGGAGAAAAGATCGATCTCACAGCGGCCGCAGGTAGGACACGATATAATTTCAGGCCCCCGGGATCTCAAACCGAGACTCCTCAAAATTTCATACGCCACCCGGACCTCTTCAACAGGGTCGCGGGTGAGGGACACCCGGAAGGTATCTCCGATGCCTTCAGCCAGCAGAAACCCGATACCCATGGTGCTTTTGACCGTACCGGAAATCAGCGTACCCGCCTCAGTGACCCCCAGGTGAAGGGGGTAGTCCACCCGTTCGCTCAGAAGCTCGTAGGCCGCAATGGTATTCCTGACATCGGAAGACTTCAAAGAGATTTTGATATGGGGAAAATCAAGATCTTCCAGAATCTTCACATGTTCCATGGCGCTATGCACCATGGCCTCGGGCGTAGGCCCTCCGAATTTCTTCAGCACATCCCGGTGCAGGGACCCCGCGTTAACCCCGATCCGTATGGGGGCTTTCACCTGGCGGGCGGCGGAAACCACCTTTTTCACCGATTCCGGACCGCCGATATTGCCGGGGTTGATGCGAAGACCATCAGCGCCGGCCTTCAAAACCCCCAGGGCCAGCCGATGATCAAAGTGAATATCGGCTATGAGCGGGGGCTTGACCTTTTTCTTGATCTCGGCAAAAGCCGCAACCGCCGTTTCATCGGGTATGGCCAGGCGGACAATGTCACATCCCGCTTCCGCCAGGCGTTCGATCTGGGCCACTGTTTTAGACACATCCCTTGTATCGGTATTGGTCATGGATTGAACGGCGATGGGCGCATCGCCACCGATGGGCACATCTCCCACATGAATTTTTTTTGTAGGTTTACGAACTCCTTTTATGGGCATGAATTCAGTTGGTCTCCTTAATCGTTTTACAAATCAAATACTCAATTAAACCGCTTTCGATGGCTGATCGGATCGAAGCCTTCTTCATGATCGCTATCAGCCTTCACCAAATTAGGGAAAGCCCTTGATCCTGTCAAGATGATTTAAGCAAAGACACCCTCTGTGAGCAAGGATCCGTTAGATCCATCTTTCAACTCGTTTTTGTATAATTTTTCTTATTTTTTCAATAGTTTTAATATCTTTTCCATTTCCATAAAAGCTTTCTGCAATTTCGTCGGAATCAGAGGCGATACGCTTCCCTATGTCTTGAACCGTGTTGAGCACATATCGTGGTTTTAGTGCAATACTGTCGGCAAATCGTTCCCAGTGGCGTGTTTTAATCCAGTCTGCCCTGTTTTCACCGCCGATCTTCATGGCAAACTTCTTTGCTAGGCTCGGGTAAACCTCGGTGGAAAGCAGGTCATAAAATGGCGCAAGCCGCGGCCCCCGGCCGGCAATCAATATGGAAATATTTTTTGCATGGGCATCAGCATTTCCAATCAAAATATTGAAAATGGCCCAATGGAGCAAAGACCGCTGGTCCGCTGCAGGTCTTATGCTGTATCTTTTAAGCAACATAAAGCATTGGTCAAGTGAAGGCCCCCCTTCGCTTTCGTATTTTTGTTCCGGAAGAATCCCCAGCGCCTGGCAGAAATCTTCCTGGTGTAAACGGAGAATCGTGCCGTCTTGTTCCCTGGCCCTGTCATAACGTGTGACCATCAAAATCGTATCCCCATTTTTTCGAATAACAGTCTCTGCCACCGGCAGGCCTGTTCGTTGGGCGAGCGCCATGCAAAAAGCTTCGTTCTCGACGGTCTCCTCGAGCCTGACAATGGGTGGTTTGAGGATATGGGTGCTGGGGCTGTTACCCATGGCGATAAAGATTCGGTCATCTTCAATATAAACAGGTAGTTTTTTCTGTGCGCCGGCAAGGGAAAGACGGATGCCCTCTTCTCCGGCCAAAAGCGGTTTGTTGGAAAGCTCGGCGACTGTTTGGTGCAAGGATTCTTCATCCAACGCCCTGTAGCCGGAGCGGCCAACGGGCATTTCATGTTGAGGTAAGATGGAAACAGCTCCAGCGCAATCACCGCCTATTTTTTCAAGGAATTTATAGGTGTTTTGTTCGGAAATATGGAGTTTTGCTGCAATAAGCCGCCGGATTTCCCCTTCAGGCAGGAGATTCGCAAAAAAAGGGCGCGCAGCGTCATTCTCGAATGAAGCCGGACGAAGCGGCAAAGAAAGAGACAGAGGGAAAGCCTCGGGTCTATTCAGCCATTCCAACGCGTATTTAAAGACAAATCGCCGCTCATCATCCAGCCAAAGCCGTCCGGTCAACCGATCGCCACAAAAAACATCCAGTCCCGTTGCTTTATTACTCATTCAACCAGGTCCTTTCCGTGATCTCCAGTTCAAGACCCAAGGCAGCCAAAACCTGAAGGACTTTGTCGAAACGCACCGTCGATTTGCCGTTTTCCAGGTCTGAAAGGAAACGGTAATTCACATTGCAGAGACCCGATGCCTCAACCAATGTCAAACCATCCTCCTTACGCTTGGTTCGAACAGCCGCTCCAATATCCGAGGCAGACTTAACACGTATCTTCATGGCATTACCTCAACAAAGCATTCCCGTTCGGGAATAATAGCAATGAAAAGGCGCTCGGTCAAGAATAATATTCCCGTTCGGGAACAATGGTTGATATTCATCAAGTTGATGGCAAAATATTCCCGAACGGGAATAGGAACTATATTCGCAAGCTCTTCGCGGAACACACTTTTGTATCTAATCCTTGAACCATTCTTTGTTCATCTGAACGGTCATTCCATCGGTATGCATCAACCGATTGATCAATCCTTCGGTCTTTGGCAATTCGTAACCGAAGAAATATCGGAAGGTATAGAATTTCCCCTGATAAAAATTCTCTTCGGCTTCCGGCAGTCCCCCTTTTAAAGCATTTACGATGACAATGGCCTGAATGAGCCACTGCCAGGCAACGGTGATAATCCCGAACAATTCCAGATAAAGGGTTGCATCGGCTAAAGCGTGTTCAATTCCCCGCTCCTTCAGGATGCCGGCCAGATGAAAGGTGACCCGTTTCAGCTTTTCAAGGGATTCCGATAACTTTAGCGCATAGGGTTCCAGCGCAGACATTCCCTTTGCTTCTCTGATGACGGTTTCGACTTCTTCGAGATATGTCGCAAAGGCCTTGCCGTTGTTCATGGGGATCTTTCGGCCCAGGAGATCCATCCCGTGAATTCCGGTGGTCCCTTCATGGATGGGATGAATGCGGGCATCCCGATAGTATTGTTCCAGAGGGTAGTCGTCGCAGTAACCGGAACCACCGAGACACTGAAGCCCCTGGCTGATGGAAAGGATACCGGCCTCCGACGGATAGCTCTTGGCCACCGGTGTGAGAAGATCCAGCAAAAGTGAATACTTTTCCTTCTCTTCATGGCTCCCTACTTTTTTCATGTCCACATATTGACTGCATTGCAGCAACAGGCTCAAGGCCCCCTCCACCACCGACCGCTGGAACAGCAGCATTCGTTTCACGTCGGCATGTTCGATAATGGGGACGGGGGGATTCGAAGGGTTTTTCTCTTCGATCTTTCGCCCTTGTTTTCGGACCGCGGCATAGTCCAGGGAGGCGTAATAAGCAGCCGTGGCCATTGCGGCGGCCCCCATGCCGACCCCGATCCGTGCTTCGTTCATCATCTGAAACATATACCGAAGACCGTTGTGGGGCTCACCCACCAAATATCCCCGGCAATCGTTTTTGTCCCCCATGCTGAGCTGTGCAATGGGGCATCCCCGGTAACCCAGCTTGTGAAATATGCCGGAAGTAACCACATCGTTTGGAACCAAGGCGCCCTTTTCACTAATCCGTTTTTTCGGCACCACGAACAGGGAGATCCCCTTGACCCCGGGAGGCGCTCCCCGGACCCGGGCCAGCATCAGATGCACCACATTTTCCACACCATCATGATCCCCCGCCGAAATAAATATCTTCTGTCCCTGGATCCGGTAGTAACCGTTTTCGGTGGGTTCAGCCGTGGTGGTGATATCGCTGAGCGAGCTTCCCGCCTCAGGCTCCGTCAATGCCATGGTCCCCTGCCATCGGCCGCTTCGCATGTGCGGAACAAAGGCATCGTAAAGTCCCTTGCCGCCAAAATTTTCAATGAGGCGGGCCGCGCCGTCCGAAAGCCCTGAATAGGCGGCCCCGGAATAATTGGCGGCACAGAAAATAAACCGGCAGCTGTCCGCAATCATATGGGGAAGCTGCTGCCCGTCCAGATCTTCGGGAACGGTCATGGCGATCCATCCCCCCTCGCCCATTTCCTTCAGCACTTTTTTCACTGAAGGGTGCACCTTTACCGCATCGTCCACCAGTTCCGGAGGTTTTCGGTCCATCTCCCGGTAATGGGGCCACAGGATTCCCTGGGCCAGTTCTTCTGCGGCCTGAAGCACCATGTCCAGCATCTTACGATCGTACTCCGCATAGTATGGATGCCGGGTCAATGAAACCGCATCAAAGACCTCGTAAAGGAGGAATTTCAGGTTCCTCATACTCATAAATTTTTCCGTCAAAACACTCTCCTTAATTCAAGCAGCCTTGTATTGGCGGATGTCAACCATGACAAGGGAGGCTATTCGTCTCGGTCAAAACCAACCTCTGGCTCAGCAACACCCATTGCTACCTCTTCTCGCGCATCCCCGGAACTGTGAAAACTTTCAGAAACGGGCGTGCTGTCCATATAGAGTGTATCCGGACAAAGGCCCTGACCACCCCGCCACTGGACGTTGCCTAAAAAGACTTTCACGGAATTCATCCCGACTACGGATAAATTTTAACTTTTATGGAATATCCATGACAAGTTTCACGCCGTCATAGACTTCCGCAAGCCTGCCTTTGGTGAGGCTACCGATCATTTCCTTGAGGCTGTTTTTATCCACAGTTTTTATTTGCGTCATATTAACGACCGATCTTTTGGGGAGGTTTGCTTCTCCTTGCTGCAGAATCACATTGCCGGGCAACTCACCGAATTTCAGTGTGGAGGTAATGGCAACCACAATAACCGTGTTTAACTTGCTGTCGTTCAGTAGGTCATTTTGAACAACAAGCCCGGGGCGACTTCCCTTAGGCTCGGAGCCTTTCCCAGGCGAAAAATCGACCCAATAGACAGAGCCTTTTCGGATTACCATTCCTGCCCCTCCTCAATCTCCAATCCTTCAAACCAGCCGGCGCAGTTAAGCTGTTCTTCTCTTATGGATTCGTCTGAAAAAACCTTGTCGTAAGTCTGCTTGATATGACGATTTCTTTCCAATACGAGCCTTTCCCTCAGTACGGTAGAAATAAATTTACTTCTGGATAGACCCTTTTTCCTGCTGATGTCATCGATCATTATGATCAAATCTTTCGGAATTGTAATGGCGACCTTTTGGGTAAGCATATTTATGACCCTCCTCAGTATGACACACAAAGAATACCTTGAGTGGAGAGATTTGTCAATCCGCATTAAGTAGGATGTCCAATTGAGAAAAAAGTTCCCCAGCCCCAGCCAACGGAATAGGGAAGGATTTCCGATAACACCCTTCTAAGCTGGAGTGCGGGAGCGAAAAGAACGAGGACCCCCTTGGTTTCAATCCTCACGAATCAACCGCAGGAGTTCTTCGGCCGTAATTTTCCCACTCATGTCACTGCCGTCCAGCAGGCTGTCCGCCAGGTCCCGCTTTTTCCGGTGGAGTGAAATGATCTTTTCTTCGATGGTTCCCCGGGTAACCAGCCGATAAACCGTGACCGGGTGCTGCTGGCCGATGCGGTGGGCTCGGTCGGAGGCCTGGTCTTCCACCGCCGGGTTCCACCAGGGATCCATGTGAATCACGTAGGATGCGGCGGTGAGGTTAAGGCCCAGCCCACCCGCCTTGAGGCTGATCAAAAACAGGTCGCCCTCCCCTTTTTGAAACCGCGCCACCTGCTCCTGCCGGACCTTCGCCGGAGTGGAACCGTCCAGGTATCGGTAATCGATTTTTTTCCCATCCAGGTATTCCCGTAATATTTCCAGATGCCCCACAAACTGACTGAAAACAAGGGCTTTGTGACGGTTTTCCAAAAGTTCCGAAATCACCTCGCCGAACAATGCCAGTTTGGCGCCGGAAAGGGGGCTCTCGGGCAAAACCAAGCGGGGATGACAGCAGGCCCTTCGCAGCCGCATGATCTCCGCAAGAATTTTGAGATGCTTCTGCCCGGCGGGAGCGTCGTCCTGTTCCAGCTTTTGAACGGCATTCCGGCGCAGGGCTTCGTAAAAGGCGGCCTCTGTTGCGTCCATCTCCACATGAAGCATCACTTCCGTCTTCAAAGGAAGCTCTTCCAGAACTTCTGTCTTGCCGCGGCGAAGGATGAAGGGCTGGATCAGTTTCCTGAGCCGCTTTTTGGCCATCCGATCACCACTTTTCTCAATGGGCAGGGCAAACCGCTCATTGAATCTTTTGAGGGAACCCAGAAGCCCCGGATTGATGAAATTAAACAAGGTCCACAATTCACCCAGATGGTTTTCAATGGGAGTTCCGGTTGTGATAATCCGAAAATCGCCCTTCAGGTTCATGGCGGCCTGGGAACGCTTGGCCGTAATATTCTTGATGGCCTGGGCTTCGTCCAGAACAATGGTGTGCCACTTTTGGGAACCCAGCAGATCGGACTCCTGTTGCATCAATCCGTAACTGGCAACCAACACATCAAACGCTTTCAAACCCTGAACCAGCTCATCCCGCTCCTTTCCACCGAACTGGATGGGATTCAAAGTGGGTGCAAAACGGTGGGTCTCCGCAATCCAATTATGGCATACGGACGTGGGGGCCACAATCAGGGCCGGGCCATCGGCAGCCCGATCCAGGAGAACGGCCAGGGCCTGCACGGTTTTTCCCAAGCCCATGTCATCCGCCAGGCAGGCGCCGACCCCCCAATGTGCCAGCCGGGTCATCCATTGGAAACCCGTCACCTGATAATCCCTGAGTTCCGCCTTCAGGGTTGAAGGGATTGGGGGAACCGTATCCATGATCTTCTTGAAACGGTTGACCTTTGTCTGCCATTTCCTGTCCGTCTTTACATGGGAGAGGTTTTCAGCAAATTCCGCCAGAAGAAGTGCGGAAAGGGGATGAAATCGGACGGTTTTGCCTTTCCGATAGGCGTAGGCATCCATGTCCGCAAGCTTTTTGCGGAATTCCGCCGTAAGTGCCGCAAAACGGTTGTCGCCAAGGGGTATAAATCGATGTTCGGTTTCCCTTACCAGGTCCAGGAGTTTCGAAATATCCAGAACCAGGTCCTTATCCACCGCCAGGCCACCATCCACTTCAAACCAGTCCGTTCCGCTCCGTATACCCATTTTAAGGCGATCAAAAGAGATTTCCCGGGTCACCCGCAGTTTTTCCCCTTCAGGCCATTCCATGACCACCTGGTTATTATCCTGAAGCACTTTCAATTCCGACAACACCTGCAAACAGTCTTCAGACTGATCCAACTGCCACTCATGTTCACTTTCCAGGCCCATCACCAGACTCGGACAGCCGTTTTCCACAGCGCTGGCATGGGTTGCTTCCCTTTTCAAGTCCCGCCGGGTCTGCATCCGTTTGCCGTTAACGCCGGCGATGAGGGTTTCATTTCCAACACCGGGCTTCACATACGGCCCGCCTTCCCCAAACGGTTTTGTCAGCATCTCCAGGCGAAGGCCATTTCCCGAAGGTAATATGCGCATGCGGGGAACCGGATCAGCTTCTGTTTCCGACACCTTCTCGGTTGCACCGCCGATGGAAGAATGCACGGAAACGGCAGCGGAAATGGCGCCGATGGCCGACAAGACATCCTCTTTGCCCGTTAACGGCACGCTCAATCCGGTTTTCCCGAGAATACCGGCGATGCGGCGATGTTCCGCATTCACCTGAAGCACTTCAATCCGGGTGGGGCTTTGCTCAACCATAATGATTTTTTGGTCTGTAATCTCGGGAGAAAATAAAATTTTCAGTTGAGATTTCGTCTTTTTTACCGTCACCACCGGCTCGCCCCGTTCAATGGTTACCGGTGTGGATGGAGACTCCCATGAAAATACCAGGGGATGGCCGATCAATTCCAATATGGCCTTTTTCTTGTCAAAATAGTAGGTGGTGCCGGAATAATATGAGGATTCCATCTGGATGGTTTGGGAAATCCTTCGATCCTGATCAGTGATATAATCCAGATTGGTCGCATGCAACAATCTTTTAAGGGCCACATTTCGCCCCTTGGACCAACGCCCCGTTTTTCCCAGCTTCTGTTCCAGAGGCTGGAGAAATATATCCCCATGAAAGAAATTGAAGAGCCAAGCCAGCCGGGCGGCTCCCTGTTCAGTGCCCGCCTGGGAAAGCGGTTTTCCCGTACCCATCAGCGCTCGAAGGCTTTTTTGCCATAGTTCCTCATGGGGCACCATGGACAAAATGGAAACCATGCCGGTCTCATTTTGAATTTTCTTTACAAAATCATCATGGTCGGTCGCACTCTTTTTAGAAACCCGCGAAAGAAAAACGGCGCATTCCATGCTCAGCCACTTCCATCCCGCCCATTCAGCAATGGAAGAAACAAACTGAAGGGCTTTGGCTTCCTCAGAACTGATTTTGTTGTTCAGCCAGTAAGACGCAAACACGCTGAAAAATTCCGCGATACCACCGTCACCCGTTAAACCGGCGTCTGACCTCCCTTTGGCCAAGTCGACATTCCCCTTCTGAATCTCACACACCCTGTCCAGGGCATCATAGACCGGTAACATAAAGGAGAAGCGATAGGAATATGATTTGGCCTTCTTAATGATCCTGGCGATTTTCGGCAGCAGAGTGGCATCCCGCGTTTTCAGCAGGGCAAGGACAAAGAATATCCCGGCCATCCCTCGGAAGTATTCACTTCGACTGTGCACCATCTTTCGGTAGGTCTTCAGATCCGCTTCGTAACTTTCAATGGCCTCCTTATTTTTTCCTTTCACGAACAAAATCCAACCACGGAATCCAGCGGTATAGCCCGAATTGTCGATCATACCGATGATGTCACGGGCCTCTCCAAGCCTGCCGCCCAAAATCAGCCGGGTCGCAAGAAGGGAACAAAATCCATCTTTATCCGCTTTGGGGATGGACTTCAAAAAATCCTGTTGCAAGGCACAGGTGAGGGCTTCCTCATCCGGTTCCTGGTTCTCCATGTGATGAGGCAGAATGACATTGAGGGCCTGCATCCTGATCTTCGCGTTGAGCCCCATGAACCATTTCGCGTCGAAAGGGTCATTGCAGACTTGAAGAAACGGATTTTCAGGTATGAGGGTACCGCACGATCGGGATTCCATGATCGCCTGGTAGTTAACGCGGATCATCTCCATATGGTGCGTGTAGATCCCGATTCGAAAATCCCGCATCAAGAGGGGACAGTCCCTTGTCTCGGCACCCCGGTATCCATAAGATTTTTTTGTGGAGGGCATCTCCTGCAAAACCACCTTTACCATGATATCGTAATGACCGTCGTGGATGGCGCGTCTCGTGGCCAATTCAACAAAATCCGAGCGGCAATTGAACTTCTCATCCAGAAAATCACGATCCTGGAGCCGCTTCACATAGGGCGTCAGGTGCTTTGCCTGGGTAAATGGTCCTTCGGGAAAAGGTAGTCCTGCTTTTTTGCAGCATTTTAATATGGTGGTCCTGTTCCGTGTTTCGTACATGACGGAACAAAGCTGCAACAGATGCTTTTCAAAGGAAGATAAATCCTCATATTTTTGAGCTAATGCTTTTTGGGATTTGTTATATGTCATGGCTAATAAAGAAACATGGGTTTTCCGCTCACATGCCGGATTTTGGGTCGATAGGCATCCACATCGTAGAGTTCTCTCACATCCACCCGTTTCTGGCCGGTGCTGATGGTTCCCAGGGGGATATCCGCATAAACGCCGCCGCTTAAAGCCACAAGTCTTCCAAACACCTTCTTGAGAAAAAGATCAATGGCCATATTGGCATAGTTGACCGCCACCATCAGGTCCAGGGAATCGGGGGCGCCGCTTCGCATGAGATAGGAAAGCCGCTGATTCAACACATCCTGCCCGGTCAGATTTTTGAGCAGTTCGCCTGTTTCTTCACCAATTCCACCCAGCCTGCGATGGCCATAGGCGTCGCACTCTCCGGACAGGGTCATCTCGCCGCCCACAAACTTCGCCCCTTCCGATATGGTGATCATCACATAATTTTTGGGATTGGCCTTTTTATCTTCCATGATCAGGCTTGCCAGTTTTTCCGGATCAAAAGGCACCTCGCTGATGATGGCCCGCTCCACACCGGCCAGATAGGCGCTTATAAGGGAGGTCTCTCCACAATAACGGCCGAACAGTTCAATGACGGCAATTCTTTCGTGGGAACCGGCACATGTCCTGAGAGCATGGATAAAACCGACCCCTCGGGTCACCGCTGTTGAAAACCCGATACAGTAGTCAGTACCGAACACATCGTTATCCATGGTCTTGGGAATGGCAATGACGGGAAAGCCGTAGTCGCCCAGCCTGACCCCAAAACTGAGGGTGTCGTCCCCTCCGATGGGAATCACCGCATCAATGCCCAACCGTTCCAGATTTCCGATGCAGTGGGATGTAAAATCGATGACATCATCATCCGTCCCGAAGTGGTCTTTCAAGAAATCCGGAACATCCTTTTTCCTGGCCGCCCCCGGATTGGTACGAGAGGTGTGCAGATAGGTCCCGCCATCGCGGTCGATGGTGCGGACCTCCGGTTTGTCAAATTCATGCACAAAATGGTCCAGATCCGGACCTGTGGCATCGGGATGATATTCCAGCAAACCTGCCCAACCGCGCCGAAACCCCACGACCCTGATCCCTTCATCGATGGCCCGGCATACCAGGGCCTTGATACAGGGGTTGAGTCCGGGGACATCTCCTCCGCCGGTCAGAATGGCAATGACCGGTTTCTTTTTGGTATGGGTTTCCATATTATAACCTCTCTGAAGTCTCTCGTAATTATTTTGGAATGCAAAAACGGCACGACCACAATGGGCCCTTTCCAAATTAGGCAAAGCGCCTGATGCTGTCAAGATGATTTACCGTGAACCGTAAATGGTTACATTTTATGTTGACAACCCAGCCCAAAAAGTTATTCTTGCAGATCAACAGCATCGAATCAGGAGAGCAAATTATGCCCACATCAGAAAAGATCCAAGCAGCCATAGCAAGATCTTCCTTCATTCGGAAAATGTTTGAGGAAGGTGCCAAACGAAAGCAGCAGTTCGGGCCGGAAAATGTTTTTGATTTCAGCCTGGGAAATCCCAATCTGGAACCGCCGTTTAAGCTGAAAGAGATCCTCAGGGATCTGATTGAAGACCCGTCCCCTTCCCGACACGCCTACATGCCCAATGCCGGGTTTCCAGAAACACGTAAAGCCGTCGGCGATTTTCTAAGCACCTATAACGAAGCGACCTTTTCAGGCGATGAGGTTGTCATGACCGTGGGGGCCGGCGGCGGTCTAAATGTGGTATTTAAAACCATTCTCAATCCAGGCGATGAAGTCATCATCCCCAAACCTTACTTCGTTGAGTATGATTTCTATCTGGACAATCATCAGGGGGTGGTACATCGGGTGCCCACAAAGGAGGATTTTTCCTTTGATTTTGATGCCATTGAAGGTGCCGTCAGCGAAAAAACAAAGGCTGTTTTGATCAATTCTCCCAACAATCCCACCGGCAAGGTCTACAGCAAAGAAGATATCGGAAAACTGGCGGACCTGTTAACCCATTACAGCCAAAAACAGGGGACCCCCATTTATCTCATCTCTGATGAACCCTACCGAAAAATTGTTTATGACGGTGTCCACGTCCCCAGCATTTTCGACGCATACCCTGAAAGCTTCCTGGTAACCTCATTTTCCAAAGACCTGTCCCTGCCGGGTGAACGGATCGGTTATGCGGCGGCCCATCCCGACATGTCCGACAAGGGTATGATCCTTGCGGGCATGATTTTCTGCAACCGCACCCTGGGCTATGTGAATGCACCGGCGATCATGCAGCGGGCCATCTTACACCTGCTCCATGACAGCGTGGACATCTCGCCCTACCAAAAAAACAGGAACATCCTGTGCGACGCGCTCTGGAGCTTCGGCTATGAGTTCGAAAAGCCCGAAGGCGCATTTTATCTGTTTCCCAAATCCCCCATTGAAGATGATGTGGCATTTATCGAAGCCCTTCAGGAGGAAAACATTCTGACCGTTCCGGGAAGCGGATTCATGGGCCCCGGCCATTTCAGGATCGCCTATTGCGTTGCTGAATCATCCATCACCGGTTCCCTTCCAGGATTTGAAAGGGTCATCAAAAAATATTGACGGGTGAACCAAAAAGGGAGAAATAACCATGTATTCAAAAACCATTTCATTGCGGTTTCCCAAAACCGTTGTTGGCGAACCCATCGCGGCAACGCTTGTTAAACAGTTCGATCTCTCTTTTAATATCCTCAAAGCCGTCATTTATCCGCGAAAAGAAGGCCTTATGGTGCTGCAGCTGAGCGGCCACCAGAAGAATTACAGAAAAGGGATTCAGTACCTCAAAGATATCGGCGTCAAGGTGGAGAGCATCGGCGAGGATATTAAACGGAACGATGATAAATGTTACCAATGCGGCGCCTGCACGGCGGTTTGCCCCACGGGCGCTCTCAGCATCAAAAGACCGGAAATGGAAGTTGTCTTTGACAAGGAAAAATGCAGCGCATGCGAATGGTGTGTGGCCGCATGCCCGGCCCGCGCCATGGAAGTCAAATTCAACAAGACCCTCCTGAACTGAAATGAATTGCGGATTTCGGATTGCGGAATGCGGAATCAATCTGACCCCCTGAACAGTTTCAAACCCTTGAACATTCTCGTAGCACTGAGCGGAGGGGTTGACAGCTCGCTGGCGGCGGCCCTTATAATCGCCGCCGGCCATCGGGTCCACGGGCTTCATTTTATTCTGCCGTCCCCTGACAACATCACCCAACAGCGGATCGCGAGGGTCAGGAAAATCGCCGAATACCTTAAAATCCCGCTGAAAATCCTGGATTTGAGAGCCATCTTTGAACGTGAACTGATTATCCCTTTTGTGGATGCCTATTTGGAGGGGCTCACACCCAACCCGTGCGTTCGCTGTAATCCCCTCATCAAATTTGAACAGATGCACCGCCATTTGACGGCGAATCAATTTGATTTCATGGCAACGGGTCATTACGTTCGCATAAAAAGACCCGGAAAGAATAATCCCATCAGCCTCTGGAGAGGCAAAGACCGGCAAAAAGACCAGTCCTACTTCCTTCACAGGCTGAGCCCCATGCAACTTTCAAAAACCATTTTTCCCCTGGGAACCATGACCAAAGCGGAAACCCGCTCCCGGGCCCGGGAACTGAACATCCCCTGCCACAGCGACCGTGAAAGCCAGGAAATCTGCTTTATCCCCCACATGGATTATCGGCATTTCATCGAATCGAGAAAGAAAAACGCCACGTTTGAAAAAGGCCCCATCATGAACCTTCAGGGTGATACGGTTGGGGAGCATGGCGGCATTCACCGCTATACCGTTGGTCAACGGCACGGGCTGGGTATCGCCTCTCCCAGACCTTATTATGTCAAAGCCCTGGAACCAAAGGGCAATCGGGTTATTGTAGGACGTCGGGAAGACCTTTTTTCGAGTGAAGTATCCGCAATGGATTTTCACTGGATCAGCCCTTTTGAACAAGCCGGGCATGAGCCCATCAGTGCCCAGGTCCGCTACCGGCACAAGCCTGCCCCCGGGCGGCTGGAAGTGCTTGCTCCCACCCGCGTAAGATTTATTTTCGACCATCCCCAGATGGCCATAACGCCGGGACAGGCCCTGGTCTGTTATGAGGGGGACCGGGTGCTGGGAGGAGGATGGATTGTTCAAGACGTTTAAGGTCATCACACTCGGCTGCAAGGTCAATCAATATGAATCCGCCTTTATGGAAGAATCCCTGAGCCGGGAAGGATGGCACAAAGCGGCCGATGGGGCCTCAGCCCATGTCCTGATAGTCAACACCTGCATCGTCACCCACAAGGCGGCGCACCAGTCCCGTCAAGCGATCCGAAAAGCCATCCGGGAAAACCCGGGAAGCCGTGTTGCGGCCATCGGCTGCTATGCACAGGTATTTCCAAAAGAACTTGAAGCCATCGACGGCGTAGCACTTATTGCCAACAACCGGGTCAAAGCTGAAATTCCGCGTCTTCTGATGGCATTGCCCCCTGCCCCTGAAAAAACGCTGGCATTGCCCCCTTTCGAACCTGAGACCCCTTTTGATTCTTTGGACATCCAAAACTTCCCCGGTCGAACCCGCGCTTACCTGAAGATCCAGGATGGATGCCGTTCCTTCTGTACCTACTGCATCGTCCCCTACGCCAGGGGGCCCTATCGAAGCCTCGTACCCGAAAAAGTCCTTGAGGCTCTCGCGGGGTTCGCGGAACAGGGATACCGGGAAGTGGTGCTGACGGGCATCCACCTGGGAAAATACGGGGTAGACCTGCCGGGGGAACCGGATCTGAAAAGGCTGCTTAAAAAAATGGGAAAAGAAGGCTTACCCCTTCGACTGCGGCTGAGTTCCCTGGAACCTCAGGAACTGGATGTAAACATCATTGAGATGGCCGCATCTGAAAAATGGCTCTGCCCCCATTTTCACATCCCCCTTCAAAGCGGGGATGATCAAATTCTAAAAAGAATGAATCGCAATTATACCACAAGAGAATTTGCCGAAAAGATCGAAACAATTCACGCCGCCATCCCTCAAGGCGCCATCGGGGTGGACGTCATGTCCGGGTTCCCGGGAGAGGACTCTCAGGCCCATGCGAACTGTCTTTCACTCCTTCGGGATCTGCCCGTCTCTTACCTTCACGTTTTTCCCTTTTCACCCAGGAAGGGAACACCGGCTTGGAATTTTAGAGATAAAGTAAACATTGATACCATCAAACAGCGGGCATCGGAGATCAGAACACTCGGCCGAGAAAAACGAATGTTGTTTCATGAAAGTTGCCTGAACCAACCGTTTGATGTTCTGGTGGAAGGCCCTTATGCTAAGGACGAAACCCTCATGACGGGGGCCGGCGAGAACTACCTGCCCTTTGTGTTCCCGTATGACGATAACTTGCAGGGTCATATTGTGAAGATGCGTGCAGTGCGAATTGCAGGCGACAAAGTTCTGGGAGAGATTTCAATCTGAAGGGAGGTACGGATGGCGGGATTCAAGACACATCTGGCAGGTGGTATCGCTTCGGGAACGGGCCTGTCGCTAATCGGCCATTCCGTAACAGGACTTAGCCCCATACAAACAGGCGCCGTTTTTGTGGTGGGCTCGGTGGCCGGATTGCTTCCCGATCTGGACAGCGACACGGGCAAACCGCTGGCTTTTCTGTTTCAGCTGGTTTCGATTCTGGTTCCGAGCCTTCTTTTTACAAGGGCGGCCCAACGATTCGGAAACTCCCCGGAATTTCTGATCTGCTATTTCACCCTGTCTTACCTTTTGATCAATTTCGTGGTCTGCGCCGCCATCAAAAAACTAACCGTTCACAGGGGCATCATGCACAGTCTGCCGTTTGCGCTCCTTTGCGGGGGCATCGGCTATCTCCTTTTTGCGCCATCAAGCAGGGATATGGCGTTAATGGGCGGATCGGCGGTACTGGCCGGTTGCCTTGTTCACCTGTTGCTGGACGAATTCAGCTCCTTTGAACTCAAACTCGGTTTCATTCCATTTCCGAAACGATCCAGCGGCACAGCCTTTAAACTCGTATCCGATTCCATTCCAGCTACCGTTTTTGTTTATTTGCTGCTGGTTGTTGTTGCCATGGCCATTTTTGCGCCGGGATTTTTTTCTCGGTTTGCATGAGAGATTCTCAGCTGCGTGAGGCACGTGCAGCGTTGTGAGATTGAGGGTCAAGATTGAGGCTCAAGTCTACGTTTGACCTTTGACAATTTTTAATAAGAGTCAATCGTAGACTTGACCCTCAACACACAATGGATATGATCAAACGAATTTCATTCAAAAAAGGAGATACCATTATGGATAAACGAATCAAGTCTTCCCTGGCCCCCTGCGGCCTGTGCTGTGAAACATGCTTTGCCCATGTGGATGGAGATATTCGCAGATATAGCTTGAAACTAAAGGAAAAATTGGGAAATTTCCAGATCAACGCCAAACGATTTGAAACGCTGCTGGATGATCCAATTTTTAAAAAATATCCTGATTTCAAGGATATGTTGGATTATTTTGCTTCGGAGAACTGCAAAGGGTGCCGAAACGAGCAATGCAAGCTGTATAAAGACTGTGGGGTGCGCGTTTGTCAACAGGAAAAACAAATCGATTTTTGCTACCAGTGCGACCAGTTTCCTTGTAACAGAACCAATTTTGATCCCGGCTTGTATAAAGGTTGGGTGATGATTAACGAAAAGATCAAGGAGATCGGTTTAGAGCAATTTTACGAAAAGAGCAAAACCCGCCCCAGATATGCATAATATCAGTGCATGAAAAGAGCTTAAAACTTTGTTGCGGGTCGCTATCCCGCGCGAAAAGCATCTTGTGTCTAGCGTTTCCGGATGAGATTGCCATGAATTTAAGTCATGACATCGCCGGAATTCTTCTTGAAATATCCTTGACTGGTTATTGGCGCTCAAGGTAGTGTTTCATCATTTATCCGGATCAATCCAATCACTTCTATCATGAAAAACAGGAGTCGCTGATGGTTTTTGCCAAAATCATATCTCGTTCTTACGTGTGTGTGGCACTTTTTTTTCTTCTCATGGTGTTTCAAACGTCTGTCTCAGTTAAAGCAGGGGCCACTGAAACGTCATCTTCCCAGTGGGATAAATCTCGACAAGTGGGCGAGCAATTCCTGAAAATACTCGCTGTGAAGTCCTTTGAAGACGCTAAAAGCATCAAGCTTTCCTATGATGTTCATATGGACTTACAGGCCTTTGTAAAGGCCAGGATGGTCGTTACCCTGGAGATGATAAAGGAGGGCGGGAACTACCTTTCAATTTTCAGTCTGGAAGAACCGGTTGGAAAAGATCTGTGGAGCAAGTTTGCGTTATTTATCTATGGCAAACGCACGGCCGAGTACAAAGAGATGATGAAGGCTGTTGAGATGCGGATACATGAAAGGTTTCGATTCCAAAACGAGAAGTTTGTGACGGAAGAATTTCGAGAGATCCTTCCGGATGTGAAGGACTATGAAAACCAAACAGGGATTCGGGTCAGCAATTCCCGCTTCCTGTTGAAAGGGCCAATATCAGTGTATCTTGGGATTCGCCTTTCGTAAAGCTTTGACATAAATAATAGCTGATAATCGCTTCATGGGGATTTTTTTTAAAAAAAAGTGCCCAAACTGCATATAAAATTGAAATAAACCTGGACATTATGCAAACGATGGTTCATGATCAGCTCCCATAAAAGTCATGAAACATCAAAGCCAACAAGAAAAGGGTAAGCTAGCTTCTCGAAAGCATCTTAGTGCTGATCCACTGTTCAAACGTCTGCATAAAGATTTTTTGAGCATATCGGACCACCGTGAGGGTGATACCGGCATCTCAATGGCAGACGCCTTGATGTCTGGATTCGCCGTCTTCTCACTCAAAGAACCGTCTTTGCTTGCTTTTGACCAACGAAGAAAAACTGATGGAAATTTAGGAAGCATTTACCACGTGGAAAATATACCGTGTGACTCGCAAATGCGAACTATTCTGGATGAAGTAGATCCTGTGGAAATTCGGTCTGCATATAAAAATATTTTTCGCGAACTGCAAAGAGGCAAAGCCCTAGAACCTATGGTGTTTTTCCAGGGATGTTATCTATTGTCTTTGGATGGAACAGGCTACTTTTCCTCAAAGAAAATTTTCTCTGATAATTGTTTGGAAAAAGTAAGCAAAAAGACCGGTGAAATTACCTATTACCAACAGATGCTGGGGGCGGCAATTGTTCATCCCGGTTTCAAAGAGGTAATACCGTTAGTGCCGGAGTTCATAATCAAACAAGATGGCCAAAGCAAGAACGATTGTGAGCGTAATGCTGCGAAACGTTTCTTCGGGAAGCTGAGAGAGGACCACCCGCATCTACCCCTTATAATAACCGAAGATGCGTTAAGTTCGAATGCGCCACACATAAGGGAGGCGGAGAAATACAATCTTCATTACATCCTGGGTGTCAAAAAGGGCGATCATCCATTCCTGTTCAAAAAAGTGGAAGGAGCAAAAGAGAATGGGGAAACCATTCAGTTTGATATGGTAGACGAAGATGATTCTCAAAAAACACATCGTTTCCTTTTTCATAACCAAGTCCCGTTAAATGAATCAAACCAGGATCTGTTGATTAATTTCTTGGAATACTGGGAAATCACGCCCGAAAAAACGCAACATTTCAGTTGGGTCACTGATTTTACGATAACAAAAGCCAATGCCTATAAAATTATGCGGGGCGGCCGTGCACGCTGGAAAATTGAAAATGAGACCTTCAATACTCTCAAAAACCAGGGCTACCATTTCGAACATAACTACGGGCTCGGGAAGAAAAATCTGAGCGTAGTCTTTGTGATGCTCATGATGCTGGCATTTTTAGTTGACCAAACACAGCAGCTCTGCTGCCCCCTCTTTCGAGCAACATGGCATAAACTCGGTAGTAAAAGAGAGTTGTGGGATCGTATGCGATCCCTGTTTAGAGATTTTGAATTCAAATCGATGAGGATGCTCTATGAGGCCCTCTTTTACGGGATAAAATTCCAACCTCCGATCATTTTGTATGATGGCGGGTAAATTCAATATGCACCAGCAAAATATACAAAAAGCGTCAATTCCAGAAAAATTGGCATTTGCCAATAAGGGACATCTGTGCAGTAAATCGTGCGAGAGTGTTTTTATGTCTTGTTTTCGGGCTCTGATTCTTCAAAAACTATCTCGCCGTTTAAAGAATTTCGAGTAATTTTCAGCAACGTTTTCTGAAGACGGCACTCGTTTTTTTACAAATGTTAAAAGATAAGCTCAGTGATCAGGTGGGCGGGAATTGCTGGATTCGGGTCTATTTTGATTACGAAGAGAACCTGGTAAAATTCTGGGAAGACCAGTCAAAAAAGGCATTCACCAAATCCATTCCCTATTCGAACCAGTACGGTCCATTAACCGCTTTTTTTAATTACCTGCTTTTAGAGCCGGCAAAAGTTGAATTCTCCGTCATTAATGCCATGAAACAGGTTGAGGATGTCGACCCTGAAGGAGAACCGCTTCCGGATAAAAAGATCGTCAAATTCCTGTTTAAATCGCAAGTCGTTCAAATGAAACACAACGATACCGAAAGATATCCGGAGTACAATTCAGCCATTCACCTTGAAAGTGAGAATTATCTGAACATTATTTATGGGAAAAATATTTTCTATGAATTTTCCCACGCGACAATAGGAAGGGTAAAGATCCCCTATGTAATTCATTTGGACGGTATTATCAGTAATTCAAGAAAAAGGAAACTTGACTTAAGGCTGAAACAGCTCATGGACAATCCCGAGGCCGCCCAAGAGCTTGAAAAGAAAAGGGAAGACGAAGTACTTGCAGCAAAGAACGTAAAGGTCTCTTTGACGGCCGCTGATGTGAAATTCGACTGAAAAGTGTGGTATGAGACGGCACCTCACGCATTAGCAATATACCAAGTTACTTACTTAATGATGGACGTCCCCTTCCCCAGTTTTAATGCCTCTCTTTTTGCGACCACCTCGCATTAAAAATATACTTGACGTCAATCACATCATGTTATATTAGATATGTAACATAACATTGATAGCTAATATTTAGGTGGAGGGCAAAATGGCACGAGGGAAGTCAGGAAGGATAGTTATAGAGATTGATCCGAAGCTCAAACGACAGCTCTATGCCTCCCTAGAATATAAGCAAGAAACAATGAAACAATGGTTTGTTAAGGAAGCAGAGGTTTTAATTTATGAAACCAAACAACCTTCTCTTTTTGAAACTCCTGATGAGCAACCTATTGCAAAAATTGATGATGGGAGTGACAAATGAGCCTAAATATAAGACAAACTTATGCGAATAATAATACTTCAGTTTACAAGAATGGTGCTCGAAAAGAATATGATATATCGGATGAGAAGAGGGAGGAATATAGAAAAATCTCTCAAGAATCGCGCATTGCTAAATTAGGCGCACAAAATGGTGAGCACAAGAGAATACATAAAATTAATACGCCCGTGCTTGATCCGGGCAAATTGATGCCTCAGCTTGAATTCAACGGATTAACTGCTTTAAGCATATTTAGTGGAGGCGGAGGACTTGATTTAGGTTTTGATAGAGCTGGCTATAGACATATTTCTTCATATGAACTTATACCTATCTGCAAGAACACATTAACTTTGAATCGCCCTGAGTGGGTAATAAAAGGTGGGCCTGATGAGGGTGATGTTACCAAAAGCGACTGGAAACCCCTACGAGATAAAATTGATGTCATTCATGGTGGCCCACCATGTCAACCATTCTCTATTGCTGGTGAACAAAAGGGGATTGAGGATGAAAGGAATATGTGGGGCGAGTTTAATCGAGCAGTAAATACAATCAAGCCAAAGGCTTTTATCGCTGAAAATGTACCAGGAATTCTCAATCCTAAATTTGAAGGTTTTGTTAAAAAATATATAACCAATCAGCTTTCCGAATATTCAATTATTAAATTTGAAATGCATGCAGCAGATTTTGGAATACCTCAAATTAGAAGAAGAATATTTTTTATAGGTTTTAGAAACAAAAATAAATTCAAAAAATTTTCTGTGCCCCAACCTACGCATACACGACATCATTTTTGTAATGGCAATACCCCACAAACCTGTTACTCTTTGTTTGAAGAAAAATTGCCAAGAGTTTTAGGAGTTAGGGCATCATTAGGATTACCAGATATTGGCTTTGATAACCTATCTCCTACTATACGTAGCGCATTTACAGGAAAAAGAAATACAACTTCTATTTTAAATAGCACTGCTGGGCAGAAAACTTGGGGCGATATGGGGATATGGCCCAATGGTGTTCAAGCAGATAGACTAAAAGCCTCAGCTTTTCCAGCAAAAAATGGAAATTTTAGACTTTCTGTTCAAGATGTTGGATTGATTCAAGGTTTTCCTGAATCATGGAAGTTTGCTGGTGCGGTATATCAAATCCTTGGGCAAATCGGTAACTCTGTGTCACCTCCAGTCGCTTATAATGTCGCTGTAAGTGTTTTAACGGCATTGAAAGGGTAGCCTTTGGGGCTAATCGATTCCTTTAAAATAAATACCTACCATAGTGCGTAATTGTTCTGCATGGTTTTCAGTAATTTTTACCCAGCCATCAAAATAGCTAAAAGGAATGTGTGGGTTGTTCAAGGTGCTTCCTCTATTTATTAAGTATTCTGCTCGATCTTTAATTATTTCGAGCATTCTTTGAGCACTATATCCTTCTTTTACATCTTGTAATTTTAAATATTTTTCTTTTTTGTACTGCATTTTTTGAATAGTTTTTGCGTCATCGTAGCTATAAATTTCTTTTTTACCAACGATGGTATACATGTCTTCCATATTTATTTTAGCTGGTACCAGAGTAGCTAACTTAAAATCTGGAGCGATATATTCCTTCTTGCCTTTGATCCATCCTGCCATCATTGATGGGGAACCATATTTATAATATTCCTCGCCTTTTAGAAAAAAACCAATTAGCCAATGTTTATCTTTCCATTTTACTATATGGTCTTGCCCGAAATCTCTTACTGTTGTTACTGAACCCTGAGAAGTAGTTTTTAATTCAAAAGGTACAGTACGCCCATTAAAGTCAAGGAATGCGTCTACACCAGATCGCCCTTCATCTTCATTTTTATAAAGATTAAATAGGTCTATCATCGCATTTTCACGGTCATCATCTTGAAAGTTACTTGCCATTTTTGTTCCTTATTTTATTTCTGCACAACGGTTGAGCTGTGCCGCCCCGCTTTTTGGGTCGGCACCAGCGATTTGTTAGCGCCTTTTAAAAGGGTATTTCGTCACTCACAAATGTTTCTTCGGATAGGTCCGGAACAGGCTCCATACCATGCTTTTTCAGCAAATCGTTTGCAGCATTTCGAATAATATCATTTTTTGAAATAATATCATTACTCGAAAAGCTTTCACGAAGCTTCTCACTATGCCTTTCTGATAGGGTCCCGACTTTTCCAAGTACCTCAAGCCAATGCTTTGCGTCACTAATGTTTCCTGACATCAAAAATTGGGAAACCAAACAATCAAGCATCTTCGTTTTTGTTTTTGGATTTGCTAAGACAATTTCAAATATCGCTGATGCAACCTGGCTAACAGTTCGATCTTTGGCCTGTAGCCCCTGGTACTTTCCAATAAAGCCATAGGGATCTAGTCCTCGTCTTATAGGGATAACCAAAACGTCTCTTCCAACAGCTACCCCAACTTCATGATCCGTCCAGTTACTCTCATGAAATCCAGGCATCAGTATAGCTGCGAGGGCGTCCATTGAAAACAAAGCCTTTTCTATTTCAGTTAACCATTCTTTCGTAGGCTCAATATCTTCATGGGCGACAAAGCCACTGATTCCATAGTATTTTATTGCTTTCTGCAGTAGTGATGTTTGAACTTTAAATGATGATAGGTGGCTGAGAAATAGCCGAAAACAATTAGGCAACCAAAATTTACTATCAGAAAGATCAATATTTTTGGGGCCTTTATAGGAATGCTCTAATTCTAATTCGTCAGCAAGGGCAATAATTATATTATCTGGTTCATTAGAGAGTATTTCTTTTGAATATACCCATTTGCTATTAGCTCCAGATGTCTTTTTTGAAGAAACATCAATCCCAAATCCTTTGAGATAAATATCAATATCAGAATAAGTCATACGTGATTGTAGTTCACGGCCTATAGTATCAATTAATTTGAATCTGTCTATTTTACGCATAATGTTAATTTTTGTTCAGTTAACAACATCATTTTGTGAGCGCTAACAGTTACAATAGGTGGAAAATTTTCCATCTATTGCCCTTATAGCATGGAAAAAAGTCCATATATTTTCATATTGAGATATAAAACATGGAAAATTGGGCATTGGGTTTTCCACCTATTGCAAGATGGAATTGATAACCTGGAAAACTATTAAAATTCCGAAAGGATCCCGAACTTCATCCCATAGGGCAGGTCGACAGGTCCTGCGAAATCAGACGTTCGGCACCACAGGGATTACAGGTAAGAAGCTTCGCTCCCAACAGGGAAAACAGCGTCTGCCGGGAGGCGAAAAAGCAGGTTTTGAGGGGATGCTCCATGGAGAAACCTCCGGCCAATCAGTCAGGATTTGTAATGATGGAACAGCGATTTGTTAGGAATAGTATTGAAACGGGTAGAAAAGTCAAGGACAATCGCTTAGAGAATGGGGAATGAGAAGCTACTCAAGGAAATGAGTTCGCTAGACGCTGGGGGAAAAAGGATGGGGGTATCATTCTGGTTCCATGCGCCCCACTTGAGGCATTTGGAACCAGAACACATTGAAAAGATTGTGGTTATGACCCGGCCACCTTGATAAAGGCCCTCATAAAGGCGGGAAGATCATCCGGGGTCCTGCTGGTGATCAGATTACCGTCTATGACCACCTCCTCGTCCACCCAGTTCGCCCCCGCATGCACCAGATCATCCTTAATGGCAAAATAGGACGTCACCGTGCGGCCTTCCAGCACCTCGGCCGATGCGAGCATCCACCCGGCGTGGCAGATGGCCGCCACCGGCTTACCGTCTTCAAAAATATCCTTGACCAACTTAACCATTGCCGGATAACGTCTCATGTGATCGGGCGCGTATCCGCCGGGGATGATGATGCCGTCAAATTCCGACGCTGAAACCTGATCGGCGCTGACATCCGGCTTCGCCACGGTTCCGGATTTCCCCTTGTATGCATCCGCACTCCCGGAGCCCACCACAACCACCTGTGCCCCCGCCTCCTTGAGGCGGTAATAGGGGTACCAGAATTCATGGTCATTAAAAATTTCTTCCACCAGGATAATGAATTTTTTGCCTTCCAGTTCCATGGCTGACTCCCTTTTTGGATTTTCGTTCGTTTAGGACCCGCCAAAGACCTTTTTCAACAGTTCAGTACCCCTTGCCGCCGGGTTCTGCCGGATCTTCTTTTCTTCCTGCCCCAGCATGTAAAAAAGGCCGTTTAAGGCCCCATCGGTGACATATCCGTCCAGATCCGGCACCGCCCCTTGGGCGAATGGAAGGTTCTCAATGGGTTTGCTCAAATCCTGATACTTTTGGGTGACACCCACTTCCCCCATGGCCTTGTGAATGATCGGGCGAAAAACCTCCTCAAGCTGACCGGAGCTTTTCTCTTTGAGGTAATTGGTTGCAGCCATATCCCCGCCATCCAGAATGCCCTTGGCATCCGTAAAGGACATCTGTTTAATGCTGTCCCAGAAAATGGCTTTTGCCTTGGGTGCGGCCACTTCGGCAGCGCGGTTCATGCTTTTGTCAAATGCGTCAAGCTGGGACCCATATCCCAGAGCCCTGAGCATCCCTTGAACTTTCTCAACGGAACCGGGAAGGGGTATTTTGATTTTAGGATTCTGTGAATACCCGCCCTCTTTGCCCACCAGTTTTACGGCATTGTCCGTTCCGATTTCCAGGGCTTCCCTCAAGCCGTCCACAATCTCTCCGGTGGAAAGGCTATCACCCTGGCCTGTGGCCTTCGTCAAGGTTTCCAGAAGCTCTCCCCATTTTGCATGGACCGGTTGAAACCCTGCAAAGATCAATACTATTGAACAAATTACAACATAAAATCCGGTTCTTTTTGAAGACATCATCAGAAGCTCCTTTCAAAACGCCAAATTTGAATGTTTGTGGTTTCCCTTCGACATTCCTTGTTCAATATTCGATATTCTTTCCTTTCAGTTTCTAATATTCCAGGCTAACCTTTGTCCTTTGCGGCAAGGGCCTGTTTCAACTTTTCCCCCAGAGAACCCATCCCTTCATCCTTTCCCGGGACAAAACGACGCCATTCACCTTCATCCTGCGCATCCCCGGGACCCACGGAAATTTTCCGTTCGCTCAAGTTGACATTTTCAATTACAACGGGTACGGCATCCCCCGGCTTTGATTTTTCAAAACGACCCGGCTTGGCCGACTCCCGGATCCTGCTTTTGGGCAGCAGGGCCGAAATACCCGGTTCGAGAGAGACGAATATTCCGAATTTTTCGTGCTTTTCCACAACCGCTTCCACAGCCTGCCCCACCTGGTATTTCTGGGAAACCCCCGCCCAGGGATCACCTTCAACATCCCGCATGCTTAATGAAATCCGCTTTCGGGATTCATCAATTTCCTTGATCGTCACCTGGACCATGTCGCCGGGTGCGACCACATCCTCGCATTTCAAGATGCGCTTTCGATAACTCATTTCGCTGATGTGAACAAGTCCCTCGATACCCGCTTCGATCTCCACAAAAGCGCCGAATTGCGCGCAACGGGTCACTTTTCCATCCACCACGTCGCCTTCTTTAAACCGTTCTGCAACCGTATCCCAGGGATCGTCAAAGGTTTGCTTGATGGAAAGGGAGACCTTCATCTGGCCCGGCTTTTCACCCGGCGCCATGCCGAGCACCTTAACCTTTACAGGGTCGCCTGCCTGGAGCACGTCGGCAGGATTTTCCACACGTGACCAACCCAACTCGGAAATATGAACCAGCCCTTCCACCCCCGGAATGAGCTCCACAAAAGCGCCAAAGGGCATGAGCTTGGTCACCTTGCCCTTTATCTCGTCGCCCACGGCAAGGTCTTTAAAAAAACTTTTCCGCGCCTTTGCCACGACCTTGTCCAACAACTTTCGTCTTGAAACCACGATGTTACGGCCATCTTCTTCAAAATCGGTAATGAGAAATTCAAAGGTTTCCCCCACGTAATCCTCGGGTTTTTCCACATAATGGATGTCCATCTGGCTGATGGGGCAAAAAGCCCTTTTCTGCCCCAGCAATACCTCAAACCCTCCCTTGTTCAGGGCATTCACCTTGCCTTCCACCGGAATCGCTTCCTCATGGGCATCCTGCAGAAGCTCAAAACCACCGGCGCCGGTCACGGCCTTTGAAAGCCGGATCTCTCCCGCCTTGACGGATATGGCGTAAAGCTCCAGAACGTCTCCCACCTTATAGGGAAGCCCGCCTTCTTCATCCAGCAGTTCGCCTTTTTCCACGACCCCGTCAATCCTCGTCCCGGTGTCCACGAAAACAGAGTCCCTGCCGATGGAGATAATCTCCCCCCTGATTTTATCCCCAACCCGAACACGTTCACTCAATTTATTATCGTATGCCTCAAACAGATCGGCAAAGCTCTCTTCTTCCGATTGCGTTTCAACCGTTTCTTCCTCAACCTCTTCCTGGATATCATCCGGCATGTCTGTCCTACCCCCAACCCGTAAGTCTTTACTCCTGATTTTTCTCAAATCTTTTCCACATTTGAAAGTGGTTCCATAACCCTTTCCACCCATCTCCGATCCATTCCTATCAGAGATTAACGGCATTTTCAACTCGGGCCGGTTTTCAAAACTGTTCGATGACCTTTCCCTTTTCCACAAAGGATGCCATTGTCTCATAGGCGCTGCGCAATGTGGAAACAGCCCCTTTCAGTTTTTCACTGAGCATATCCTGCTCTCCCAGCGCGTTTTCAACCCTTTCGGAAATTTCCTCACCCTGCTCAAGATAATTTCCGATTTCTTCCAGAATCTTCTTTCTCTTTTCGTGCTTTTTTCGCTCTTCCTCAATAACCGGCAGAAGCCTGGCAATTGAGTATTCCACGAGCGCATCTCTCGGTGTATCAAAATCCTTTGAAACCTCCTCCAGGCTGCAAAGTGTCTGCCGACTCAAAACAAAGGTTTTCTGAACCCGTTTCAGCCTCAAAAATCGCTTGGATTCTATTTCCCGGGCCACCACCGCCAGTGATGCCACATCATCGATCAAATGATCAAAAAGGGACTTCTGTTTAATCCCCATATGGGCGGCCGCCACACTGATGGCCTCAATGGCTTTTCCGCTGAGCCTGAAGGTTGCCCGCACCGATTGTCTGCCTCTCAATTCGGACAAAGACGGCACGACGACCCCCTGTTCCGGACGTCCATATTTTCCTTCCATCATAATGACCACCTCGGATCTTCAGTTTTTCAGGGTGCAGGATGAAATTTGAAGGTGCCTTTTCTCTCCCCCGCACCTTGTGAGCGAAAGATGCCGAGAGAGAAACCTGAAATATTACATAACGTCTTTGTCGCTCTCTTCAATGGCCCGGTCTATCTCAGCCTGAAGTTGAGGCGGAAGCCCCGGGATGTCAACGCTTAAAAACCCCCGAACAATGGTTGAGGTCGCCTCTTCCTCGTTGAGACCCCGGCTCATGAGGTAAGAGATTTCCTCCTGGGCGATTTTCCCCACAGCAGCCTCATGGCTCATTTCCACCCCATCCGCATGGGCTTCCAATTCCGGGATAGCATGAATCAGGCCGCCATTTAACAACAACCCCTTACACTCCAGATGAGCCTTGATTCCTGGAACTTCTCCGATGAGATGCCCCCTTGCGATCATCTTTCCGCCATTGCTGATGGCCCTGGCAACGATTTCCGCCCGAGTCCCTTTTGCCTTCAAAAAGATCCGGCCCCCCAGATCATATTCGGATCCGGGACTTCCCACCACAATACTGTAAAAGCGCGCCACGGCATCCTCACCCACCAAGTACGTTGTGGGATACATCTGTATGCTTCGAACCGGCTTCATGGAGATATAATTGTTGATGAAAAGGCCGCCCTCTTCAACCCTTGCCACGGACCGGGGCCGCACCTGCACTTCTTCCGCCCAGTTGTGAATCATGGTAAACGTCAGTTTGGCGTTTTTCTTCACAAAAAACTCCGATATTCCCACATGCAGGCCCCGTTTAAGGTGGGGCGCGGTGGCACAGCCGCTTATGATGTGAAGTTCGGAATCCTCTTCCGCAACAATGATGTTGTGCACATTCTGCTGCATGCCGTCCTTATGCATATAAAGACAGGACTGAACGGGATAGACCGATTTGCTTCCGGGAAGGGACCTGATGACGTACCCGTCGTGAAGACCCAGCTCCGCGGCCGCCGTATATTTGTCGGCGCCCACGTCCGCCAGCTTCCAGTAATAGTCGCGAATCCAATCATGTTCCGCCAGCGCTTTTTGAATGGAAAGCACTTCAATGCCCTCCTGGGAGCTGTGGCAATGGACGGCACGGGTGTTCATCTGCAGAAAAGTCCCGCCCCTCTCCTTTTCCGTCACATCAAGCCCCGCCATGAGCAGTTGCTCCTGTTCTTCCCGGGGAAGACTGCGAAGATCATCATCCGCCATTTCGGGCTGAGGGGACGGCGTTGCATCAAATTCGCTGAGATCCACATCCGGCCCAATGGCCCCTTTTTTGTCGATCGCCTCTTTCGCTTTTAACTCAAACTGCTCATCGATATACATCTTACGCACTCCTCATAACCGGTGTCACCCACGCAATTAAGAATTTCCCTGGGGTTGCTCACACAACTGAGCTTCCCGTTGTAGAGCACCTGCCCTTTATCGGCCGAGACATAGTCCAGAATAAATCCCGTATGGGTAATGATCAAACCCATTTTGCGCCTGTCGGCCTTGGCCTGCATTTTCGACCGATCCTTTGAGGGATGAAGGTGCTTCTCCAGAAGCTCGGCAATGGTATTTCCCACGAGGGTGATGTTTTCCATATCAACCCCCGATTCAGGCTCGTCGAACAGCATCAGATCCGGTTTTTGAGCCATCAGCTGCAGCAATTCCGACCGTTTGATTTCACCGCCGGAAAAACCCGCATTCACGTCCCGGTCCAGAAAGTCCTCAAAATTGACGCGCCTCGCCAGTGCCGCCTCATCGATTTCCTCACCGGCGCACAAATCCACCATCTGCCGGGTTTTGAGGCCGTTGATGGTGGGCGGTCGCTGGTAACTCATGCCGATTCCCATTTTTGCCCGCTCATCAATAGGCGCATGGGTAATGTCTTCACCCTTGAATATAATTTTACCGGAAACCACCTCGTACTGGGGATATCCCATAATGGTCATCAACAGGGATGTCTTACCACTCCCGTTGGGACCAAAAAGGATGTGGGTTTCACCCGGGTTGATTTCGAGATCAATATGTTTCAAAATCTCTTTCTCCCCCAGTTTGACCTGCAAATCCTCTATTTTAAGCATCTTGTATCTCCTTTTCCGTTTCGATGCCGCTTTCATATTCACAAATGGAAAGCATGCAATGATTCTTTCATTTATAACAACTGTCGCCTTTTTTCGCAAGATGACAAATTATCCGATCAGGACATTTTTCGGTTTCTTGTTGCACATTCACGAATAAGTTGTTATTATTTTTTGTTTTGATACCGGCCCGGTGACCCTTATAACCGCAATGGATTTCCGGAACCCATTTTCTTGAAAGGATTCACCCAATGGAATTTCAAAACGTATCCATCATCGGCTTAGCCCATGTGGATGCGCCCCAGCGCGTCACCTCGTCTGAACTTGAAGAACAACTCTCACCCCTCTTAAAGCGAATCCAGGCGCGAGCAGACATTATACAGTCCCTTACCGGAATTATGGCAAGACGATTCTGGGAACCGGGCCGGCAGCCCAGCGAGGCGGCCACCATGGCAGCTGAAAAGGCCATTTCAGACGCCGGCATTGACAAATCAAAACTCGGGATTCTTGTGAACACCTCGGTCTGCCGGGATTTTATCGAACCCTCGGTGGCATGCCTGGTGCACGGAAACCTGGGGCTCAGCCCCGACTGCACGAACTTTGATGTGGGCAATGCGTGCCTGGCGTTTCTAAACGGCATGGAAATCATCGGCAATATGATCGAACGTGGCCAGGTAGATTACGGCATTGTGGTGGATGGAGAAGGAAGCCGTTTTGTGGTTGAGACCACCATTCAAAGACTGCTGGCTTCAGACTGTGATGAAAAAACCTTTCGCGACAATTTTGCGACCTTCACCCTGGGTTCAGGCGGGGCTGCCATGGTTCTGGCAAGATCGGATCTGGCGCCTGAGGGCCACCGATTGCTGGGTGGGGTCAGTCTGGCAGCCACCGAACACAAAGACCTATGTCGGGGGCAGTTGGATAGCATGCAGACCGACGCCAGTGCCCTGCTGGTTGCCGGGCTTCAACTGGCCGGTGCCACGTTCAATAAAGCCAAGAGCGAAATGGGGTGGAATCCTGAAGACCTCGATCAATTCGTTCTACACCAGGTGAGCGCCGTTCACACGGCCAAACTCATAGAACTGCTGGGCCTGGACGACAAAAAAGTTTTTAAGACATTTCCCGAATACGGCAATGTGGGCCCCGCCGCCATCCCCATTACCCTCTCAAAAGCATTGGAAGCCGATTGTATTCACAAAAACGACCGGGTGGCCCTCATGGGCATCGGCAGCGGCTTGAACTGTACCATGATGGAAGTCCGCTGGTAGATACCATTTGTTCCTGGAAACCATGTCTGATTTTGTAAACATTGCCGCCTATCTGACTGAAATGGCAGAGAAACAGCCCCACAGGCCGGCAGTCAGCTGTCCATCGGGCCGCGACGGAAACGGCCGGGTTAAATACACCCATTACACCTTCCGACAATTGGACCGCGAAAGCGATTGGATCGCAAGGGGTCTGGCCCAATCAGGGATCGGCAGAGGCATCCGCACGGCGCTCATGATCAAACCGAGCCTTGAGTTTTTTGCGCTGACATTTGCTGTTTTTAAAGCAGGTGCCGTTCCGGTACTCATTGACCCTGGCATCGGCATCAAAAACCTCAAAAAATGCCTGGCTCAGGCAGAGCCGGAGGCATTTATCGGCATTCCTCAAGCCCACATTGCCCGTCTGGTTCTGGGATGGGGGCGAGGGACCATTCAAACGCTGATTACCGTGGGAAAGCGTCTTTTCTGGAAAGGCCTCAGCCTTAAACAGGTCCGGGTTATGGGAAAATCCGCCGACCGCCGACCCATGGCGCAGACAGAAAAGGATGAAATGGCGGCTATTCTTTTCACCAGCGGGAGCACCGGTCCCCCCAGAGGCGCCCTCTACACCCACGGCAATTTCACAGCCCAGGTGGAATCCATTCGAAATACCTATCACATTGAACCCGGTGAAATTGACCTGCCCACTTTTCCCCTCTTCGCCCTTTTCGGCCCGGCACTGGGCATGGCCATTGTAATCCCCGACATGGACCCCACCCGACCGGCCCATGTGGACCCTCGAAAAATCATTGAAGCCATTGAAGATTTCGGGATCACCAATATGTTCGGTTCGCCGGCCCTCATCAACCGCGTCGGGCGGTATGGTCATGAACACGGCATTAAACTGCCGACACTGCGCCGTGTCATCGCGGCCGGAGCCCCCATGCCCCCAATCGTATTGGAACGTTTTTGTACCATGCTGTCGCCTGAAGCTCAGGTTCACACCGGTTACGGGGCCACGGAAGCCATGCCCGTGTCATCCATCGGCAGCCACGAAATTCTTAACAACACCCGGCATAAAACCGATTCTGGGAAAGGCGTCTGTGTGGGGAAACCGGTTGACGGAATGCAGGCTTGCGTAATCCCCATTACCGATGACCCTATTGGGGTATGGCATGATTCCCTCAAATTGCCCGCGGGAAAAGTGGGTGAAATTACCGTCAAAGGTCCCGTGGCCACCCGCTCATACTACAAAGATGATCATGGGACCCAACTGAACAAAATCCATGAGAAAGACGGAAAGGATTTCTGGCACCGAATGGGCGACCTGGGAACGCTGGATGAACAAGGGAGGGTGTGGTTTTTCGGCCGAAAATCCCACCGGGTGATCACCCTTTCGAAGACCCACTTTACCATCGCCTGCGAAGGAATCTTCAATACCCATCGAGCCGTTTTTCGGACAGCCCTCACAGGGGTCAAGACAGGGGGAATCGTACAACCCGTGCTCTGTGTTGAGCTGGAAGCCCATTCAAAAAATGCCCATAGGGATACGATTAAACGGGAACTCCTTGAAATGGGGGCACGATTCCCCCATACTGAGGAGATCAAAATCATCCTGTTTCACGATGGGTTTCCCGTTGATATCCGGCATAACGCCAAAATCTATCGGGAAAAACTGGGGGTCTGGGCATCCCGGAAACTGGCCAAAGAAAGGACACGCAAAAAAGCATGAAAATCCTTGTGACCGGTGGCGGAGGGTTTCTGGGAAAAGCCATCGTCAAACGCCTTCTGGAGCGGGGAGACCGGATACGCAGCTTTTCCAGGGGGCATTACCCGGAACTGCGCCGCTTGGGGGTCGACGTTCATAGAGGCGACCTGGCGGATAAAAAGGCCGTTATAACAGCCGTGGAGGGTTGTGATGCGGTTTTCCACGTGGCCGCCAAACCGGGCATATGGGGCACATACCGTTCCTATTACAAAACCAATGTGACCGGCACCGAAAACATTATTGAGGGCTGCAGAAAAACAGGCGCTTCAAGGCTCATCTATACCAGTTCGCCCAGCGTGGTTTTTAGCGGGGGTGATATGGAAGGCGTAAACGAGTCGGCACCTTACCCCAAAACCTATCCGGCAAATTATCCCATGACCAAAGCCATGGCGGAACGTAAGGTGCTTTCCGCCAATGACACTACTCTAGCCACCGTGGCCCTTCGGCCGCACCTGATCTGGGGACCCGGAGATCCCAACTTTCTTCCCCGGTTTATTGAACGAAGGAAATCGGGTCGCCTGGCTAAAATTGGTCGGCAGCCCCATCTGGTGGACTGCATCTATATCGATAACGCGGTGGATGCCCATATCCTGGCTTTGGACCGTCTTCACCCGGGATCCCCCGTTGCCGGCAAAACCTACTTCATCTCCCAGGGAGAGCCCATTGACATCGGTGAATTGATGGACCGGATTTTGGCAGCTGCCGGTCTTGACCCCATTGATCGTACCGTATCCGAAAAGCCGGCCTACTGGGCAGGCGGGTTCCTTGAATTGATCTATGGCACTTTCAGACTTAAACGGGAACCCCCCATGACACGTTTTCTGGCCAAACAGCTGTCAACGGCCCACTGGTTTGACATAAGCGCGGCCCAAAAAGAACTGGGATACAGGCCCGCCGTTTCCATGGAAGAAGGGTTCAAGCGACTGGCGAAATCATTAAAAAATTGAGAACAAACCCCATAAATCGGAACCTATTCACATGAAAAAATTTTATAAGGAACGGTTTGAGGCCCAACGTCGTCTTTCAAAAAAACTCGCATCCACCATGGAAGTCAACAAAATTCTCGAAACACTGCGAGAGGAAACCCGAAACCTGATCCCATCATCCATGGAGACCTGCATCATCATGCTGGATCCCGATGCACAGAAATACACGCGACCCCTTCAATGCGCCCTGTACGACCGCCCCGTTAACTGCCTTTCCTGCAAGAAAAATCGCCCCGCCATCCAGAAAGCCCTGGCAACCCGTAAAGGGGTGGTCATTTCGAAAACCAACCCTATTGTCAGGCATGACGATACCACCGTCGATACCGGTCCGGAAGCCGCCATGCCCGTATTTGTCGACGATGACATCGTGGCCGTCATTAACGTGGTTTCCCAGCCGGGCGCCCGGTTTACAAAAAAGGACTTCTATTTCATGAAGGACCTTTCCGAAATGGCCGGCAATGCCATCATGGCCGCAAAAAAGCACTGGGGAATGACCCAGGAAAAAATTGAGATCAGCCAGAAACTGGCGCATCTCTCACCTTTTGTTCCCCGGTCGGTGCGACGTATCGTGGAAACCAACCCGGAATTACTCAACCAGGAAAAAGAAAGCAGGGAAGTATCCGTTCTCTTTCTGGATCTTGAAGGGTACACCCGGCTCAGCGCCAGCAAAAGCGCGGTGGAGGTAAACCACATGGTGGAAGAGATGTTTTCCAACTTTGTCGATCCCATCCACCGATCGGGCGGCGATATCAACGAAACCGCCGGCGATGGGCTCATGATTATTTTCAAAAATGACGACGCAAAAACCAATGCGGTCAATGCGGTCAAGGCTGCCTATGACATTCATGAGCAAAACCTCCAGCTCAACCATGAAATGGCAGACCGGTTTGAACCGGTCAATGTCAATATCGGCATCAACTCCGGCGTGGCCCTGGTAGGGATGACCGTTTTCAAGGGGACCCTGGAAACCCGCATGACCTACACCGCGACGGGTCCGGCAACCAACCTGGCAGCCCGTCTGGCGGACCATGCGCAGGGCGGGGATATCATCATCGGGGAAGAGACCCAAAAAATGATTGAGGGGCTCTGGCGAGCGTATGATATGGGGCTTGTACCGTTTAAGGGGATTGATCAATCTCTCAGGATATACTCTCTTTTGAGAAATCCACTCAAAGCGGCACCTCAACCCGCCGCCTGAATCGCTTCGACATCCTGCTCAAACAGGACTTTTTTCCGTTCTTCGCGCCCCATTTCCCAGATAACACACTGGTGCCGGAACTTGCAGTAAATGGAGGGATCCGTACAGGAGACCCCATTGTCCAGGCATTCGTTGCAATATCCGATGAGATGTTTCCGGCAGGGAACAACTGCTTCCCGGTCCGGGTGATTCCTACAATGCATGCTGTCTCCTTTTAGACGGAATCCATCCGATACTGATCTGTTTTCCTTACCCAGCCCCGTTTCATCAAAACCAGCACGAGGGCCGTGAACAGATAGACCATGGCAAAACCCAGGTGAGAAATATCGATAAAGGCCGTAAATGCCGGCGAAAAAAGCACGTCCGGCATGTTCTTGAACACTCTTAGAATACCTGTTGCAACGATCCCCGCCATCAGGATAATCCGAAAATAGGCCGAAGGGGTCAGCTGGAGTTTTTTTCTTCCGGAAAGGATGTAATCCAGGATGAAATAGGCGAAAAGGCCCAGCAGTACCATGGCCCCCACATAATGCAGAAAATGCGTTGCGTAAAAATCGGCCGACCAGGCCATGCCCGGTATATCGGAAATGTAGTACCGTTTAAAAATGGGCATCTGACCAAACCCTGTAAAGGCGGTTAATATCATTGCCAGGATGAACACCCGATAGAGCGCCCGGTTTCCCGCTGTCAGTCTGGTTCGATTTGAGGTTTTCATCACTTATTTATCCTCCGGTCCCATGCTCTTTTTGGCGCTGACAAAGAATTTTGCCGCAGCCGCCGCCATACCGGCGATGGGGGCAATCACCATGGCCTTTGCCAGATTGTCGGCCTGAGCCATGGAATCCTTTACGGGTCTCAAATCCGGTTTTCCCGGACCTGTCTCGATCACCTTGTTCAGATCTTCAAAAGGCACGGGTGAAACATAGATGGTATTGGTGCCGCCATTTTCCTTTTCCCCGTAAATATACCCGCCGATTTCCTTTTGAATGGCATGGGCCTCTTTTAAGATCTCATCTCTGGGACCGATTTTCTGCACATTCTCAGGGCACACATCGATGCAGGCCGGAAGTTGACCCTCGGCAATACGGTTGTAGCACCGGTCGCACTTGTACATGACGCCGTTCCCCGCAAAGGCGGGCAGCAAATCCAGATACAACCCCACGCCCGTCTGACGCTGGGGAATATGCCAGGGGCAGACATCCTTGCACTTTGAACCACCCAGGCAATAATCTGAGTTGATCCGCGTAATGCCGTTTTTCAGTTTGCCGGCAGCGCCCCAGGGACAAAGATCGGCGCAAGGGGGGTTCTGGCAGTGCATGCAGCGCCGGGGAATGGTAAACGTCTCTTCCTCTCCATTCACCGTAACGGTTGCTTCCTGGATAAACAGCCAGTTATAAGGGGTCAGCCGGTCCATGACATCCCTTTTATCAGACCAGTCGGAGACCTTCACCCGGCTGGGGTACATCTTTGGAAAGGGTTTTTTCGGTTCGGGAAACTTGGGCTCATTGACTTCCTGACAGGCTTCAACACAAGCCTCGCAACCGATACATTTCCGGATATCAATGAGGGTTGCGAGTTCCTCCACCGAAGATGCTTTGACAGCTTCCGGCATTGGCAGGGAAGATGCGACAGCAGCCCCCGCAGCCGCCAGGCCGCCCTTTAAGAACGATCTTCTGGAAATTTTTCCGTCCATCTCTATGTCACCTCTTGAATATTAACAATCCGTCTGATTTATATGGATTTCTAAGGGAATATCGACTTTTAATTGTTCATTTGTACACTATAGAGTCGGAAGTTGGAAATCGGTTACAACGCTTAAAACCGAAAAATTATGGAAAAGGCTGAAGTGCACCACATCGCACCAGGGCCTTAATCAGAGCACACATGGGAAGTCCCACCACGTTGGTGTAAGAGCCGGAAATGGATTCCACCATGAATGACCCCACCCCCTGAATGGCGTATGCCCCGGCCTTACCGAAAGGCTCTCTGGTCCGAATGTATCCGGCAATCTCTTCTTCATTGAGGCATTTAAACCGGACCACAGTGGTCACGGATTCACAATGGGCCATCACCCCTGAGTGATCAAGCACACAGAAGCCCGTGATAACCCGATGGTCTTTTCCACTCAAAACGGACAGCATCCTTTGCGCATCTTCCTGATTTTCCGGTTTTCCCAGCACCCTGTCCCCAATTACAACGATGGTGTCCGCCCCCAGAATCCAGGAACCCTTCTCCCTGGAAGCGACTTCCTTTGCCTTTAAAAGGGCCAGGTTCCGACAAAAATCTTCCGGGTTTTCAGGACTGCTTTCTTCACGTACCCGGCTCACAACCACCCGGCGTGGAAGACCCATTTGTGCCAGCAGTCTCTTTCTTCTGGGGGAAGCGGAGGCCAGAATCAGGGGATGATTTTCATTGATGAGGGGTCTATTCATTTTCAAAGGGGCAGACCGAAAATCGTCCTGGCGTTTCGGGTGGTCTGCTCAGCTACGGTTTCAAAAGAAATGTCTCTCAATTTTGCAATTTCCCGGGCCGTGTGGTTTACAAGGGAGGGTTCATTTCTTTTTCCCCGTCTGGGTACGGGAGCCAAAAAAGGCGCATCGGTTTCCACCAGCATGCGATCTAAAGGGATTGAAGCGGCCACCTCTTTAATTTGACCTGCGTTTTTGTAGGTAACGGTGCCGGGGATTGATATGTAATATCCCAGCGCAATAAACGCTTCCGCCAGATCCCTGTCACCGGAAAAGCAGTGGATAATCCCTTTTCGTTTCCCTTTCCCCATTTTTTCCAAAATAGCGTAAACTTCTTTGTGAGCATCCCGATCATGGATAACCACAGGCAGTTCGGCCCTTTGGGCCAGCTCAAGTTGTGCCTGAAAAATCCTTCGCTGGTTTTCTTTTTTTGAATAGTTTCGATAGTAATCCAGACCGATCTCCCCCCAGGCCACCACTTCCGGCTCAACGGCCATTGACGCCAGTTGCTCAAGATCTAAAGCGCTGCATTCATCCGCGTCATGGGGATGACACCCCACCGCAGCAGAAATAAAATCGTATTTACGAGCCAGATCAATGGCGGATTGGGAACTCCCGACATCAATCCCGATTGAGATCATATGAACAATACCGTCCTTTTGCGCCCGCCGGATGACCGCTTCCCTGTCCTTGTCGAAATCCTTCATGTCCAGGTGACAATGGCTGTCAATTAACATTTCACATCCTCATTTAGCATTTCCACGGAAAAACATCATTGATGCGCGCTTTTATAATGGATCAATAAAGGTTTATCAATGACTATTCATTTCTTTATCCTTGACTCTATGATTTATTCATCTATACTTTTTGCAAAATAAACGACCATTAAGAGGATTTTTTCGGACATGAACATTGGAAAAAAAACCCTTGAGGAACAGCTCGATTATCAGAAAAACCTCAATGACATCACCAATAAAATTCACTCGGCCAAAGACACCAATGACATCCTCCTGAAACTGCATGGTGACCTTCTGGAGTTTTTTGATGCGGACCGATTGACCGTTTATGTGGTCGATACCGCCAGAAGGGAAATCTATTCAAAAATCAAGACCGGTGATGAGCCCATAGAGATTCGGGTGCCCATCAGCAAAAAGAGTCTGGCGGGCTTCTGCGCGGCCACGGGAAAGCTCCTGAACATCAAGGATGTTCGCGATACCAATGAGTTACAATGTATTGATCCCGGCCTGACATTTGACCTCACCTGGGACAAGAAAACCGGCTACTGCACAAAAGAGATGCTGGTGGTGCCGGTTATTTATGACCGATACCTGTTGGGAATCATACAACTGATCAACAAGAAAAGCGGTGAACGCTTCAATCAGACGGATCAGTCGGCGGTGCTGGATATTTCAAAGGTACTGGGCGTTGCCATTTTCAAAAACCAGAAGGCCGCCCAGGCCGCAAAACCCGGCAAATTCCAGTTTCTCATCTCCAATGGTATTTTGGCGGAAAACGATATTAATGAAGCCATCAAACTTTCTGCAAAGACAGGGAAAAGCGCTGAAGCGGTTTTGATGTCTGATTTTAAAATCTCAAAAGAAATTATCGGTAATTCCTTATCGGAGCACTACAAAACCCGCTTTATTCCCTACGACGACAATATGGTCATTCCGGGGGAACTGCTCAAGGATTTTAAGCCCGGATTTTTCAAAACCCATGTTTTTGTTCCTCTCAGCGAAGAGGGCGGAAACATTGCCGTGGTCATGGAAAATCCCGACTATCTCCCGGCTCGCGATGTTATCAAACGGATCATTCAAACAAAAGAACTGGAATACTGCGTCTCGACCCGGGAAGATATCTTCAAAATGATTGATCATTTCTTTGTGGGAAGCGGCGAAGAAATCATTGCGGATTCGGGAAGCATCGAGGACATTCTGGGCCAATTAAAATCCGAAGACGATGACGAACCCGAGGAAAGCGAGGGAGTGACCGAGAACGACACGGCCATCGTTCAACTGATCAACAAGTCGATTATCGACGCCTATTCGCGAAATGCTTCCGACATCCACGTGGAACCCCGACCGGGGAAAAAAAATACCGTGATCCGGTTCCGGATCGACGGGGCCTGCCAAGTGTACCAGACCATCCCCTACACTTTCAAAAGAGCCATTGTTTCCCGCCTTAAAATCATGAGCGACCTGGATATATCCGAAAGGCGCAAACCACAGGACGGGAAAATCATATTCAAAAAATATGCCCCCTTGGATATTGAACTTCGTGTGGCCACCATTCCTACCGCCGGGAGCAACGAAGACGTGGTGCTGAGGCTGCTGGCCGCCGGAAAACCGATTCCCCTAAACAAGATGGGGATGAGCGACCAAGCCTATCAGTCCTTTGTGGAGATAATTTCCCAGCCATACGGCATCGCGCTGGTGGTCGGGCCCACGGGAAGCGGCAAAACCACCACCCTTCACGCGGCCATGGCCCATATCAACAAACCGGAAACCAAGATCTGGACCGCCGAAGACCCCGTGGAAATCACCCAGGAAGGCCTTCGCCAGGTCCAGGTCATCCCCAAAATCGGATTCGATTTTGCGACCGCCATGCGGGCCTTCCTGAGGGCGGACCCGGATGTGATCATGGTGGGTGAAATGCGCGACAAGGAAACCGTTACCATGGGGATTGAAGCATCTCTTACCGGCCACCTGGTCATGAGCACCCTTCACACCAACAGCGCACCGGAAACCATCACCCGATTGCTGGATATGGGCATGGACCCCTTTAATTTCGCCGACGCCCTGCTCGGCGTCCTTGCCCAGCGTCTGGTGAGAACCCTTTGCAAGGACTGCAAGGAACCCTACCATCCGGAAAAGAGTGAATTTGACGCCCTGGTCAGGGCCTATGATGGTGATTTCGGTCGGCTTGGATTTTCCTATAACGACGATTTTGCCCTGCACAAGCCAAAGGGCTGCTCCAAATGCGGCCATACCGGCTATGCGGGAAGAACGGCCATCCATGAGCTTTTGGTGGGCACGGATGACATCAAAACAATGGTCCAGAACCGTTCAAAAGTGAAAGACCTGAAAGATCAGGCCATAAAGGACGGCATGACGACCCTCATGCAGGAGGGCATCCGAAAAGTCTGCCTGGGATTGACGGATTTTTCGCAGGTGCGACGGGTGTGTATGCAATAGACCGGTCCGGTTTCCGCCTCGGGAATGCCGGAATTTTTTATTGGCGCACAAGCAGCTGTATTAAGATAGAGCTATCGACCAGGGGTGTTTCCAGATGCCAATCATACTTTCCAACACTAATTGCGCATAACGAGCGGCAACAATCATCGAACAAGCGCTTGAATCAGATGTGCATCTTGAAAAGAGGGATTTGATGTTATGAATCGGGCGTCAAAAGTCTGATCATGATCGGTTTCCGAAATTTTCACACTGCGTAGCGACTGTATCGCCGCATCATAAGGCAGCAGAACACAGGAATGGCGACTTTTTCGGGAACGGACGGGGTTGAAGATATCGTGGCTTTCCGGAAAAGGGAACGCTTCATCCTTTGATTTCAGGGCCTTTGCGAAATATTTTCTCAACTGTCCGAGCGTCTCAATGTCGAGTCCCGCAGCAAGAAAAGCCAGATGAGCCGCGGATGCTTTTGCAAGAATGCAGCCTCGTACATGAAAAGCGATCTCTTCTATCCGATTGCGATGCAACTTGATATCCACGCTTATCCGATCTCCGCACAAGGGGTTGTTTTCCGTTGCACGACAATCCGCATTTAAAAGCGTCCCCATGTGCTCTTTTCGCTTTGACCATGCAATTATGGGATCATGATACATGTCATTGCTCATAGTTTAAAACCTCTCTAGCCCAGGATATTGAGACAATCTTCAAGCCCGTTCAACAGGGCATCCACATCTTCCTGACCATTGAACATGCCGAGACTGGCGCGGGTGGTTCCATCCAGATCAAATATTTCATGGAGGGGTTCTGCGCAATGGTGACCGCCTCGAAGCGCCACCCCATGCCGATCGTTCATAATCTGGCAAATATCATGGGGATGTGCATCCTTTACGGCAAAGGAAATCAGGGGCAACCGTTGCTCTCCCCTTGGCGGACCAAGGATGCGGATTCTGTGGTCATATGCGTTGTTCAATTGGGCCATCCCCGCCATGATCTGTTCCGTAAGCCCGTTTAAATGCTGGCGGCACTCCTGCAGATCCTGGTTGGCAATCCATTCCAGCGCTGCCCCTAAACCCACGGCCTGGGTAATGGGAGGAGTTCCAGCTTCAAACTTATGGGGCGGAGCCGCATAACGGGTTTCTTCAAAAGCAACATGAGCGACCATTTCCCCACCGCCAAAAGCGGGCGGCATCCGTTCAAGGGATTCCATTCTTCCCCAAAGGACTCCCACGCCACTGGGACCGTAGGTTTTGTGCCCGGAAAAAACATAGAAATCCGCGCCGACTCGGGGCAAATCGAGTGGCCCGTGCGGAGCCATCTGGGCGCCGTCCAGCATTAATTTCGCGCCCCTTTCATGGGCAATTTTTCTAATGGCCGCCACATCCGTGACGGCACCGATAACATTGGACGCATGGGTCACCGCCACCAGTTTTGTTGCAGGTCTTATGGATGCCTCAACTCTGGAAAGATCAATGACGCCGTTTTCGTCTATGGGCAAAAAGCGCAATCGAACGCCTTTTCGCTGCTTCAACATTTGCCAGGGAACAAGATTGCTGTGGTGTTCCGCCTGGGAAAGCACTATTTCGTCGCCCGGTTTCAAATTCTGCCCGAAACCCTGTGCAATCATATTGATCCCGGCTGTCGCACCGCCGGTAAAAATCACTTCATCGGAATTCTGAACCCCCAGATATTTTGCAACCCGATCCCGAGCCCTTTCAAATGCGTCGGTGGCCTCCTGGGCAAGTCTGTGGATACCACGTTTCACGTTTGCGCGAGCCCTGGTATCATGGGTCGTCATGGCGGCTATGACGCAATCGGGAATCTGGGCGGTGGCGGCATTGTCCAGATAATGGAATCGCCCTTCCGACTCATAATGCCTGATAATGTCGAATTGTTGCGTCATGTGATTTATGTCAAACATCATGAATTACCCTGAACGGAATATTAATGATCCCATTCCTGCACGATCTCCGCCATGATGGACAACGCTATCTCTTGAGGGCTTCCGGCTCCGATGGAAAGACCCACGGGGGCATGAATGCGCTCCAGGCTCTCCTTTGAAACACCATTTAGTTCAAGACGGGCCAGTCTATCGGCATGGGTTCGGGTGCTGCCAAGGGCGCCGACGTAGAACGCATTGGAACCGAGCGCTTCCATCAGGGCGGGGTCATCGATTTTTGGATCATGGGTCAGCACCACCACGGCGGTTTTTGAGCAAACCGTGATATCTTTCATGGCCTCGTCGGGCCATTCTTCCCTCAGTTTCACATGTGGAAAACGTTCGGCCGTCGCAAACGCTTTCCGGGGGTCAATGATCACCACCTCATAGCCTGCGATCCTGGCGATCCGTGAAAGCGCCATGGAGATGTGGACGGCGCCGACAATGATGAGTCGTGGTTCCTGGACAAAACGGTGAAGAAAAAAATGTCTGCCGTCCGATTCCAAGACAACACCATCCTTTTTGCCGAAAAGATCGGTTGCGCCGTTTTCCATATTGAACGGGAGGTTTGCAACACTTTCAGAACCGTGTGGCGGAGCAAACATTTTATCTCCGGTCTCAAGATCGGCAATGAGGGAAACAGTTGTTCTGTTTTCCAGCAGATTTTTCAGTTTTTTAAGAATCGCTCCCTGTTCCGTTGCCTTAGAAACCCAAACATCCACTTTACCGCCGCAGGCAAGCCCGGAATCCCACGCCTGGGCATTGGTCACGCCGAATGAAAGAATCCTGGAGTCGCCCTCCTGGATGACTTCAAGGGCTTCGGCAATAACTTCCCCTTCAATGCAACCTCCGGAAACGGAACCTTGGAAATTCCCGTTCCCGTCAACGACCATCTGACTGCCCACCGACCTCGGTGAAGATCCCCATGTGGCGATAACGGTAGCTAGAGCGATATCACGCCCCTGCTCGATCCATGAAAGCGATTTTTCAATGATTTCCATTTTGTTCATATAACGCCAATCTTTTCAAATGAAGAGAAGTGATTCCATTGGCCGTAAAAAAACAACATTAGCCAAATAGAACAAAACCACACGGGGTAGACACCCCCTACCCTTTCACAGCGCCGAAAGAAAGCCCCCGGATGATATAACGCTGCATAAACCAGGCTGCGGCCAATGTGGGCAAAATGGCCACACAGATACAAGCCGCCATGGTCCCCCAATCCACCTGGCCCGAGGCCCAGAAGGACGCCAGCCCTATGGTCACGGTCCTGGCGATGTTCCGGGTGAAAAGAAAGGCGTAAAGAAATTCATTCCAGGAAAAAATAAAGCAGAACATGGCCGTAATGGCGGCGCCGGGCATAATCATGGGGAAAATGATTTTCCGGAAGATGTCGATCCGCCCGTATCCGTCGATGGTGGCCGCCTGTTCCAACTCCACGGGAATTTCCCTAAAAAACCCGTATAAGAGGAATACGGCAAATGAAACATTGAAATAGAGATAGAGAATAACCAGGCAGAAGCGCGTATCCAGAAGCCCCAAACCTTTCATCGCCATGAAAAAAGGGATGGCCGCCACGGCCGCGGGGAACATGCGGGTGGAGATGGTGACGAACAGCAGATGGCCGTGCCCGGTTTCGTATCGGGCAAAGCTGTATGCCGCGGGCAATGCCACCAACATGACCAGGATGGTGCTGCTGATGGATATAATCAGCGTATTGAGGATCTCCCGCACAAAAACGGTCTTCGTAAAAAGATTGATGTAATTGTCAAGGATGGGAGAGAAAAAGAACATCCGCACCAGATCCTGAGTATAGATATCCGCATTGGTCTTAAGGGAAGTGAGATATATCCACACCAGGGGAGATACAAAGGTGAACACCACAAGCGGCATCGCTGCCCAAAAAAGGACTCGTTTCATTTTTTTCCTCCGCTATTCGCTTGTGGCCGACAGGGCCTTCATCAACTGGTTAAAGAGTACGCCGCACACGATCATGGTCAGGAATAAAGAGATAATCGCCAGGGTGGATCCCCGGCCGATATCAAAATACACAAAAGTATTCCTGTAGATCTGCCAATCCAAAAGCTCCGTATCGGCGCCGCCGCGAGTGGTTCCGTAGAGTGGGTCAAAGAGTCGAACCAGCCACATGGTCCTCAAAAGCACAATGATCATAATCAAGGGCGCCAGGTTGGGCAGGGTGAGTCTCCTGAAGGTGTACCAGGGACCGGCCCCATCCACCTTCGCCGCCTCAAAGGAGTCTCTGGGAAGGCTCTTGAGCCCTGCCAGAAGGACAAATATAGAAAAAGGGGTCCACTGCCAAATGGAGATTGCCGCGATGGTATAAAGTCCCACCCCCGGTGCGAACCAGCTCATCTTGGGAATTCCCACCAATCCCAAAACCAGATTTACAATACCGAAATCGTATTGCAGAAAGAAATTCCACATCATAGAGACGGCCAGCGGCGCGATGAGCAGGGGCAGAAGAATGAAGCCCCGAATGGGGTTCTGCCCCTTGAATTCACGGTTGAACAGGACCGCAACGGCCATGCCGATACTCAATTCGGCCCCGATACTGATCACCAGTACAATCCCCGTACGGCCCAAGGCCAGCCAAAACTCACCATCCCGTAAAACATCGCGATAGTTCTCAAAACCGATAAACGTCGCCGCCTTGACCATGCCGAATTCGTGGAACGAATACCACAGGCAATAAAGGAGAGGATACAACATGAATATGATAAGGACCAAAAGGAGAGGAACCAAAAGAAGCCATTTATAATATTTGTCGTCACTGAGGACGCTCCAAAAGGTTCGTTCCCGAACTTTGGGATAATCCCCGGACATCTCCCGGATTGACGGCCCCGCCTGCCGCGTCGCCTCACTCACATTGTTAGCCATTCAAACACCTACCTCTCTGTTTCACAATTTCCCGTTCATGTCCTTCAAAGGACCGCCTTTATAGAACAAACCGTTTGCGTGAGCCAGGTAATACCCCGTCCGAAACGGATGGGCCTGAATTCTCGACCCTGAGCACAATAGGGAGGAAAGCCCCATTGTTTTATCTCCTCCTCAGAGGCGAACATACAGAATCCGCTTTTCACGCCTTTTAGCACTTTTGTTGACACTGAAATCATTGCACACAAAGGGATCTTTCGGAAATTGAGGCATCCCCGCGAACCATGCCGCGAGAATACCTCTTTCATTTATCTACTTTTCTTCCCGAATGGGGAGCTGTCCAAATTTTTTCTGCAACTGCATGGTTTTCTTGGTGACAACCTTGACACACTCTTCCGGTGTGTACTTTTTGATGGCGGCATTGTGCAGCTCAATGATCTGCATTTCATAGATCTTGCCCATGGCCGCGCTGTTGAAGTGAATGTAGTCATTCACGTAGTTGTTCTGCACCTGAAGGGCCAGGGAGTTGATGTATACCCTGTCGCCGATTGATTTTTTCCATTTAGGATCGTTCTGATAGATGGGATCTCCCATAATATCGCTCCGCACCCCGGGGAACCCGCCTTCCATGAGCTCCTTCTGGCATTCGTAGCCGCCCAGATACTTGATGAACCAGTAGGCCGCCTCGGGGTTCTTGCTGGCTTTGGCCACGCATTCGGCGAAATCACCGATATAGCCCTGTCTGCCCACGCAAAGAGCCATCCCTTTTTTGGCGCCCGGCACCTTTTTCTCCACCTGCCAGGTCCAGTCTTCAACCACCAGATAGAGGTAAGGCAACATAATGGCCTGCCCCTCCACGAACTGGGCGCAACAGAAGTCCCAGAAACCGGTCAAGCAGCCGGGGGAGGCGAACTTAAGCAAACTGACATAAAATTCGATGGCTTCCTTCTGTTTTTGTTTGTCCTTCTTGGTGATGACGAATTCCTTGGCCTTGCCGTTTTCATCGCGAACGATGGTGGCCCAATGGCCGCCGCCGCCCCAAAGAATGGCGCTGATCTCGTCGTTGATCTCAAACCGTCCCGCCATGAGGGCCACACCGTACACGTCCTTCTTGAGCACTTCCCCTTTCAGCTTTTCACCGGCTTTTCTTGTAAAGAATTCGGCCGTATCGTAAAGCTGCTGGCGAGTAATGGGCACCTTGAGGTCATAACCGTATTTTTTCTTGAAATTGGCCTTTTCCGTTGGGTCCTCAAAGCAGTCAATGCGATGATACAAAACCTGCTCGTAGTTCCAGTAGGGAATTCCCCGAAGCTTTCCCTCACGGTCGCAGGTGGTCCTAATCAATGCCGGGTCATGACCCGCCAGATCGCTCTCAAAACCGGCCAGACCGGTGGGCTCATATTTCTTCGCCAACTCTCGCACATCCCAGAGATAAGGGGCCCATTCACAGGTGGTGGAGGTCTCCATGACGATACAGTCGTATGCGCCCGATCCCGACATCAACTCCACATTGATCTTGGGGTAGATGCTGGTCATGATCATCTTTTCAAAGGTGACTTTCACCCCGGTCTTCTCTTCAAATTTTTTGATCATCTTGGGCACTGCAATGTCGAACTGCTTGGTGCCGCCAAACAATGCGATATGAATCTGCCTTTTGTTTTTGATGTCCGGAATATCCGACAGTTTGAACTTCGGTGTGGCCGTCTCAAGCCAATCCGCCAAAGCGCCCGGCGCCATGGTAAAAACCAAAATGCCCATGAGAACAAAACCGATTAACGATTGAACCAAACTCTTTTTTCGCATAATGACCTCCCTAAGAAAATGTTTGAAGTTTGTTTTCCAGCATTCAGTCTACCTTTTTTTGGTTATCACCTCCCAAGCGGCTAAAAGTTTAAAAACCCGGATCGTTCCTTAACAAGTGGCGATCATGAACTTACGCACCCAAACCGGTTTTTTTCAAAAAAGTGTTCTTCATTTGAAAAACACCCAAGATAATCGCCTATTTAAGGATGGGCATTTCCCCGTCAAAGAGGTGAATGGTCTCAGGCGCCATTTCCAGCAGGACCTTCTCCCCCGGCTCGGGCAGCCAATCCGTATCAATAACCGCCTTCACCTCAGTCTTCTCCTGATCATCGAGAATCACCGTCACAATTACCGATTCCCCTTGAAACTGGGTCAGGTCAACCACCCCCGGAATCCCGTCATTGCCATTGCCGGTCATGGAAAGGCGAACTTGCTGAGGTCTGACGCCCACCGTTATTTCCGATCCCACTGATCTCTCGTCCACCTGCCCATCAAAGGGAAAAATCGATTTTCCATTCTTCGTGTTGACGGAAACCTTCCTTTTGTTTTCAATCCGCCCCGCTATGAAATTCATCTCGGGTTCTCCCACGAAAGTGGCCACGAATTTGTTGGCCGGATGGTTCCAGATCTCATCCACGGTTCCGATCTGCTGAAGCTTGGCGTGATTCATGACCGCCACACGGTCCGCAAGCGAAACGGCCTCTTCCTGGTCGTGGGTCACATAAATGGTCGTGAGCTTTAATTCATCGTGAAGTCTTCGAATGCGCGCCCTCATATTGGCCCGGACCCGCACGTCCATATGGCTGATGGGCTCATCAAGGAGGGTAATGTTGGGCTGCCGAACCAGGGCCCGGCACAAATTGACCCGCTGCTTGTGGCCGCCGCTCAAGCTCCCCGGCTTCTTCTTCAGGATGTCGGTTACGTTCAATATGTCGGCAATCCACATGACCTTTTTGTCGGCCTCGGCCCTGCTCATACCCTTGGCGCGCATGGGAAAAGCGATATTTTCGTGAACGTTCAGGCGGGCATAGAGGGCATAGGACTCAAAAGCAAGCGCCAGATTTCGTTCACTGGGGCTGAAGTTGTTCACTACCTTGCCGTCGAACAGAATCTCCCCTCTGGTAATATCCTCAAGCCCTGCAATCATCCGCAGGGTGGTGCTCTTGCCGCACCCGGAAGGCCCCAGGACGGCCAGGAACTCCCCGTCTTCGATAAAAAAGTTCAGATCCTGAACCGCCTCAACATCACCTTCGTAAATTTTCCATACATTGTTGATATCAACTCTACTCACCTTCAGCCCCTCCCGTTATTTGGATATCTTGACGGTCTTTTTGAAGAAAAAGCTGTGTTCCTGGTCAAAATCCAGCCAAACCTTCTCGCTCATGCCGTATTGTTCCGGACCCTTCACGCTTGCCCTGAAAAAGCACTTATCCAACTCAAAAGTGATGATCGCACCTTCCGGCCGGCGTACAATGGCATAGATGGGCAGTTTAAATGAATGTTCGGTCGTCCTTTCTTTGCTCACTTTGATGCGAGAGGGCCGAATGCCGAGACGAATTTCACCGTCTTGGTCCGCGGCTTTAATTTTTTGGGCGGCGGCGATGGATTTGTTTTGTAAAGGGATGGAAAACTCGTTTCCGGACTGAAACAGGGTATTTCCATTACGGGTTGCAAGGGTTCCGTCGATCAGATTGCAGGGGGGATCTCCGATAAAATTGGCCACGAAATCGGTTGCGGGCTGGTTATAAATCTCCCGGGGCGTTCCGATCTGCTCGAATTTTCCCTTTCGAAGCACGGCGATTCGATCGGACAAACCCAACGCCTCCCGATAATCATGTGTCACATAGATAATGGCGGTGCCCAATTTGACGGAAAGCCGCTTGAGCGCCGTCTGGGTGGAAAATTTCAGTCTCGCATCCAGATGGGCAATGGGTTCGTCCAGCAAAAAGCATTCACATCGTCTCACCATGGCCCTGGCCAGGGATACGCGTTGTTTCTCGCCGCCGCTCAGTTGTACGGGTTTTCTACCCAACAACCTTTTGATCCCCAGAAAGTCGGCAACCTCTTCGACCCGCCGTTTTTCCTCGTCCTTAGACAATTTTTCATGCCTTTCGGGCGCTCTCAAGGGAAAAGAGATGTTTTCATAAACCGAGAGATGGGAATAGAGATTATAGGTCTCAAAGGCCATGGCCACATTTCTTTCCCGAGCTGAAAGGGCGTTGACTTCATAGTCGTCAAAGAAAATCTTCCCGGACGTCACGGACTCAATGCCGGCGATCATCTTTAGTATCGTTGTTTTCCCTGCTCCAGCCGGTCCGATGATGGAGAAAAACTCGCCCTCCCTGTACTCAAAACTCAGGTTGTCCACGGCCAGTTTGTTTCCATATTTTTTTGTTACGTTTTGAAGTTTTACACCCGCCATGTTATTCCTCTCCCTCCTCCGCTTCTTCTCTCTCCCGAGGGCCGAAGATGAGCAAAGCCAGGAAGACCAAGAACCCGATTAACGCGCCGATCCATTGAGGAATGTATAATTCCAGCCAGCCCAGCCATAGGAAATTGAAGCCCACAAAGGCCAGAATCCCCCAAAAAAGCCAGTTTCCCCATGTCATTCGTGGTAAAAACATCAGCTATACCTCCTGTTCCGATTCTTATCGTCTGCCGTTTCGGTCGTTTTCAGGTCTACGACGAACGCTCAGTAAGGGAACCGGGCAATGACGAAACATTTTCTCCGCATTGGACCCGAACAGAACACCCGCAAGATCGCCTCGCCCCTTGGAACCCATGACCACCAGATCAACACTTTCTTCTTGAACCAGGCTGATCAATGCTTTAAAAGGAACCCCGATACGAAAGACCATCCTGATGGACTGATGACCGCACTCAGCCTCTTCAATCAACTTTTTGATGCGATCACCGCGATCTTCTTCTCGATGTTTCAGGAATTCCCCAAGAGGGTATTTACTTTTTTCCGCTATTTTTTCGAAAGCATCCACGTCTCGCTGATTGATGATATTGGCAAGGATCAAAGGAACCGCTAACCCCTCCGCCATCTCAACCGCAACACGCAGTGTTTCCAGTGAGTATTCAGAAAGATCAATGGCCACAAGAATTTTTTCAATTGATGGCTTCATGTTTCCCTCCTCAAAACCCTCATACCGAATTGAATCCAATAAGAGCGTTTTACGGAATTCACAATGGTCGAACAACCAACCGAAAACTAATGCAAAAGGGTGCTCGAACCGTTTTCTCTAAAAATGCGTTATTTTCATCCCCAACTACAAAAATCAGATCACCGGCCCCACCATATAAATGTCCATGGAACTGGTGTACCCCGAAATCTCTGCTTTGGTTCTTTTGCCGGAGGCCACATCAATCAACTCCGCCAGAAGCCTTTCGCCCGCTTCGGTGAACGTCTCGGCGCCTTCCATCACCGATGACACACTGAAATCCATATGGTCTTTCAGGTTCTTCCAGGTCTTTTCATTTCCGGTCAATTTGATCACCGGCACAAAAGGAAAGCCCTGGGGAGCCCCTCGGCCCGTGGTGAAAGCGATTACATTGGCGCCGGCAGCCGCCAGTCCGGTCAGGATCTCAGGCTCACGACCCGGCGAATCCATGACCACCAACCCCTTAACATCGGGTTTGACGCCGTATTCGTAAACGGCCTGAAAGGGCGCATTTCCGGCCTTCGCAATGGCCCCCAGGGATTTCTCCTCTATGGTCGAAAGCCCGCCCTTAATGTTGCCGCCCGTGGGTTGTCCCCCACGAATATCAAACCCCATCTGAATGGCCCGGTTCTCCATTCTCTCCACCAGGAACAGCATCTTGCGGGCTGTTTCCTCGTCCTTTGCATGTTTCGCCAACAGATGCTCGGCCCCGATGAATTCGGTGACTTCCCCCACGATGGAGGTCCCTCCCGCCGCCACAATAAGATCGGAAAGTATCCCCACCACCGGATTGGAAGAAAGGCCTGAAGTGGTATCGGAACTGCCGCACTTGAGGCCCAGGACCAGTTCACTCAGGGGAAAAGGCACCCTTTTTTGCTTACTGGCATCGGTGACCATTGCCTGGGCCAGTAAAATCCCCTGGGCTACAGACTTGGCAGCACCCCCCTCTTCCTGAATAACGACGGTTTCCACCCTTTTTCCGGTTGCGCCAATGGCATCGGCCACCTTATGAATGTTTGTGCTTTCGCAACCCAGACTCACCAACAATACCGTGGCAAGATTCGGATTCTTTCCAAGGCCGATCAGCACATCATTCACGCGATTGATGTCAACCGGGGTCTGGCAGCAGCCCTGGTGGTGAAGAAATGCCGTGGCCCCTTCCACCTGTGAGGCGATTTTTTCGGCAACTTCATTGCCGCAAATCACCGTGGACAAAATGCCCACATAGTTCCTGGTGCCGACGCCGCCGTCTTCTCGTTTGTATCCCAGAAATTCCATGTTACGCCCCTTTCTTTCCCAAATCACCACGGCCCCTTAGACTCTCAATGTTTTGAACATGGGCGTGTGCGCCCTGGGGAATATGGGCAGTGGCCCTTCCCATAACCTCCCCATATTTGATGATGTCGGTTCCTTTAGGAATTTCCACGACGGCAAATTTATGTCCGTAAACGATGGGTTCCTTTATGGTCACATTGAAGGTCTTTTTTCCCGCAACGAACCGGCAAATTTGCCCCGCATCCAAATCTCTGAGGGCGGTGGCCACATTGTCCTGAGCCTTGATCATAATAGCATCCTGTTTCATGCTTGCTCCCTTCCCGAGTTTTCGCTATCCACTTAAACTGCCGACATAGAGGACATCTTAAAAGCTGCCCCTTCAGCCCGGAATGTCTTTATTCTTTCAGTTTATCAATCAGGACAGGGATGACTTCATTCACATCACCCACCATTCCAATATCACAAACGTCAAATACCTGGGCGTTTGGATCATTGTTCACGGCGACCACTTTTCCGGCCTTGACAAATCCGGCCGCATAGTGATTGGCCCCTGAAGCGCCAATGCTAAACAGAAGCTTGGGGCTGATGATCTTGCCGCTCACCCCGATCATGCTGCTCTCTCGGATCCATCCTTCATCAAAGGCCGGTCTGGTTCCTCCCAAAGCCGCACGCAGAATCCCGGCCAGTTCCTTTAACGGTTCAAGTCCACCCGAGGCCTTCATCCCGTATCCGCCTGAAACGACAATGTCCGCCTCCTCAATCTGAATGCCCTCGGGCAATTCCTCCACCATCTCCACGGTCCTGACCCTGAAATCACTATCGTTCAGCACCACATCCATGGTTATGATTTCACCCTCTCCCTGATGGGATCTGATGGGTTTTTCCGCAACGCCGGGGCTCACTGTAGCCATTTGGGGTGTGTGATTTGGACAGAGGATGTTCACAATCATTCCGCCGCCCCATCCGGGAACGGCGGCAATCAATTGGGGGCGGTCGCCGCTGTTATCGATCTCCAAGCTGCAGCTATGGGCTGTCAATCCGGTTTTGACCCTTGCGGCCACGCTGGGCGCTAAATCCATACCGATGGTAGTGGCGCCCATGAGCATGATCTCCGGTCTTTTTTCCGTCACAAGCTCACTGATCAAGCGGGTGTAAGCATCGCTCTGATAGTAAGCCAGTTGCCGATGGGAAAAGAGATAGACCTTTGCCGCCCCGTATGACAACAACTCTTCCGCCAACCCCTGTACATCGTCCCCAAGAAGAACCGCAGCGGTACTGCCGCCGATTTCTTTGGCCAACTCCATGGATTTTCCAAGGATCTCCAAAGAAACATCCATGAGTCTCCCATTTCGTTGTTCAGCCCAAACCCAAACTTCATTATTCGTGCTCATAATCCTCTCTCCCACCTTTAGACCAGCGCTTCCTGTCTGAGTTTATCTATGGCCGTATTCACCATCTCTTCCGGGGAGCCTTCCAAAATCAAACGCTGACGTTCAATCTTTTGCTCGTAAACCTTCCCTACCCTCGTGGGTGAGCCTTTAAGACCGATGTTTTTTTCATCCACCTCGATGTCTTCCAAACTCCAGGTTCTAAATACTTTGTCCATGAGAGACATTATGCCCTCCGCCGTCGCTGTTCTGGCCTGGTTAATCTCCCTTGAAACGGAAATCAGAACCGGCAGATTCGCCTCAATTTTCAAATGACCGTATTCGATGACGCGTTTTGCAACCGCGGTCTTGTCTTGGTTCACGATGAGTTCGCTGACATTGCTGATATGGGGAAAGCCGAGAAGTTCGGCAATCTGTGGACCTACCTGCTGAGTGGCCCCGTCAGCCGCCTCGTTTCCGCAGAAAATGATATCCACGGGACATATTGCTTTAATGCCTGCGGCCAGAACATAGGCAGTGGCCAATGTATCCGCAGCGGCAAAGGCCCGATCACACAGAAGAATGGCCTCATCCGCTCCGAGTGTGAGTGCCCAATCAAGCACTTCTTTGGCCTGGGGAGGCCCCATACTGATGGCCGTGACCGTGCCGGAGTATTTCTCCCGAAGCCTCAATGCTTCTTCAATGGCGTTTTCATCCACCGGATTGAGTATGGAAGGTACCTTGTCTCGCTGAATAGCACCCGTTTCCGGGTCCAGTATAATTTCTGAAAAATAGTCCGGGTTTGCAACCTGCTTCACACAGACTACGATATTGAGTGACATGCTTTTCTTCCTCCGCTACCTCACCTATTCGTCATACTTTTTAGCACCATGCGTTATTGGTTTTGAATGAGGTCCACCAGGGGCGCCCACTTCAGGTTGTTGAACCCAAAATGGATCACGTTTATGTTCTGATCCAGCCCTTTCATAATATGCTCAGGCAGATGGCTTTTTGAAATCACACAGCTGCCTTTCATGGGTTTCAGAATCTCGTGTACCGATCGAACCCGTTCCATTTTAAAAAGTATCTTTTGTTCGTCACCCTCCAGCTGATCCAGGAAAAAAATCAACAGATCAGGCCGACAAAATTTTTCCGAATCGGCAACCAGAGAGACATCTTCAAGATTTTCACCGATATACAGCATTAGATCCGGCTTTATTTCGGTAATGCCGTATTCTTCAATTATAGAAGTAATTGAGAGCCATTCCCGCACCTCACTGTGGTATGAAGCTTTCCAAATGGCCTTTCCGATTTGGGTCCGAAAAGCCACATATTTTTCAAGTTTTGCGCTCCGGATAATAAAATCAGGTATCAGCAGGACGTCCCTTCTGCCCACCTCAAACCCCAAGACTTTTGTTTCGCTGGGAAAAGGGATGTTTTGCCGAACATCCTCTCGGTGCTTGATGAGTTGCTTGGAAGAAGGTTGAGACAGCGGAACTTCGTAAATTTTTTCAGGGTCGATATTCTTGATCAACGAAAGTACAAACCATTTGATATATCCCATTTGAAAAAAATTTCGAAAAGCGTCCTGAAAATTACCATGGGCTTTTTCTTCAAAATCATCCGGTTCAATCTTTTCCTGAAGCAGTTCAAACAACGGATCAAAAAGTTCCCTAGCCGCCTGTTTCATGGGGTCTGCTAAAAATCGCGTCAAGTCCACAGGCATCAATATGTCATCCAGACGCAGATCTTCTCGAATATGGTCTTCGATTTTCATATATTTCGTACTCAGAAACTTGGCCTCATCCAGCCATTCCGAATACTTTTCCGCAAGGAATGACGCCCTCACACTGTCGAATTTCTTATAAAATCCACGCCTGACGCCTTCATCAATGCTGACGAGATCTTCTTTGATCAACACTCCTGGCTCATCATTAATGAACTCTTTTAGATTTTCAAAATGTCTAAGCCACAATTTCGGCAACTCGCATTCTCCTTATTCACTTGTTGTTTGGGCGCCGTCGGATTCCTTTTATGGGGTTTTAAAACCCTTGATTGGAATTCGACCGGTCGCGCCCTTGATCTGAATTCGGATCAGCTTAATTATTTGCAGGCCAACAAGGTCTGCTTGACCAAGCCCTTTGCAATATGAATTTTATATTCATTCATGGGCAAAGGTTTAGCACCCCAGACTGCGGCTTCGCCCGTGGTTTCAGCAGACTCTTCATCCAACGCCTTGCCTTTGAGATAATTAGCCGCCCTCGTAGGAACATACGGCTTATAGTAAACCGCATTAAGGCAGATGTTCGCATCCTCAACCACGTCTCCATTGATCAAGACCGTACAGGCGCAATTCACAATGGGAAAATCAATGGACTTGCGGATGGCAAATTTCTTCCACGAACTTTTCATCCCTTCCACGGGCTCGGGAATCTGAAATTCAATAATGATTTCATCTTCATCCAAGATAGTCATGCGCGTGGGGTCCTTTTCCGGGAACATATCCGCCACATCCAATGTACGTTTTGACGTCACCGCCTTGGCCCCCAGAGCGATCAGCGCCGGCAGGGTATCGCTGGGGTTTACCGCCAGGCAATCCTTTACATCGCCGAAAATGGAATGGTATCGATTGTCCCCATCGTCCGCAAAGCATTCATCCCCGCCTTTCCTGGCGCAAGGAAAACGATTGTTGGGACAACGGTAGTACCAGCATCGGGAGTTCTGACATACGTTACCCCCAAGGGTTCCCATTTCGCGGATATGAGGGGAAGCGGCGTATCTTGCGGCTAATGCCAGTGCGGTGTATTTCTCTTTAATCATGGAATTGTGGCCAATGTCCTCCAGCCTGACCAATGCCCCCACTTTCAGGACCCCATCTTCTTCCTTTATCTCTTCCAGACCCGGAATATTCTTGATGTTGATCAGCGCCTCATATGGCTTAGCCAGTATATTGTCCTTATAGAGCCCGATAATATCGGTGCCACCGGCAATTACCTTGGCTCTGCCCTCGAACTTCGATAGAAGCGCTACAGCCTCTTCTATCGTTGAAGCATCAAAATGCTTGAACCTTACCATTTTAGAAGACCCCCTTCTCTTTGGCTTTTTGGATTGCTTGAATGACCTTGTTCGGTGTGGCTGGATGATCGTCGACCCATTCGCCGATGGCGTTTTGGATGGCATTGGCCACAGCAAAAGGAATCACGGTGGCGCAGTCCTCTCCAATGCCCACCAGGCCGTAAGGCCCGTATCCCATCCCCGTCTCCACGAGGATATTCTCGGTCTTATCGATATCCCGGAAGGTCGCCACCTTGTAATCCACCAGGTTGGCGTTCAGTCTGACGCCGGTCTTGGGATCATAGATGACTTCCTCTCCCATGACCCTTCCGGTCGCCATATAGGCGCCGCCATACTGCTGGCCTTCGCAGGTTTCAGGGCTCAGCGCTTTGCCCACGTCATTGATACTAACAATTTTCTTGACGTCCACTTCGCCGGTATCAGGGTCAACTTCCACTTCAGCGAAATATCCCTGCCGGCAAAGGCGATGCCGCCCTTCTTCACAACCGTATCTTCCCTGGCGTTGATAGGCCCACTCAAAAAGAGGCGCTTGGGTACCATTCTGGTTCAAGGTCGCCCTTTTCACGACCTCAGCCACAGGCACGCTGTTTTCAGGGTCCGCCTTTACAAACACCATACTGTCCTTGACATCCAGATCCTCCGGCTTGTGATCCGGGAACGCCGGCGGGTATTCGATCTCAATCAATTTAACGGGCGTCGTTGCGTACTCCAGAAGCGTTTTTTTGGCTTTCCTGGCCATATTACAGCTCACATACGCATCCGTGCAAAGATTACAGGAGCCATCCGGCGTCATCATCTGAAAACCCGTTTCTTCAAAGAATCTCCAGTTAACGTCCTTCAGCTTCATGCCCAGCTCTTCCGCCACGATTTCACAATTGGTGGTCATGGGGTTCACGCCGTCGTCCGCTTTCTGGGCCAGAATATCCACGGTGCCGTCACAGTGCATGATCAACCCTGCACTGGCCGCGCCACGATTGTCGTCCCATTCATGATCCCAGGTAAATCCGATTCCATGGAGTTTCCCGTTTGGAAGCATCTTTTTTCCCGCCTCATGCCATTTATTTTCCCAATTAATGGCCGTTTTTCCTTTCTCAATGACCTCTGCAAGGCTGTCCCGATCCGGAAATCCATGGTCTTTCTTGAATTTTGAAAGATATTCCATGTCTTTACCCCCAACACCGTCGTTCTTTAAGGCAACCTGTGTGGGATCCATGCCTAAGGCATCCGCCACATGGGCAAACACAGCGCTGAAACAGAAAGAATTGTGATTCTGTTCGCATCGCATCCACCAGGCAGGGGCAAAGTTGGTTTGCGCTTCCACATAGTTGAGCAGCAGATTGGGAATGCGGGTGTTGTCCTCAAAGTGGTCGATTCCGTACTGGCCCATCTTGGCGGTGATATTGTCGATCTTGACCGCCGTGATGATGCCGTCGTCCTTGAACCCCACCTTAAAATGGGTGTGGGAATCCGCATCCTGCGACAGGCCGTAGAAATTCTCCCTGCGGTTATAAAGGGTCTTGACCGGTCTGCCGGTCCGTTTGGATAGAATGGCGCTGATCACATGAAACCCGTGGGTATGATGCATGAACGGATTTCCGCCGTGACCGAAGTGACAGCCCTGAAACGGGACATGAAGTTTTATCTTGTTGAGGGGAATGCCGGTCACCGCACTCAGGAGACATTTTCCATCGTATGGCTGCTGCTGATGTGCCCAGATTTCCAGATTGTCCCCTCTCCAAAGGATGACGTTGCTCATGGGCTCGCCATCCGCTGCCGTATAGGGCCGTCGGCGGATGTCAAACTCGATGAGCTTATCCGCATCCTGAAAGCCCTTTTCCGCGTCTCCATGCTCAATGCGGATTTTTCGAAGGAGGTTTTTCCCGTCATTCAACTCCGGTGCAGCAGGCGGCGCACCCGGCTTGAGAGCCTCTATGGGATTTAACACCACATCCCGCTCTTCCCATTCAATTTCCACCAGTCGAATGGCCTCTTCTGCGATCTGGAGACTTTCGGCTGCAATGGCCACACCGGAATGGGCCCCTTCCCACCATGCGAATCCATCCAAAACCCTTCCGGCGCCTTGGATCCATTGTTCCTGCGTTACAGCCAACTCTTCTTTGCCATGGTAAAAGGCCTGCCCGTCGGAGGCGATATGTCCCGCATTGAATTTGGTATTTTCGCCAAGCAGGATCTTGTCCTGCAATTCCGGATCGTCGAACCTCAGAATGGCCCGAACCCCCGGAAGGGCTTCCGCCTTACTGGTGTCCACGTTCTTGATGAGGGCATTCGCGTAAGGGGAGGCCAAAACTTTGCAGAAGAGCATCCCGGGAAGGTTCACGTCCCGAGTATACTGGGCTGTGCCGCCAGCCTTTTCAACGCCGTCCATTCGGGATATGCCGCGCTTTCCCAGGAATTGAAATTTTTCCGGGATATACCTATCGCGAACCAACGGCTCGTATTCCATGATTTTCACATCTTCGGACATGTAGATCGCCTCCTTATCCTTTAAGCTTTCTGGCTGCATCCTGCACAGCTCCAATGTGTGCCGGGTATGTTCCGCATCGGCATATGTTGCCTTCTAGGGCAGTCTTAATGTCTTCTTCCGACGGGTCCGGATTTTTGTCCAGCAGGGCCTTTGCGGTCACCACAAATCCCGGCGTGCAATACCCGCATTGCATAGCGTGATTGTCCGCATAAGCCTGGATCAGCGGGTGTTCCTGACTGTTGAGCTGCTCAATGGTTTCGATTGGATGGCCACCGCATTCAATCGCCAGCATCATACATGACAACACCGGCCTGCCATCCATGATAACGGTACAGGAGCCACAGGCGCCCCGATCACACATTTCCTTGACACCTGTAAGTCCAATCCTATCCTGCAGGACTTCTCTCAGGGTTTCCTGCGGTTCAACCACGAGGTGGTGCCCATCACCATTTATCTGCAAGGTAACCAGCTTGGCACCGCCTTGTTCCTCTACGTTCGCCATAGTTTTCTACCTCCTTCCTTCCTTTACAAAAGTTAATATTGATTTTTCCCCGTGGAAAAACCTTCATTTCCGAACTAAATACCAGCGCTAATTTTGTTGCTTACCGTTAAAGGTTGAAACGCTTCAAAATATGAGATTCGAGGATGCTGGTCCACCTGCACACCCTTGTTGTTTGGGAAATCCAATCAAAATCGATCATATTCTAAGAGAAATGGATTCTGCTGTAAATCCCCCAATGGTTGCAATTTACATCCCCCATAAAGGGGATTTTCAGGGGTATTTTCCGCAAGGCAGCATGCCACAAAAAAATAAACCGATAGCATATTTTACAAGCGCTGCCGAAGGCTCAAATCAAACCGAGGCTGGTAAACCCTTAATAGTGTCAGGTACCGGGAACCGTCATTCAGCCTGGGACTCAATATGCGCCATGGAAACTGAAGTGTCCATCCCCTAAATAGGGGAAAATGCATCCCTTCAAAGGAGGAATTTCGGGGGATAAGGCGGGAAAATAAGAACCTCTTTGGTAAAATCAGAGGTCTAGTAGTTTTTGCTCTGTGGTAACGCGAACCGCCTCAACGCGATTGGTTACATTCAACTTTCTAAAGATGTGTTTTATATGGCTTTTCACAGTTTCGCAGCTAATAAAAAGGTTATCTGCAATTTCCTTGTTCATCTTACCTTCCACAAGATATTTCAGAACTTCCTTTTCTCTTGTGGTTACAGGTGAATCGAGAGGATCTGTTTCTCCGGCAGGAACAGGGTCCACTGTCAGATTGAGAAGGTAGGGGGACAAAACCCGTTCTTCCTTACAAAAAAGCTCAATGATCTGAATCAATGCATCCACGTCGATGCTCTTAAGGGCATAGCCATCGGCACCGGCAGACATGGAATCTCGCACATAATGGTCGTCATCATGGGCAGATAAGACAAGAATTTTCAATTCAGGAATTGCTTTTCGCAACATCCGAATGGCGCCAATCCCGGAAAGCCCGGGCATGTCGACATCGATCAATGCGATATCCGGATGATCTTTTAAAATTTTTTCTACTGCATGGAATCCGTTTTCCGCCTCTCCGACAACTTCGATGCTTTCTTTTTGATTCAGACTCAGTCTCAAACCACATCGAAACAGCGGGTGATCATCGGCGATAAAGACCTTTGATATTTTTCCTTTGTACATAAATTATGCTCTCTGGTTCCATTCCATTTTAAAATTCCATCCCCACTGAATCAAAGCGGACTTTCGACGCGGAAGGCAATGCAAAATAAAATCGGCTACCCTGTCCTTTGGCGGTCTTCTCCAAAAAAATGGGAGATTTTATCCAGATAAAGCCCTGGTGAGCTTCTACGGCCAGTTTGCAAAATGCCAACCCCAACCCAACGCCACTGGGGCTATTAGGATCTTTATGCTTCAAGGTAAAGAACTTATTGAAAATGGCATTTTTATACGTTTCTTTTATGCCGGATCCCTGGTCTGATATCTCCGTCAGCAAATATCGCTGTCCAGGTTCAGGCCGATGCATCTGAGCGTTGTCGCTGCTGTAGTAGGCATCGCACAGCATACCATCGCTGTTGGTCACACACCTGGTCTCAACCTCTATTTTACCACCGTCGGGACTGCATTTTATGGCGTTTCCCAAAAGATTCAAGCATATGCGGATCAGGCGCATTCGGTCTCCCATAAAATTCAGAGCATCCGGCGGCGGATCATAGCGGATCAAAACTTCTTTTTCTTTTGCAATCAAAGCCACCTGTTTAATGCTGTCCTGGATTATGGACCTCATATCCAGAATCTCTTTGCGAAGGCGCAGCTTTCCATTTTCGTGACGATAGATGTCCAGGTAATCCATAACCATCCCGGAAAGCTGCTGAGTAGTGGTCATAGCGAGCTTTATCAACTCTTCCTGGCTGTTATTCAGAGGCCCGAGAACCCCATTGGCCAATAACTGCATGGCCTTTTGTATGGAAAATATGGGGTTTCCCAGGTCGTGGGTCATCATACCGATAAGATCTTCTTTCAATTGTGCGATTTTCACTTCTTCGGACACGTCTCTAACAACTGCGACATAGGATGAATGCACCGCATCGTGTCCGTTTCCGGCGAATGCCACTTGAACGGGAATTTTCTTCTTGGCAGTATCGACAATGTGTATGGAGACCCTGCCATGCCCTTTTCGCCTTACCACACGAAGGATCTTTTTGTAATTATCCACAGAATCGCTGTCCGACATATACTTAAAAAAATGTTGACCGATGATTTCATGTTTTCTAAAACCGATGATTTTGCTGAAGGCATCGTTTACCATGGAAATTCTCCCATGGGCATCAATGGAAATGATACCGTCGCTGACCCGGTTGATGAGTCGGTCCAGATAACGCCTGGACTGTTTGGAGGATATATATTTGTTCCAAGCCAGTTCGCTGAAGGTGTTTGTGACCACCTCCATAAAATTCACAATCGTGTTCAACCGCTCATTGCTTATAATCGGAATATTCTTAATTGCTTGAATATAACCCTGTATATCCTTGATGCCGATCTCGTGGGCATGCGTTTCCGCTATGGTTTCATCAACGGGTTTGTGCAGTACCTGCCCGCACATAAAGGTGGCGATATGGTAGTTGCCCACAATGATAGGCGATGTACAATCGATCAAACCCGCATTCAGACAAGGATAGATGAAGCGCTTTTTCAGTTTGGCGGACATTGCCCCACCATACTGGTCGCTCTCGTAACAACGCCGCTTTCCTTCTTCGGTTGACCGGCAATAATCGCTGCACAACCGCGTCCAGTTGTGTTCATCGCTTATGGGTCTGCCTTCAGGATCCACAATAAAACTTGAAATTCCTGTGATCTCAGTGAAGCCACGGAGAACCTCGTCCAATCTTTCTTTTTCTATCAGTTCCAGAAAGTGAAAATCACTAGGCATGCAAATTCTCCAGTATCAGCGTCTTAATTTGAAATAGATATCCGAGCGCCTTGTTTCTTATTTTGCCAATAATTTAATGTTCCATTAGTCGCATTCTTATCCCGTTGTGTCAAGTGGCGAAAGGCTATCATGGAGAACGCGTAAACAGACGCCACACGCAAGCCGAATGGGAGTATGCCTAGCGGATCTGGCATAGAGATGTCGTTCTCTTCTGGAACATATCAAAATCACCTCATGTTCCTGGCTGTGCTTCAGCATCGAAGATCCATTTCAGCACTCTGGGGATGGCCTCTGGATTTACGGAAATCACATCCACGCCCACCGCCACCAAAAGCGATACCAAGGCCGATGCATTGGCCAGCAAGCGTCCCCGCACCGTAACCGTCCCACCGGCGTCATGGCAGGCATCCAGCATCTTTTCAAGGGCCTTTTTCATTGTTTCTCCCGCATCCCCGGCCCCAGCGCCTATCGAACGCACCCACCGCTGCAATTTCCTCACATCCAGGGAAAACCCATCGAATAGGCTTGCGAAATCCCTTGCAAATGTCCAATTGGCAGCATAATCGCAACACAGATAAACGCCAAACCCATCATCTCCCCGCGTAAGACCTTCCGCTTCCAGCACCTTCAGGATCCCCTCGGCTTGCGCCGGATACTCGCAGTAGGGAATCATCAAATGAAGGTTGTTAAACCCGTGAACCTGACGCACCCGTCGAAAGGCCTCGCATTCCAAGGAAAACGCCTCGCCATAGGGTTCGCTCAAGTACCGACGCGCGCCTCGCAGGTCAGGGCCAACCGAATTCAGTGCTTTTTCAAACTGCGCTCCCCCGATCAATTCGCGATATTCTCCGGGTTCAAAATGGGTGGGTCGCACCACCACGGGATCGGGAAGCCGGGAGGCGGCGATCTTCGCCAGACACGCCGTCAGCCGATCTACAAAATAGTCCCTTGGGGTTCCGTGTCCCTGGGTTAAGGCTTCGATCCGGTACTTATCGTTACGATTTTGCAGTTTCTCCGTATGGATGGCGGCCAATGGATGAATCTTGATCATATTTTGATAGATATAATCCATGCGCACGAGCCCGACACCCCGGCATGGTAGCCGCCACCACTGGAATGCCGCGGCATCACTGGCAATATTGATCATCACATCCATGTCTGTATAGGGCACATCCCGAAGATGATAGCTTTCTTCGGCGTATTCCACCGAGCCCTCATAAACAAAGCCGTGGTCCCCTTCGATAGACTGGACGGTGACTTCCTGACCGTGGGCCAGATCTCGGGTGGCCGTGAGGGTTCCCACGACGCCCGGGATGCCAAGCTCCCGACAAATAAGCGCCGCGTGGGAGTTTCGACTTCCGAAATCGGTCACCAGCGCCTTGACGTTCTTTTCCTGCAAATCCCCCACCCAGCCCGTGTTGGCCTGCTCCGCTACCAGGATTGTGGCATCCGTCAACCGATCAATCTCCTCGAAACTCCTTATGAGAAATACCTTTCCCCTGGCAATCCCCTCACCAATACTGACGCCCGTCAGGATTTTTCGGCCACGCTCTTCCAGTCGACACAGGGAAAGGCCCGCATCCCGCTTGAAACTGTCCGTAACGGGTCTTGCCTGAACCATGAACAACTCACCTGAATCACCATCCACGGCCCATTCCATATCCATGGGTCGCCCATAGTAATCCTCAATCAATACCGCCCACCGTCCCAGGGTCAGAATTTCCTCATCATTCAGTACCAGGCCATAGCGTTCTTCCGCGGTTGTGGGCTTATTTTCAATCCCGCCGCCGGCTTTAAAAACATATTTCTGCTGTTTAACGCCAAGATGCTTTTCCACAATGGGGTTGCCCCCCTGCCCGCCCAGGAAAAGTTTATAAACACGGTATTCATCGGGGATGGTCTCACCGGCCACATCGCTCTCGCCTAAGCCCCAAGAGGCGGTCATCATGACCATATCGGGAAATCCCGTTTCCTTGTCGATGCTGAACATCACCCCGGCCTTTTCTGAACGGACCATACGCTGAACGGCCACGCAGAGTGACGCTCCGAGATCATCCATATCCATTTTTTCCCGGTATCGAATGGCCCTGTCGGTAAACAAAGACGATAGACATCGACGACAAGCCCAAAGCAGGTCTTCTTCACCCTGAATATTCAAATAGGTATCCAGCATCCCCGCGAAGCTGGCGCCGGGCTGATCCTCGGACGTGGCACTGCTCCGTACGGCCACAGCCACTGAATCGTTCCCATATGGCGCACAAAGATCCCGGTATGCGTTCTTGATGGCTGAAGACACTTCTTCCGGAAAAACGCTTTTCAAAACCAGAGCTCGAATACTTTTTCCCGCCTGTGCCAGTTCCAGCTTTTTTGCCTGGTATTCCTGAAGTGTTGATGCAATTTTTTCCTCCAGATGGTTTTCAAAAACAAAGCACCGGTATGCATCAACTGTTGTTGAAAATCCATGGGGCACACGCACCCCTGCATCTGAGAGACCTTTTAGCATTTCACCTAAAGAAGCGCTCTTTCCGCCCACTTGATCAATGTCATCGTAACCCACATCCTTCAAAGATCGAACATATGGATTCGGCTCAAAGCTATATTGATCCATTTTATATAAATATCCCAGCATTAAACTCAAATATCAATCATTTTGAATCAGGAGTATAGAGTCATCACAAATACCGGTCAAGGGAGAAAAAGGAAATGCCTGATGGTTGATTAAATTTCATTGAGCAAATGAACATTATTTGATATGAGTATAGATTATAAAAAGTTGAAACCGTTTATGATCTATTTTCTTTTCCATAAACAAAATTAACATATTATGCCCATCTTTGAATATGAATGTCAAAATTGCTTGTGCCAATTCCAGCGCCTCATCATGAAAGCGGAAGAAACCGCATCCCTGATATGCCCCGATTGTGGAAAAACCCAGCTGAGAAGGCTTGTGTCCAAGGTGGCCTACCACCAGTCGGAAATGGATCGGATTGACAGCTATGATCCTTCAGCCGGACAAAGCGATACTTTCATGAAAGATACCCGAAACATCGGGCTGCATGCCAAAAAACGCGCCCGGGAGATGGGCGTTGACCTGGGCAGCAGTTTTGACGCCAAAGTGGAAAAATTGAGGACTGATCCGGGATCTGTTGTTGACGGCAGCGAATAGAGGAATCCCCAAATGGCCAGAGAAGGCGATGTGGTTTTAATTTATCACGAAAATGACCCGACTGTTTTTGCCCGTGTGGAAGATATCAGACCGGATATGAAGAAAAACTGGTATCACATCACCCTGTTGCTGCTCACCCTCCCCACACAGATGGTTACATGGATTCTCAGAGATGCCTACATTGACGGTGAAGAGTTTACCATGGGCGGAAAACCCATGAGACTGGAGGTGGTCAAAAAAGCCATGCTGGAAGAGGTAAAGAAGCAACCCGTCGAAGATGATGAGCCGAAAGCCCCTCAAAAACCGGGGACCATCATTCCGTTTAAGAAGCGTTGAAAGGAGGCCCTTGATAAGTCTATGAACAAGTTCTATGTATTTCTTTTTCGCGCGGTTCTCGCGGCCGTTTTCGCCATTTTTGTTTCCCGGTTCTTCTTTCAGAATACGTCCTTCATCAAGGTCGCCGGTCTGGGGGCTGCGCTGCTGGGTTTCAGCTATCTATTTGAATATATAAGGAAGAAAGATCAATAAGGGGGACCACCATGAAAAACAAACAATTTGTGTACAATTTTAGTAAAGGGGATGGAAAAAACAAAAAACTTCTGGGGGGAAAAGGGGCTAATCTTTGTGAAATGACCCAGATCGGGCTTCCCGTGCCACCGGGATTCGTCATCACCACCGAAGCTTCCCTGGACCATCTGGAACAAAAAAAATCGGGTCTTAACCCCAGATTATCTGAACAAATTCGGACTGCCATGGCGGCCCTTGAAAAAGAGACGGGAAAAAAATTCGCTGACCCGGCCAATCCCCTTCTGGTATCGGTTCGATCCGGGGCCGCCATGAGCATGCCGGGCATGATGGATACCATCTTGAACCTGGGCCTCAATGAGGCATCGGTTAAAGGCCTGATCAAGATTTCAAAAAATGAGCGCTTTGTATACGATTTATATCGCCGATTGATTCAGCTTTTCGGGACCATCGCCATGGGGCTGAGAGATGAAGATTTTAATATTGTTTTCGACAATATAAAGAAAGAAAACAAAGTTAAACAAGATGTTGACATGGATGCGGCCGCCCTTAAGAAAACATGCCGGCAGTTCTTAAGCGTTGTGGAACAAAAGACCGGAAAACCATTTCCGCAAGACCCCTATGTGCAGCTGGACATGGCCGTGGAAGCGGTTTTCGGTTCTTGGATGGGAAAGCGGGCCATCGATTACCGACGCGAGTTCAAAATTACCAAAGAGATGGCCAACGGAACCGCCGTGAACATCTGTACTATGGTTTTCGGCAACATGGGCAACGACAGCGCCACCGGCGTTGCCTTTACCCGGGATCCCGCCAACGGAGAAAACCGTTTTTTCGGGGAATATCTGATCAACGCCCAGGGGGAAGACGTGGTCGCCGGTATTCGCACCCCTCATGTCATCCGAAAATTACGGCGAGAGATGCCCGACGTTTATCCGGATCTGATGAAATTGCGCCTTACGCTGGAAAATCACTACCGTGAGGTCCAGGATCTGGAATTCACCATTGAAAACAGGAAGCTTTACTGCCTGCAGACCCGAACAGCCAAAATGAACGCAGCCGCCCTCATTAAAACATCCATCGACATGGTGAATGAAGGGCTTATTTCCGAAGAAGAGGCCCTGTTGCGCATTCAGCCCGACATGCTGGAACAACTTCTTCATCCCCGCCTCGATCCCGAAGCCAAAGCGGATGTCTTGGCTCAAGGCTTGCCGGCATCCCCCGGGGCCGCATCGGGCAAAATGGTGTTTAATGCGGACCGGGCCGAGAGCAAAGCGAAACTGGGAGAAAAAGTGATCCTGGTGAGACAAGAAACCAAGCCGGAAGACATTCACGGCTTTTTTGCGGCCCAGGGAATCCTGACCAGCCGTGGGGGCAAAACATCCCATGCCGCCGTGGTGGCCCGAAGCATGGGGAAGCCCTGCGTATCAGGCTGTGAGGCCATCGTCATAGACGACAGTGCCCGTGAAGCCGTGATCGGCGGAATGACCCTCAGGGAAGGGGAAATGGTCACCATCGACGGCACCACCGGGAATGTTTACGGAGGTAGCGTTCCCACCATTGAACCGGAATTTGTGGAAGACCTGCTGGTACTGTTGGAGTGGGCGGATGAAATCAGCGAACTTAAAGTCATGGCCAATGCCGACACCCCTGATACCGTTTCCAAAGCCAGAAAATATGGCGCCGTGGGGATCGGTTTATGTCGAACGGAAAGGATGTTCAACCAGCAGGAAAGACTCCCGGTGGTCCAGGAAATGATCCTGGCGGAAAACACCTCCGAACGCCAGGCGGCGCTTGACAAACTCCTTCCGTTTCAGCGAAACGATTTCAAGGAAATCTTTCGCCTCATGGACGGATACCCGGTGACAATACGCCTTCTGGACCCCCCCATTCACGAGTTTCTGCCTTCTGCAGATGAACTCATCAGCGAAATTGATAAGCTCCGGGAATTGAAACAAACCATCGAAGGCATGTCCGACCTTCCGGATACGCTTCAGCTCATTGACCCTGAACTCCATGGCCGTTATGCAGCCAACCTTGATGCCATGCTGGCGGGCCTGCAGGAATTGAAATCCAAACACCTGGAAGGGCCCATGATTGAAAACAAAGAACGGATGCTCCGGAAGGTCAGGGATCTGACGGAAATCAATCCCATGCTGGGGCACCGTGGCGTCAGACTCGGCATCACCTACCCGGAGATCTACGCCATGCAGATCAGGGCCGTGCTGGAAGCCGCCGCAGAGCACCTTCGAGAGGGCGGCCGGGTGGCCCCGGAAATCATGATACCCCAGGTATGTACCCTGAAGGAACTCAAGTGGGTTCACGGCTACGTGACTGAAATAAAGAAAGATGTGGAGAAAAAATTTGACATCTCCATTCCCCTTGAATTCGGCACCATGGTGGAAGTGGTCCGGGCCTGCATGCGCGCGGGCCGAATCGCGGAACTGGCGGAATTCATGTCCTTCGGCACCAACGATCTAACCCAGGCCACCTTCTCGTTTTCAAGGGAAGACGCCGAAAACAAATTCCTGCCCCTTTACGAGGAGCTGAACATTCTTCAGAACAACCCTTTTGAAGTCCTGGACATCAAGGGCGTCGGCCGGCTCATGAAGATGACGATTAAATGGGCCCGAAAAACCAGGCCCGGAATGACTGTCGGCATCTGCGGTGAACAGGGCGGACATCCCGAATCCATCCGCTTCTGCCACCACATCAAGATGACCTATATTTCCTGCTCACCCCCGAGGGTTCCCATCGCCAGGCTGGCGGCGGCCCACGCAAAAATCAAGGAAAAAGAGTTCGTATTTGATTAAAAGGTCCACCCATTTGAATAAAAAAGCGTCGTTCCCTTTGATGCTCTCAGGATCATTTTGCAACGGCGTCTTTTCTTCTCCCGGCAGGATACCGGGAAATCGGGTCATAACGGCAAAAGCCGTGGCTTCAAGACTCCGAGTTACGCACTCTTGCGTCGAGCACTTTTTGAAGGTATCAGGAGGACCTTATTAATGGGTAGAAAACCGACCTACGAAGAATTGGAGCTGAGAGTTAAGGCGTTGGAAAAAGAAGTGGCGGATACCAAACGAATGGGTGAACCGCTACAGGAGGTTCGAGATATAAATCAACTTCTTAACTTCGCTCCGTATGGCCTTTACCTTATTGACTTATCGGGGAAGATTTTGCTCTGCAACAGAAAAGGTGCCAATCGCATAGGAAAAACCGTTGAAACAGCCATGGGAACTTTTTTGTTGGAGCATTTTCCTTCCGAGGTGTCGGAGAATAGAAAGCTGAAAGGCATGGAATCTGCCAGATTGGAGCAACCGATTACTTTTGAAGACCGAATAGATGACAGGTGGTATCGGAATACTATTTCTCCTATTTTGGCCGAAAATGGACGTCCTGTACGGTTTGCAATTTATGGCGTTGATATTACGGAGCAGAAAACTGCATTAGAGGCATTGAAAAAAAGTGAAGAGCGCTTAAAGATTGCAGGGAAAGCATCGTACGATATGATTTACGAATGGGTTATTGCGGATGATACGCTGGAGTGGTTTGGGGATGTAGATGAAATGCTTGGCTATAAGCCTAATGAAGTTCCAAAGACGATTGAAGGCTGGGTGCGATTAATCCACCCGGAAGATGTGACAAAACTCGGTGATGCCATAAAGCACCATCGCACTTCGACAAAACCGATTGATTATGAATATCGCGTAAAACGTAAGGACGGCCTCTGGACGTATTGGACTGATCGCGGTTTACCGATATTGGGTGACAATGGGAGGCCCGCAAAGTGGATTGGCGCCTGTAAAGACATCACCATCCAAAAGCAAGCGGAAATGGAAAACCAGAAACTTCAAACCCAATTCCAGAAAGCCCAAAAGATGGAGGCCATAGGAACCCTGGCTGGCGGTATCGCCCATGATTTTAACAACCTGCTCACGGCCATCCAGGGTCGCGCCTCCATAATGCGAATGAATAAGGACGCTTCCCACCCGGATTTTGAATACCTCAAGGGAATAGAAAGCTGTGTTGGAAGTGCCGCCGATTTGACCAGGCAGCTCCTGGGTTTTGCCAGAGGTGGAAAATTTGAGGTCAAGCCGACTGATTTAAATAAACTCATCAAAAATGAAAATCGGATGTTCAGCCGGACCAAGAAAGAGATCGCCATACATGAGAAATTCGAAGAAAATCTTTGGACTGTGGAGATCGACCGGGGACAGATCCAGCAAGTCCTATTGAATCTTTATGTCAATGCCGGGCATGCAATGCCGGGGGGCGGCAATCTATATTTAAAAACAGAGAATGTGAATCTTGACAAAAGCTATGTGAAACCGTTTGCCATTGAACATGGGAGATATGTGAAAATATCCGTTACCGACACGGGAATTGGAATGGATAAAACAATCCAGACAAAAATATTTGATCCGTTTTTTACCACAAAAGAGATGGGCAGAGGCACCGGCCTGGGATTGTCCTCAGCATACGGAATCATTAAAAACCACGGTGGATTTTTAAATGTTTACAGTGAAAAAAGTCATGGAAGCACTTTTAATATCTATCTACCTGCATCTAAAAAGGAGGTCATTGAAGAAAAAAAATCATCATGGGAAACATCAAGAGGATTTGAAACTGTCCTTTTCGTGGATGATGAAAAGATAATAACTGAAGTTGCCGAAGACCTGTTAAAATTGCTGGGTTACAAAGTCTTGATTGCCGGAGGCGGAAAAGAAGCCGTTAGGATATATGAAGAGAAAAAAACGCTGATTGATATGGTGATTTTGGACATGATCATGCCCGTTATGAGTGGCGGCGATACCTTTGACAGGATGAAAAACCTCAATCCCCAGGTTAAGGTTCTCCTTTCGAGTGGGTACAGCATCAACGGTCAAGCAACTGAGATATTGGATCGAGGTTGTAAGGGTTTTATTCAGAAACCCTTTAAAACGAAAGAATTGTCGAAAAAGTTGAGAGAAATCCTGGACGAAAAATAGGATCGGAGCCGAAAACTTGACAATATATTGCCTCCCTGTTTTATGATGCCTTCCTTCTCTCCTCCTCGCTCCGAATCTCTCGTCTCAGCAATTTCCCCACCTTGGATTTTGGCAGCATGTCGCGGAATTCGATGTACTGGGGCACCTTGTAGCCGGCCAGGCGCTTGCGGCACCACTTGATGAGATCGTAGCCGGTGATGCCTTTGACGTCCTCTTTCAAAACCACGAAGGCCTTGATGCGCTCCCCCACCTTTTCGTCGGGGATACCCACCACGCAGGCACCGATGACGGCCTGGTTTTCCTGCAACACCCCCTCGATTTCCGAAGAACTGACCCGGTACCCTTTGTGTTTGATGGTGTCCACGGTGCGGTCCACGAAGTAGTAGTGGCCCTGTTCATCAATGGTCAACACATCGGCGGTCCGGTAATAGAGGAGACCATCGATTTCCACAAAAGCTTCCTTGGTTTCTTCCGGTTTGTTCCAGTAGGCACGGACCATGCGCTCCGAATGCACCAGGGCTTCACCCTGCTCACCGGGACCCACCGGTTCAAGGGTGGCGGTATCCACCAGTTTCACCTTTTTGCTCGGCACCACGTGCCCAATGCTTTTGGGCGGGTTTTCAACATCGGTGGGGCACATGGTCACCCCCCCGCAGGTCTCGGTGGCACCATACCCCTGGTAGATGGGCTCGTTAAACTTTTCACGCCACCGCTTGCTGATGTCCTCGGGCAACACATCGCCTCCGTTAAAAGCGTATTTAAGAGAAGAAAGATCATAAAAATCGATGCGGTCGTGATCCAGGATCATCCGGTAGAGGGTGGGAACACCGATGAGTGTTTTGGCCTTAAGCCGATGGATCGCATCAAAAACGGCATCCAGGTTGACCTTCGGCATCAGCACGATTGCGCCGCCTACCAGGAGGGTGCTCAGAGAACAGGTCTGCCCCAGAATATGAAACAAGGGTGCGGAACCCAGCACCACATTCTCCTGAGGTTCAAACAGGGGATCACAGATGGAAATCTGTTCGCCCGCGGATTCCAGGTACAGACCGTGGGAGATGGGAACCCCTTTTGGGAACTTGGTGGTGCCGCCGGTGTAAATAATTTCCGCCGTGTCTTTTCCTTTGTGGGTCAGGGGAGGCAAAACTTTGGCGTTCCCTTTGACCATATCCTCGAACCAGAGGGTATCATCTTCCTTGGCCACCTTCCCCTTGGGAACCCGGTCGAAGGTCCAGCCAAAGAGCTTTTTCCATCCCGGCAGAAGATCCGTGAGTTTTATGGCAATGGCTTTCTTGAGACCGGTTTCGGGAATGGCCTGTTTTACATAACCGAAATTGGTATCGGAACAGACGATGTGTTTCGCACCGCTGTCATTGGCGATATAAATCAGGTCATACTTCGTATAGATGGGCGTGATGGGCACCACGACGGCGCCCGCGCGCTGGATGCCCAACCAGGCGATCACCCAGTGAACGCTGTTGGGCACATAGAGAATAATCCGCTCCCCTTCCGCCACGCCGGCTGTTTTCAGTGAACCGGCAAAATTCTCCGCCAGTCGCAGGATGGTTTTGTAGGTGAAATGGGTGCCCAAATAAATGATGGCCGTTTTATTGCTGTTTTTTGAGGCAGCAGCGGCAAAGGCTTCAAAAATATTTCCGTCGGGGTTCAGTGGGGTCATGGTTAAATACCAAAATAGGCGGCTTTGACTTCCGGGTTATCCATCAATTCCTTTCCGGTGCCGGTTAACGTCAACATGCCGTTTTCAATAATGTACCCAAAATCAATCATGGGAAGCACGGGTCGGGCAAACTGTTCGCTGATGACAACCGTGATGCCCGATTTCGCTTTTAAGCCCTTGATGGCGTCCACCAGCAGGTGCTGCATCATGGGGCTCAACCCCAGAAGGGGCTCATCTAAAAGCAGCAGTTGCGGCCGGGGGGCCAGGGCCATACCCACGGCCAGCATCTGTTGCTCACCGCCGCTCATAAACCCCGCTTTCCGGGATTTTAAAGGAACCAGGGCCGGAAACAGGTCAAATACCTCCGAAATATTTTCCCGAATTTCCGATTTCTTCCGTAAATACCCCGCCATTCGGAGATTCTGCAATACGTCGCTTTCAGGGAAAATGGGATGCCGTTCGCGGCAGAGCACGATCCCCTTTTTGACCCGCTCGCTGGGCCGGGTCAAGGTGATGTCCTCCCCTTTGAAGGAGACCTTCCCGTAGACCGTAATCCGCTCGCCGCCCCGGCGTTTTTCCTTGATCCGCATATCGATGATCAGTCCCGAAAGGGTATTCATCAACGTGGTTTTCCCGGCGCTGTTGCTCCCGATGACCCCCACCACTTGGCCCTCGCGCACTTCCATACTGAAATCGTTTAAGGCCAGGGCATTTTCAAAAAAGACCATCAGGTTTTGAACGTCAAGCATTTCGTTCCCTTTCACTCCGCTTCGCTGCCCAGGTAGGCTTCTTTTACGTCCGGGCTTTCCATGACATCTTTTGCCTTGCCTTCGGCAATCTTTCGGCCGTAATTCAGCACCATTACCCGGTCGGCAATGCGGAAAAGCTCCTTTAAGCGATGTTCAATCATGATAATGGTTTTGCCCTGGTGTTTGAGCTTTTCAATAATGGGCACAATGCTGGCCACCTCCGCCAGGCTGAGGCCTGAAAACAGCTCATCCAGGATAATGAGATCCGGACGTAGCGCCATTGATTTAGCCAACTCCAGCCGTTTCAGATACCCCTGGGGCAATGCGCCCGCTTTTTTGTAACTCACGTGGGCATCCCGCTCAAAACCCACTTCTTCCAGCAGGTCCAGGGCCACCGCGTCCCTATTCCCGTATTTGCCGCCTGCCAGTTTCTTAACCCGGGGGGAATAGAGCGGCACGATGAGATTCTTGTAGGCCGGCAGTTGGTAAAAAGGCCGAACCATCTGGAAGGTTCTGGAAATCCCTTCGCTCACCACTTTGTAGGGAGGCCAACCGGTAATATCTTTTCCCCGGAATTCGATACGGCCCGCCGTCGGCTTCACAAACCCCGTGATGAGGTTCACCAGGGTGGTTTTCCCGCTTCCGTTGGGTCCGATGACGCCTAGAAGCTGTCCTTCCTGAAGATCAAAATCCACGTTTGAAACAGCGGTTACGCCGCCGAATTTTTTGGTCAAGTTGGATGCCCTGAGCAAGGGCGTAAGCTCCGTCATGATACGTCCACCCATCTTTCCATTTGCTGATATTTTCTTTGGATATAGGCAAAGATGCCTTCGGGCATCCCCACCACAAAGACCACCAGGAACAGCCCGTAGAAAACCATCCTGAGGCTGCCGAGGGCCCTCAGCATTTCCGAAAGGGGCACCAGGATAAAGGCCCCTATTAACGGACCGGCAAAGGTGCCCACACCCCCCACCACGGCGGCGGCCACCGGCATGATGGAATAATCCAGGGCGAATCCGGGCATGCCTGCAAACATGTCCATGTGGGTACCGAAGGCGCCCGCGAAACATCCTACGGATGCTCCCAGAAAGAGGACCTGGGCCTTGTACCAATAGATATTGAGCCCCGCGCTCATGACGGAACGGTCATTGTCGCTGATCCCCTTGACTACCAGGCCGTAATCGGATCCCATGATCCTTCTGAAACCGAAAAGCGTGGCCAGAAGCGCCAGTTGAATAATAAAGAGCGCGGTGAGTTGGTTGGGAAAGGGTGTAAGTCCCGTAAGCCCTTCCGTTCCGCCCAGGATTCGCGTGGCCTCCACCAGCCGGCTCAGCATGAGGGGCACAACGAGGGTCACCATGGCGAAATAGATCCCCCGAAGCCTTAATACGGGCAATAGGAGGACCGTACAGAGCAATCCCCCCAGAATGGTGGCGATGGGCAGGGTCAAAATGGGCGGCAATCCCGCATAATAGTTGAGGGAACCTGAGATGTACGATCCAATCCCGAAAAAAAGGGACTGGCCCAGGGAAAGAAGCCCTGCGCACATGAGCATATCCCAGCTCATGGCCAGAAGGGCATAGATGGCGGTTGAGATAATGACCTCTCGCCAGTAATCGCTGAGCATGGGCGAAAAACAGAGGAGGGCCACCACGGGAACGGCCCCGGGAATCATTAGATAAAGCATTTCCCGGTAACTTGTGAGGGCGAATATATCCGCCGAGCGGGCTTTAACACCGCGATCGATTCTTTCTTTGCGCCTGTTCATAATATTGACTATATTCTCTCTTCAAGTTCTTTCTGATGGCTGAAAAGCCCGGACGGCTTCACCACCAGGACGATGGCGATGGCGATGAGGCTCACCAGCATCATCCAGTGGGGTTCCAGGTAATTGGCCGTAATGGTCTGGGAATACCCGATGAGCACACTGGCCACCAGAATGCCCACGGTGCTGCCCAAGCCCCCCACGATGCATACGGCAAGGGCGTTGATCAGGACTTCGTAGCCCCCTTCCACCGCAATGGTCCCGAGCGGCAGGATCACCACAGCCGCAATGGCCGCGAGCGCGCACCCCAGCGCCATACTCAAGCCCCCCACCAGGTCGGCATCGATTCCGAACGTCAACGCCGTCCGCTCATCCTGGGCAATGGCCCGAAAAGCCAGTCCCGTCCGGGTGTGGTTGGTAAACAGGTACAGACCGAAGGTCAGTCCAATGGCAATGAGACCGATAATCATCCGCTGGTAATCGATGTACACGTCGCCGATACTGAAACTGCCATCGATGAAAACGGGCAGGGTATAACGAAAGCCTACAAAATCAAAATACCGGAACAATTCCATGATGGCCAGCCCGAGGCCGAATGTGGCCATGACTTCCGATAGGGGCATGCCCTTGATTCTCAGGATCACCCCATAGTAAATGGCCAACCCCATGAGGGCCGCCAGCAGGATGGCAATTAAAACGGCCAGCAGGTACGGAATCCCAAGGGTGTTTAAGAGAATCCACACGGAAAACCCGGAGAAAATGTAGACGGCCCCGTAAGCGAAGTTGGCCACGCCGCTGATGCCGAACGTCAAGTTGAAACCCATGGCCAGAAGGGCCAGGATTGCACTGTTGACAAAACCGTAGATAAGGGTACCTAGAAGCATAAAAATCCTGCCTGTAAAAGGTGTAAGATTTAAGGTGTAGGGTATGAGGTGTAAGGTGTTAGGTTATGAACTTTCGAACAAGACCTAACACCTAATACCTATTTCAAGCTCTTGAGGCCTTCGGGCAATTGGATCTTGCCTTCCGCCACGGACGGGGGATAGACAATGACGCGTTTTCCCGGCTCTTGCCACTGAATCATGCAACCCAGAGCTTCCACCTCCGGATTGCTGCCATAGATCACCTGGTGGTCCTTGCCGAACTTGATACGGCCCATGGCGCCCTGGCGGTCGGTTTTCTCCAATGCTGCCACCACCTTGTCGCCGTTGACGCTGCCGGCCCGTTCAATGGCTTCTTTCAGCATATAGATCATCTCGTAAGCCGGCGCCGGGGAATGACCCGCTTCAATGGGCTTGCCATATTTTTTCTGGTATTTTTCGTAGAACTCAACGGATTTGGGAACTTTCGGAACGGGCATGTTGCCGATTTCAAAGATGCAGTTCATGGCACCCGCGATTTTACCGTCAAAAAGCTTCCAGGCACCGGGACCGGCCAGCGGCGAGATAAAACCGGCCATAAGGGCGGGGATATGCATGGTCTTCCACTGTTTTACCAGGATCCCGCTCTGGGGCATGTCGAAAATGGGCAGGATTACCTGTGCGCCCTTGGCTTTGGCTTTCATGAGGCCGGCCGAAAAGTCGGAACTTCCCGTGGGGTACTGCTGGCGGCCCACCACTTCCCATCCCATTTTCTCAAAGACCAATTTGATCATGAGGTCGCCTGTTTTTCTCGCCCAGGCCACGTCCTGGTTCATGATATAGACCTTGTTGAAACCAAATTCCTTGTTGAGGTAGGCCATGGTGCCGCCCAGGTATTTGATAAGATAGACCGCATTCAGGCAGGCCCTGAAGGTATACTTGTACTTGTCATAGTTTGTCATCACCTTTTTCTGCATGCCGGGGGACATGGCCGTTCCAAGGATCATGGGAATCTTGTACTGACCCACCACGTCCATACAAGCGATGGCACACTCGGACCTGAATGATCCGAAGACGATGAAATCCGCCTTGTCTTCCAGAATGAGCTTTTTATGGGCTCGGATGACGTCGCTCACAGGAACCCCCGGTTCCGCTCCCCGGGCATCGATGGCGATGACCTTGAAGGGACGCGTTTCATTGCCCACCTTGACGCCCCCCGCCGCGTTGATTTCATCCACGGCCATGTTGACGCAGGCAAGTCCTTCCTTGCCTTCAAGGAACCCCAGGGACGTGGGAACCCCCAGAATAATAGGATCTTTTGCGAAGACATGTGAAGCAGGAACCATCCAAACACAAACCAGTAACAATACAAACCCAAACAACCCAATTTTTCTTTTCATTCTGATCTCCTTTCTGTTTTGGCCATTTCCTCAAACTCAAGCAAGGAATATGCCAACATTTATTATAGTTCAATAGGCTGAATTTACTTATAATTTATTCTGCAACAAGTAGGTTGCCCGCGCCTACTGTTACCATAAGTAACAGCCCGAAGAACCAAATGGGGGCAAAATAGCGTTTAAATACAAAAGAGCATATTGTTTCAATAAGTTAGGTCAAATGTAACCAAAAGTAACAACTCTTCATGAAAATGGGGAGATAAGAGCCATACATGCGGCGCTGCTCATCTCAGGAAATCGGGCAGTTCAATTTCCCCCTCTGCAATAGATGGGGGATAAACAATCCTTCGATGCCCGGTTTTTGTCCACTGGACAATACACGCAAGCGCTTCCGCATCCGGGTTGTTCCCAAAGATAGCCTGGTGTCCTCTATGGAATTGAATTCTCCCCATAGCCCCAACCCTGTTCGTGTTTTCAAGGGCTGCGACCACCTTATCCGGGTCCAGACTACCGGCCCTTTCAATGGCTCCAGCTAAAATGTAAACGGACTCATAGGCAGCTGCCGGGCCATGCCCTGCCTCGATATTTTTTTTAAATTTTTTCCGGTAGGCCTGGTAAAAGTCCATAGCAGGCTTGTATTTCGATGACGGCACATTGCCCAACTCGAAGACGACATTAAGAGCGCCGGCAATTTTGCCTTGGAAAATCTTCCAGGCGCCGGGTCCCACCATGGGAGAAATAAAGCCGCAAAGGATAGCAGGGACTTTCATGCGGTTCCATTGCCTGACCAAGATACCGCTTTGGGGCATATCAAATATGGGCAGGATCACCTGTGCTCCTTTTGTCATGGCCTTACGCAACCCTGCCGAGAAGTCTGAGGCGCCTGTGGGGTATGTCTCCAGATCGATCACATCCCAACCCGCTCTTTCAAAAAATAATTTTATTAAAAGAGATGCAGTTGCTCGGGCCCAGGCCACATCCTGGTTCATGATATAGACCCTGTTGAATCCGAATTTCACGTTCAGGAACTTCATGGCTTTGATAAGGTACTCAACAAAGTATTTGGAATTAAGGGCCACCCTAAAGATATATTTGTACTTAGGGTCATTCATAATCTTGGCTTCCGAGGCGGCAGACATGGCAATAGTCCCCAAAACGGGCACTTTATGCCTGGCGATCATGTCCATACCGGCCAAAAGGACTTCAGAACGGAATGGGCCCACCAATATGGCATTTATCTTTTCCCTGTAGATGAACTTTTCCAGATCACAAACGGCCTTGGATACGGGAACTTCCGGAGACGCATCACGCAGGTCAATAGATTTGACCCTTATGGGCACCATCTTATCACCTATGATCACCCCGCCCTTGCCATTGATTTCTTCTACAGCAAGCGCTACAGCCTTTAAACTCTCTTCGCCTTCCAGCAGGGTTAGCGACGTGGCAACGCCTACCAAAATTTGCTCATCGGCACGGGTCACGCCTTGCAAAATGAAAAGAAAAAGGAGAGTAAATATGCTTATATGAAGTCCAATATGGATCTTTGTTCTGTTCATGAAAGCCAAAGGATCAGAAGCATAAAACCGGTGTTTCCCGTAGATATGGAACATTTCCGCCAAAACCCTACCATTTGGGATTAAACAAAAAACATGAAGGACCTTATCCCAAATATCATGGAATTACAAGACCCATATCTGAAAACCAACCCGGTATAATCAAGGGCCTTTGCCGGGACTTTCACACAACAGAGGAATTCTTGCAAGTGGATATATTAAGTGATAGAGTTTGGTCAGATCCGGTTTTAAGCCCTTAACTTCCGCAGGTTCTCCGTTTCGACAATCAGTGGGGCTGTAAACAAAAGGTTTCAAGAACATGAAGATCAAATTTTCCATTTCCTCAAAACTCCTTTTGCTTATTCTTCCCCTGGTTTGTTTCCTCATCTCAGCGGTTGGTTACTTTTCCATTCAGGAGTCCGCAGAGCGCGTTAACCGTCTTGTTCGACAGGAACTGATGGTAGAGGTCAAAGCCACTGCCAATAAAATCAACCATATATTCTATTATTGCCGCATGGATCTGGAGACCCTATCCCGTCTACCCGTTCTGGAAGACTACCACATTGCCAGGTCCTTCAGATTGGAATCGGAAGCCGAATTCAATTACGAAAATATCGTGAAACTTTTTAAGGATTTTATTGTGAGGACCCCCAACTATTTTCAGATCCGTTACTTGGACAAAAATGGCCGGGAACTGATCAAGGTGAGAAAGAAAGGCCCGGTTGAAGAGATGAAGGACCAAAGCGAGCAAAAGTTCTTCAAAACAGCCAGAAATAAGGAATTCAAGGGTATCTACGTCTCGGACATCCTTGGATCATCTTCCAAAAAAGGAAAAGTTATCCATTGGGTTAAGCCCATTTACAGTGGCTGGAAAGAATTCGCGGGCGCTGTGGTGATCGACCTCGACTATGGAAAAATAATCGACATCGTCGGGAATATCCAGGTGGGGGACAGAGGGTACGCATTTCTTATCGATCGGTTGGGAAGAAACGTAGCACACCCCCTCTTCCCACCCTACAGATATGATGTGGAAACCTACCCCGATCAGAGCTTGAAAGAACTGGTCCGGGACATGCTGTCCGGGGACAGCGGATGGAAAAACTATTCTTTTGAAGGCGTTAACAAGGTAGCGGCCTTCGCATTTATCCCCATAATGGGTTGGTCTCTTGCAGCGACCATTCCCAGCGTTGAATTGAAAAAAGAAGCAAGGGCTATCCGAAGAAAAATCCTCCAGGTGGTGGTTATTACGCTGCTCTTGACCATGGCGGGGGTAACCCTTCTCTCCTATTATCTGATGAGACCGATACGCAATCTGGTTACGGCCACCAACCATATTTCCAAGGGAGACCTGACTCACGAGATTCCGGTCCGGACCAGGGACGAACTGGGCGACCTTACCCGTTCCTTCAACCGGATGACAAAAAACCTCTCACGCATCCAGAACGAGTTGATTCGTTCAGAAAAACTCATTTCTTTGGGCAGACTTTCCGCCGGTGTGGCCCATGAGATCAGAAACCCCTTAAACGCCATGAAGGGCGCCGTCGTCTTTTTGAGGAGAAAACGCTCCCGAGATACCTTGATCCGGGAATACACCCAACTAATCTCGGAGGAGATTGATCGTTTGAGCAGTTTTGTTACCGATTTTCTTTACTTTTCAAAACAGTCCTTGCCCAGGCCGGAACCCACTGATATAAACAAACTGATCTTTTCAACCCAGAATCTCTTTCAAAAAGAGGCACAGGAAAGGGACATCCATTTTGAGAATCATATGGATGCATGGGTCCCACTGATCAATGCTGATGCCAACCAGCTTGGACAGGTTCTGGTCAACCTTTTAATCAATGCCATGGATGCCATGCCCCACGGTGGAACCCTGTTTTTTTCATCCAAACTTAAGAGAAACAACGGCACCGAGGATTCCAAAGACCTTATCCGCATCACCATTGAGGATAGCGGGATCGGCATAGCCCCTGAAAATATAAAAAACATTTTTGACCCCTTTTTCAGCACAAAGGAGAGCGGGACGGGCCTGGGGCTTCCCTTGAGTTTGGGCATTGTGGAGAATCACGGAGGCAAAATAGAGATTTCAAGTCAGCCGGACGTCGGTACTACGGTATGGGTTGAATTGCCGGTCGATACCGGCCTAAAAGGTGAGGAGTCGGACATTGAGGAAAAAGAAGATACTGTTGGTTGATGACCGCATCAATACATTAAAGGTGCTAATGGCCATCCTTGCGGATGGGGGATATGAAATATTGCGAACGACCAGTGGGGCGGGGGCTTTAGAGATCGTCAGGGAACAAAAGGACATAGATCTGGTGCTCTCAGACCTCAAGATGCCGGGGATGGACGGGCTGGAGCTTTACAGGAATATGAGTTCGGTTGGTGAAACGCCCCCGTTTATCATAATGACAGCCCATGGAACCGTTAAATCAGCCGTTCAGGCCTTGAAGGAGGGAATAACCAATTATCTCATCAAACCACTGGATTATGAAGAGCTGGAAATCGTGCTTGAAAGGGCCATCCGGGAGCGAGAGATGTCCCATAAGCTCATCAGCCTCCAAGAGCAGGCCTTCGGTGACCACTCCTTCCACAATATGATCGGCGCCTGTCCACGGATGAGGAAGATCTTTGACATGATTCAGACCGTGGGCGCCACCGATGTTTCCGTTTTGATTCTAGGAGAGACCGGGACCGGCAAAGAACTCCTGGCACGCGCACTGCATCTGGAAAGCGTCCGCCGGGATACCGATATCATATGCATAAACTCCGCGGCTCTCACGGAAACCCTGTTGGAGGCCGAGCTGTTTGGACACCTCAAGGGTGCGTTTACGGGGGCTGTTGCGGAAAAAAAGGGCCGGCTGGAAATGGCCCACAAGGGTACCCTGTTTTTGGATGAGATAGGCCATATGAGTATCGGTCTGCAGGCCAAACTGCTCCGTTTTCTTGAAGAGATGACCTTTGAACCCGTTGGGAGCGCAACGTCGCGAAAGGTAGATGTCAGGATCCTCGCCGCCACCAATCTCGACCTGCATGAGGAAATCAAACATGGGCGTTTTTTGCGGGACCTCTTGTATAGAATCGACGTTATATCTATCCACGTGCCGCCTTTAAGAGAACGTTTAGACGATGTCCCACTCTTGGTTGATCACTTCGTAAAGCGCTATGCCTTACAATATAAAAAGATGGTCGAAGGTGTACACCCGAATCTCATGGAAACCCTCATGAATTACGCATGGCCGGGCAATATCCGTGAATTAAAAAATTGTCTGGCGAGGGCTGTTATCCTCGCCAAAGGGCCTTTACTGGGGATGGTGGACATCCCGGAAAAAATCATGTCTGAATCGGGACGGTTATCGGCCAAGAAACCCAAAAAGCTTATCTATGACATTCCTGAGCAAGGTGTGAGCATCAGGGATATGGAACGGGAACTCATATTGAAAACGCTCGAACAATGCCGTGGCAACAAAAGTCTGGCCGCTCAAAGGCTTGGAATTTCCCGCAAGGCCCTGTACGAAAAGATAGCGCGGTTCGAAATCAACGCTCAACAATAAATCCACACCCAAATACGACAAATTCGACGGAACACACGGAAAAATGTTTTTCAACGTTTCGAGGCGCTGGATTTTATAAAGGCCTTCTGTTGCCAGAACACACGACTGCTTGCCAGCAGGGCAGCCCCAACGCCAAGATCCAGAATGACCACGCCCACCAGATCAGGAGCTAAAAGCAACAAAGCTCGGTTCTATCTGGCTAATACCCAATTCTGAAGTTGAAAGAATATCCAGCCCCCAAAAAAAATAAACTCTATGAAGTCGTATGTACTCAGGAAAATGCGATCAATCTTCCCGACAAAAAAAGCCCCTCACCCAAAATTCGGGAGGGGCTTTTTGTTAGTTGTCAGAAATGAATTGGAAAAAGTCAAGATCGGAACACAGCCCGTTTTAGGCTTCACTCAGCCGACCGATCTGTTTCATGAAACGTTCCAGGTCTGCGAGATCATCTCCGGCAATAATGTCGTACATGCGACCGTAATCGATCTCCCAGTACCGGTGTACCAGCAGATTTCGAAAACGAGCCATGGCAGCGAGTCTCGAAGCCACCTCCTGATCAATCAAATGATGCTCACCCAAGAGTCGAAAACAGCCGGCATATTCCTCTGGGACCTGTTTGAGCTTTTTGGCCGCCACGTGCAGACAGGTGTCTATTGCAGCCTCTGTGGCCACAATAAGCCGAAAACCGGCAATGTCCTGACTGTCCCTGTCTTTCAGAAATTCGGCGCGGGGCATGGCGGCAAACCGCCTCAGCCGTTCGATGGATTCCTGAATGTCCCTAAATTTGGCGTAGACCTTTTCCATATGGATGGCGGTCATGCCATGGCCTCCAACATATATTTTCGTCTGAGAGGCGCCATATCCAGATAGGTCCTAGCCACGCGGGTCATGAAATCAACCATTACGCCTTCATCCCGCACAAATAAGAGCCGACCCCTGATTACATGATAACAAAAAGAAATGGGCGCCCGATTGATGACTTTGGCTTCAACAGGAAAAGGATGGCCCAACATTCTTTCAATTTTTTGGGAAAGCCTGCATTCGTAATCCCAGAAACCGGTCGACCCGACATCCTTGACAAAGACGCCCAGATCAATGTCGCGAAAAAAAGCCCCATACAGAAAGGAACCGTAAAGAAATACAAACAAAACCCTTTCATCCTGTCTGACCACAGTTGTGATCATTTTTGTCAGATCTCGTCGCTGTTCCTCACCGAGAATGTGGCATTTTGTCCTCATCATGTAAACGCCTCCCATGCCGGCGATTTCTATCATTTTGAGGTCACCCGGGTCAAGGGACAAAAACCGGGAGCGGGGGAATACACGGCAAAGTGTTTTTCAACATTTCGAGGCGCGGGGTTTCACAAATGCCTTCTGTTGCCAGAACACTCGGCTACTTGCCAGCAGGGCGGCGCCAACGGAAAGATCCAGAACTGCCACCCCGTTCAGGACGGCAAAAGAGTTGTGAGCCAAACGGGAAAGACCTGCACCGGCAGCAATCATGAAGAAAAGGAGAACAAAAAAGCCGGGACTGAAGAACTGCCAGATCCTGGGATGCCTCAAACTCGAAATGCGTGCCAGATTATTTTTGCAACTCCTGGAAAAAAGAAATTCCCCTTTGCCTGCACCCAGCAAAAGCCCGGCAACAGCCGCTACCCAGGGCCACACAGAACCTGGAAAAAGGGAAGCACCTTCAGCCAGAAGTTTCCCCCCTTTGACCACCAGGATAACCCCGCCCAGGCACCACACCAGAGCGGCCAGAACATTCAACGTCCGGACATGGGCGATCCCTCGCCCGCCATTTTCACTCCCTGTAAAAAGCATGACGTACTCTAAGCCGATCGTATACGAATCGTCAAGATATTGTTCCCATATAGGGGAAATGGCTGACAGAACCGAAATACATTGACAATTGGGAAGTCAAAAAACAAGGGGATTTGGAAACACGGCCATTGTATTTTCCATGAAGCTCTGATAAAAAGGCATTCAGGTTTTTAAATCTCTTAACCAAAAAAGAAGCCTATATCCCATTGGGCAGCTCAAAGAAAGGAGAAACCCATGTCCGGAAACCTTCACAACGGATCCAGCAGCATTCCAAAAAAACGTCACACTTCTGAATTCATTTTGATTCTTTTGCTGTTGCTGTCGGTGGTGGGCATTGCACTCACCGATTATAGCCCCACCAAAGGATTCTGGTACTGGATGGCCATGGCCCCTGTTTTTTGCATAGCGACCATCGCCATTGAGTGGGCCAACATGAACCGCCGGGGAGAAAGCAAGGGCAGGCTGGTATGGATCCAGGTCTTTCATTGGCTCGCTTACCTGATCGTCATATACCTGGTCTTCCTGCTCAGCGCTACGGACACGGGACGGCTCAACAACGTTGACGTGGGGCTCGTAGCCCTTCTGATCCTCGCTTTTGCCACCTTAAGTGCCGGCATTACCGCCAGCTGGCGGATCTCCCTTGTGGGTGTTTTCCTCGGCATTGCCGTGGTGGCCATAGCCCTCATCGAAGAATATATCTGGGCCCTGCTGATTCCCCTGGCGCTCATTATCATCGGCGCTTTTCTATTTCGTCGCCGAAAATCAAAACAGGCTCAGAAGGGTTAGGGTTTTGGGAAATAATCTTGGACTTCTGAAAATAGACCGCGACAAATGTAAAAAGGACAGCATCTGCGTTGCTGAATGCCCCATGGCCATCATACAAATGGACCATGAAGAAGGTTATCCTCGCCTCATACCCGGCACGGAAGAGGTCTGTCTGAGATGTGGACACTGTGTTGCGGTCTGCCCCCACGGGGCGCTCCAGCACGCCGGCATTCCCATGGAACGGTGTCCGTCCATTGTGAAAGATCTTATCATTAACCGTGAACAGGCCGTACAGTTTTTGCGATCACGCCGCTCCGTCCGCATCTACGGGGACAAGCCCGTGGAAAAAGAAAAAATCCAGGAACTCATCGAGATCGCCCGGTACGCACCCTCAGCAGGGAACCGCCAGATGGTCAACTGGCGAGTCATTACCGATCAGGACAAGATCCGCCAACTGGCGGGACTCACCGTTGACTGGATGCGTTATATTCTTGAAAAAGGTCCCGAAGCTGCCCGCGCCCCCTATTTCCCCGCCATCGTGACGGCCTGGGATAAGGGCATGGACAAGGTCCTGAGAGATGCCCCCGTGCTGGTGGTGGCCCACGCTTCCAAAGAAGCGTTAAACGGCATGGTCGACCTGACCCTGGCCTTGTCCTACCTTGAACTGGCAGCACCCACACTGGGTCTTGGAACATGTTGGGCGGGATTGCTTCAGGGAGCGCTTCATTCAGGTCCGGAGATCAAAAAAGTGGTGGGTCTGCCGGAAAATCATCCCCATCATTACCCTATGATGCTGGGATATGCCAAACCCAGATATTACAGGTTGCCGGAACGGAAACCACCGAAAATCGTGTGGGCGTAAAACGCAAAAACCAGCCGAAGATATTTGAAATTTTTGGTTTACAAACCCTTGAAAACCGGTTTAAATTGGCCCGAAGGATACGTAAGGATAATGCACGCAGGGTGCACGGTCCGCATATGGTCTGCATAACAGTCCCGATTCATGGCTGGATTTTGAAACTGCGCATATACACTGGCGTGCTGCTTTAAGGCGAATGATAGCATCCATAAAATGACAAGTCGTTGGCGGTTTTCCTTAAAGTTTTTTGGAACCCTCTTATTATGAGTAATGATCACCCTGCCACGCCGACTTCGATGCTTGGCACCCTTTTTCAAAACAGAGAGCTGCTTTGGGACCTGGTCAAGCGTGATTTTATCGGACGCTACAAAGGCTCCATGTTGGGCGTCATCTGGTCTTTGTTCAATCCTCTGTTGATGTTGGCTATCTACACCATCGTTTTCAGTGTGGCATTCAGGGCCAAATGGGGAGGAGTGGCAGAAAGCAAGGTTTCATTTGCGATTGTGCTTTTCTCGGGCATGGTCGTTCACAGTTTTTTCGCAGAATGCCTCAATCGAGCGCCAAGCTTAATTACCAGTCAACCCAACTTCGTTAAGAAAGTAATATTCCCACTTGAAATACTGCCATGGGTGGCATTGGTCTCAGCCTTTTTACATTTTCTCGTTAGCTTTGGTGTTCTCGTGGTTTTTTGCCTGCTGGCCGGCGTGGTCATTCATAGCGGTGCGCTAATGATCCCCATTGCTCTAATTCCCCTGGTGCTGATAATTATGGGCATTTCTTGGCTTTTTGCCTCGCTGGGTGTCTATCTGCGTGACCTTTCCCAAATCATGGGTATGGTTACCACCGTTACCCTTTTCATGGCCCCAATTTTTTACCCAATCAAAGCGCTGCCCCCGGCCTTTGGAAAACTTTTGGTCTGGAATCCGATTACCCTCCCTGTCATCCTGCTACGCAACCTGATGCTCTGGGACAAACCGTTCCTATGGGGTGCATGGGCGATTAGTCTGGTCATTGGCCTATCGGTCTGCCAAATCGGTTACTGGTGGTTCCAGAAATCACGTCGAGGGTTTGCCGATGTCCTCTAAAGAAGTCGTTGTTGATGTTCGCAACCTCAGTAAGCGCTACGAAATCTACGATACGCCTCGCGAGAGATTGAAACAGCTGGTTTTGCCCCATATTTACCGTGCGGCCAATCGTGCAGGTGTTGCATTGGGTCTATCCAAGCATCGTTCCCCGTCCAGGTATTTTCGCGAATTCTGGGCATTGCAGGATGTATCGTTTCATGTACGGCGCGGGGAAACCTTCGGCATCATCGGCCGCAATGGCAGCGGTAAGAGCACGCTCCTGCAAATCCTTGCGGGGACGTTGGCGCATACGAGTGGAGAAGTTGATGTCCAAGGCCGCATCGCCGCGCTGTTGGAACTGGGCAGTGGCTTCAACCCGGAGTTTACCGGCCGCGAGAACGTCTTCCTGAACGGACGCATTCTTGGGCTCACCAAGAAAGAAATCGAAGCCCGTTATGCCCAGATCGTCGACTTCGCCGACATTGGCGAGTTCATCGAACAACCTGTAAAAACATACTCCAGCGGAATGTTTTTGCGCCTATCGTTTGCGGTGCAAGCACATATTGATGCTTCCATTGTCATTATTGACGAGGCGCTGGCAGTGGGGGATGTGTTTTTTAGGCAAAAATGTTATGGGAGATTAGAACAACTACGAAATTCGGGCGCGGCAATCCTGCTCGTCTCTCACTCGATGCCGGATATCGAACAATATTGTGAGAAAGCCATCCTGTTGGATCAGGGTGTTCAGAAATTTATCGGACCTTCACCCGAAGCCACAAAGCACTATTATCTCTTACACCAGACAATCGAAAAACAGGCACCAAGTGAGGTGTGTACCCGTGAGGACGTTGCGTTCCACGGTGAAGGTAGCGATACCGTCGTTCGTCCACCTGATATTGCTTTTCTCGATCTATCTGCAAAGTCTCAAATCAGTAATGGACAAGCACATTGTCTTGCGATTGCCCTTTGTAACGCAAAAAATGAACCGTGCAACTCATTTAACCAAGGTGGCATAGCAATATTTCATTGCGAGTTCGAACTAACTGATTATATAGGGGTACCCATATTTGGTGTGGTTATTAGAAATGATAAAGGTATAATCGCTCATGGAAAAAATAGTTGGCAATATGAAGTTGATTTACCTGTTGGTCTAAAAGCGGGTATTAAAATTGTTTGTCGCCAAGAGGTTGCTTTACAGTTAGGGATTGGCGAATATTCTTTTGAAGTTGGCCTGGCGGCAGTTTCGGAGCATGACTGGAATAATAGAAAATCCATTTCCCATGAGGAATGGGCGACCCGCTATACCACGTTGTGTGTTGTCGCCGATGCGGGTCAGTTTTCGGTGGGCTTTGTCATCAAAGACGGGATTTCTTTCTTGACCCACCATGGGGTGGCTGATCTACCTGGGAAAATATCGACGAGGGCATATTAGATGAAAACTGAGAAAGCCAAACAGAAATGTTGGTGTGGTAGTGATGAACTATCATCTTTCGGTCCTGGATATAGTCTTTGTAATACATGTGGAACCTTAGTTTCGCATCGCGGTATCTCAGACGAACAGCGAACAATCGACAATGACGATACCGCTTTTTATGGGAAAAATTACTGGCTCACCCATCAGAAACGGGATCTCGGCTTGCCTGACATCCACACCCGCGCACGCAGCGACCTTACCGAACGTAACCTGCACTGGCTTAAAGCGCTGTTCAAATACTGCCTGCCGCCTGCCGGAGTTCTGGAACTGGGCTGTTCCCACGGCAGCTTTGTCGCCCTGCTACGGCATGCCGGATACGATGCCTCCGGGGTGGAAGTGAGCCCTTGGGTAGTTGAATTCGGTCAGAAAACCTTTGATGTGCCGATTTTTGTTGGCCCGGTTGAAACCCTCGAAATTCTCCCCGGCAGCCTCGACGTCATCGTCTTGATGGACTTGTTGGAGCACCTGCCCGACCCGGTTGAAACCATGTCCCATTGCCTGCAACTGCTTAAGTCGGATGGCACACTGCTCCTCCAGACACCCCAATTTAAGGAGGGGATGAATTACACGGCGTTGGCAGAAAACAAAGCTCGATTTTTGGAGATGCTGATTCCAGAGGAGCACGTCTATTTATTCAGCGATCGGTCGGTCACGCGCCTTTTTCAGCAGATAGGCGCCGAACATATTCAGTTTGAAACCGCGGTTTTTGGCCACTATGATATGTTTTTTGCGGTCAGCCGGACGCCCCTTGCGGCTAACTCGACCGAAGAGATTGAAGCTGCTTTGACAGCTACATCCAAAGGTCGTTTAATTCTTGCACTATTAGATATTTATGCGCGCGAGACAGCCGATAAAGCACATCTTATTGCCCAACTGCAGGCCAGCGAGGACGATCGTGCCGCCCGCCTTGAAGTGATCGAAGCTCAGGGCAAAGAACTTGTACAAATTCGTCAACTTGAAGCAGAACGAGACGATCTTATTGCTCAGCTAAAGGCCAGCGAAGCCGATCGTGCCGTCCGCCTTGAAATGATCCAAGCCCAAAGCAAACAACTCTCTCGGCTTCGTGCAAATTGGCTGATCAAGATTGTTATAAAAACTGGGCTTGTATCGACCAAGTGCCAATGACTGTGGCCAAAAAAATCTGCTACTGCATGTGTTACAAATGTGAGGAATAAGCCCTCAATGGTGAGCTGCAATAATCTAAGGGCTATTTGAAACCGTATTTTTTCAGTTTATAACGCAACATCCTTTCGCTGATGCCTAAGGTTCGGGCGGCCCGTGTCTGGTGATTTCCGGTTTCCGTCATGGCATCTTTGACCATCTCCTGCTCCAGAAAGGCAAGGGATTCTTTCAGGGTCCCCCGTTTCCAGTTCCGGTTTCCCGTCTCATTTTCCTCCACTGCGGAAAATGGCAGGTCCGCGGTTTCAATGTGATCCCCCCTGGCAATCACCACGGCCCGTTCAAGGATGTTTTCCAGTTCCCTTACATTGCCCGGATAGTCGTACTTCATGAGTAAATCTCGGGCTTTGGACGAAACGCCTTTGATGTTTCGATTGTTTTCCGACGAAAACCGTTTCAGGAAATGATCCACCAATGGCGCCAGATCTTCCCTTCGGCCCCTGAGCGGGGGAATGGTAACCCCCACCACATTCAATCGGTAAAACAGATCTTCCCTGAACTCGCCGCCCTTCATCCGGCCTTCCAGATCCCTGTTGGTGGCGCTGATGACGCGAACATCTGAATGAAAGGTGCGGTTCCCACCGATCCGCTGAAACTCTCTTTCCTGAAGGAACCGCAACAGCTTTACCTGGACGCTGTTGGTTAGCTCGCCGATTTCATCCAGAAACAAAGTCCCCCCATCCGCTTCTTCAAATCGACCGAGACGGGTTCCGGAAGCCCCCGTAAAAGACCCTTTTTCGTGACCGAACAATTCGCTTTCCAAGAGATTCTCCGGCAGTGCCGCGCAGTTGACAACCGTCATGGGCTTTTCGGAACGGGGACTCAGGGCATGAATTAAACGGGCAATCAGCTCCTTTCCCGTACCGCTTTCCCCCTGTATCAAAACGGTAGCCCGGCTTTTCGCCACACGGCCGGCCAGGTTGATCACCTCCGCCATGGCCGCGCTTCGAAAAATGATCTGCTCTGGCGTTATCTCTTTACCCCTTAGTTCTTTCCGAAGCATTTTATTTTCGCGCACAATGGTCCGTCGCCCGGAAATCCGCTCAATGAGCAATTGCAGTTCGTCCAGGTCAATGGGTTTGCTGATATAATCGGAGGCACCGGCTTTCATGGCACTGACGGCCGTTTCAACGGTACCGAAGGCGGTCATCACCACCACATCCACCTCCGGATTCAGATCTTTCGCCGCCTGAAGCAGAGCCATACCGTCCATGCCGGGCATCTTGTAGTCGGTCAATACCAGATCGAAACAGTCTTCCCGCAGTTTTATAAGGGCGATCTCTCCATTTTCAGCTTCGGACACCGGGTACCCTTCATCTTTCAGAAAATCCCGAAGCATTTCCCGCTGACTCCGCCCATCTTCCACTACCAGAATATTGAGTTTTTCAGTCATCTCATGTTACCTTTACAGGGAGCAGGATAAAAAAAGTGGTTCCCACACCCGATGCGCTCTGAACCCTGATTTCCCCGCCATGGGCTTGAACAATTTCGTGGGCCAGGGCGAGTCCCAGTCCCAGTCCTTTTTCTTTGGTCGTAAAATCCAGATTGAAGATTTTATCCATATCATCTTCGACAAGGCCTGTGCCGGTATCGGATACGAATATGACGGCTTTATCTTTTTCTTTTGAGCTGAATCCGATTGTCACGGTCCCGGATCCTGTAATGGCCTCCATGGCGTTCTTCACAATGTTTATCAGAGCCTGCTTGATTTTATTTGCGTCCATGAACATCATGAAGCCGGATTCGGCCCCGGTTGTCTGGAGCTCAACCCCTCTGGACCGCGACTCCTCCCCCATGAGCAACCCCACCTGGCGAACCAGATCCGCCAGGTCGCCCCTTTCCAGTTTCAACTGCCGTCCTCTTGAAAGCCCGAGAAATTCCTCGATGATAACGTTCAGTCGCCCGATCTCATTACGGATCACCGTGGAAAGCTGCTGCAGGTTGTCCTCTTTGAGGCGTTGGCAGGCCATGCTGATGGCATTGAGCGGATTGCGGATCTCGTGGGCCACACCCGAAGCCAGACGGCCCATGGCCGATAATCGCTCTGCCTGGTGAAGCCTGCGCTCCATCTGATGCATTCCGGCGATATGACGATTCTGGTTTCTGTAAAGGAACCACATGGAAAGCACCGCCATAAAAACCATGAGTCCCATGGCGATAATACCCCAGCGTTTTTCTTTTCCGATCATCTCGTCAAGGGAATCCGTTTTTAGCTGGAGGCGCGCAATCAATGGGGCCCCTTCGCCCAATGAGAGCCTTTCGGTAATCATCACCTCCTTACGGCCGTTCCAGACGACCCTTCCGCCGGAAACTCCCCCCTGTCTCTCAATGGGCGGTTCCGAGCATGCCCCTGCTTGAAAAAGGGTCAGCTCCGCACCATCCCCGATGAAAAAACAATCGGTATTGGAAGGCATCCCCACGGCATCTACAGCCATCTCCACCGCCGTCCGCAATTTCCAGAAAAGGAACGATTTAGGGTCAAAAACCAGAACGACAAACCCTTGATTGTTATTACGACGAAGGGCAATAAACCGTGAGGAACTGCGGTTATTTAAGGACTCAAATATATGGATTTTCAAATCTTCATGATCCCTTACCATGGTTGAAATTGTATTTTGAACCGTATTGGGCACAGATCGTTTTTGAAATGTCAGGGCGCCTTGATCATCGAATAAAGCCAGATTCCACAAACCCTGCCTGGATATCACTGATACCAGTTTCTCATGGCTCAGGGTTCCATTTTCTGTTTCATGATCAATTCGCTGTGCCAACTGCAGAATTGCCATAACCATGGACTCCTGCAGGGAAAGGCGCTGATCCTCGAAACCCGTTGAAGTGGTTCCACCAAAATCCAATTCCTGGATGTTGTTCATCTGTTGCAGATTGAATCCCGTCGCCTGCTGAACGGTTCTGACGAAATCAAACCCCCGCTTCTCCATATACTCCACAAGCGTTTTGTCAAGTGTTCTGAAATCCATGGCAGCCATGGCCAACAAGAGCGTTACGAAAACAAGACATACGCCTGCCAGCGCCAGGGGCTGAAGAAATGTTCCCCCTGAACGTCTCTGTTTTTCTGTTGAAAGTTCTCTTTCCTTTTTCATGGATCAAAGAATACCCGTGAAAGTGAAAAAAAGTCAATCATCACGTCCATTCTTCAGTGGACCCGTTTCGACAGTTTTGTCGCACTCTCTTTCGCATTTTCGACAATTGTTGCCGCTTCGTCCTCCTGACCCTTTTCTTCAACAGACCCTCTTAAAGGCTATGGGCGCAGAATATCCCCACAAAAACCTGGGGGGGAAAGTTTGGCATACTTTGTGCTGTAATTGCATTTCAGGAATTGAGAGTTTGAAAATAAATGTCAACCCAATGAAAAAGGAGATCAACAAGATGAAAAAAATGAGCATTATTGCAGCACTTCTGATGGTGGTTGCCGTTACAACGTTGGCCATGGCGGGCCCGAGGAATAAATTCTTTGACGGAAGAGGACATTCGAACCCTGCCGTGATAGAAACCTTGGAACTGACCAATGAACAAACGGGAAAAATTCAGACCCTTCACGAGGCGGCAAAAAAAGAAATTACACCCATCAAAGCCCAGTTGGCCACAAAGCGGGCAGAAATGAAATTGTTATGGACACAATCAACCCTTGATGCCGATAAAATCAAGGCCACTCAGAAAGAGATTCAAGCGCTGAGAACGCAGATTCGGGATACTCAAACGGATATGCGCATCGCCTTTCGGAACCTCTTGACCCCTGAACAAACCTCAAAACTTCTGGCCTCGGGTTTTTGCAGAGATGGCCGTGATAAAAAAGGCCGTGGCTATGGCAAGGGAAAGGGGGGCGGTTATGGCAAGGAACAAGGCCGTGGAAATTGGGGCCCCCAATGCGGCGAATGTCCCAGGAATACGAAATAAATCCTGAAAATCATCAAATGGGAGAACCCCATACCAGGCCCTTCCAGCCGCATTCTCCAAAAAGGCTGCGGCTGGAAAGGCTGCTAATTTCCCTCAAATGAAAACCGGTTCATCTCACCCGCTTCCATGTCCACATGCACCATGACTTTTCTGAAAGGTCTTCCCCGGTTGAGAAGGATTTTGATCACTTCCATGGCCTGAAGCGTCGCCACAAACGATGGTGTGACCGACGGCACCCCTAAGAGCGCCTCGGGACTCTTCTCCCGGTCTCTGTCCATATCTCCCGTGCCATAGAGCAGAGAAAATCCCGTGTCTTCCGGGAAAATGGTCATCAACTGTCCTTCAAAGCCCGCTACAGCTCCGTGCACCAGCGGAATTTTCAGTGATCGGGCTGCCGCTTGAATGGTAAAACGATCCGGCACATTGTCCAGGGCATCCACTATCACATTCGATCCGGCCAGGATCTCTTCGGCATTCGTCCTATCCATTCGAGCCTGATGCACCTGGACGTCCACACCGGGATTGACATTTTCAAGCACCCGGGCCGCCACTTCACACTTGGATTTCCCCAGGTCCGGCACGCTGGACAGGGCCTGTCGATTCAGGTTGGTTTCGTCAAAACGATCCGGGTCCACCACCACCAGATAACCGATTCCCATCCTTGCCAGCAGCAGTAGAACCGGACCACCCAGGCCCCCCGAACCCACCACGGCCACTTGTGATTTCACCAGTTGAAGCTGTTCTTCAATTGAAACCGTTTCACGGTTCCGAATATATCGAAAGGGACAGATCCCCACGTTCAGGGCCGCCTCACATACAGCCCGAACACTGCAACCGAAAACGCCTGCCGCTTCAATAGCCGAAGGGTCTTCCAGGACCCGCACCTTACGCCCGGCGGTATCATGAACGGTTTTTGACCGTTTAAGAATCCAGTCATCCATGGGCTTACCTCATGTTTTCATCATTTGCGCGTCTTCTGCCCCTGTTTAAACTCCGCCTGATAGATCTGTCGCTGCTCACAGTTAAGACGATCAATGGTTGCCCGTTCCTCCGACGTAAGGGGCCTGTTTTCGCGGACAGCCCTGGCTTCCAGCGCCCGAATCCGCTCATAATGTTTATGCCCCTTTTCAATACTGTACTGTCGAATTTTTCTTAAATGCAATTGAAGTTCGGCAATATGACCATTGGGCATAAGCAAATTCAGATGAATATCCCAAAACCCGCTGGGCAAAGGCACCAGTGCGCGGTCTTTCAGACGAACCACCTCATAACCCTGTCGCAATATGAATCGGAGGGCACGGTAAACCTGATCAACATCATCATATTCGATGGAACTGCGGGAAATGTCCATCAGCAGCGATGCGTCCCCGCCCAATTCCACCTCAATTTTCTCTTGGGCCCGTTTTCTACCCTTGAGTCCGCCACCGGGTGGAAAAACCGCAGTTCCCCCGGTACGTGCCGCCACTGCACGGGTCATCCGCTTAAGATCTTTATCGGCAACGGCAGCTTCCCGATAAAGGGTATCCAGGTCATGGATATTTTGTCTGGGGACTTTGCCGCCGACCTTTGCCGCCACAACTTCCCGTGCCCACAAACTGATGGACAACTGTTTCGGCGTGAGCTTAAATAAAGGTTTAGAACAAAGTGACACATCCGGGACCGATTGCCCGTCCCCGCCGGCATGAGCTTCCCGCACAGGTTCCACAAAAAGAATCCCGCACAGAAAAAAAATCAGCAGCCCCAGAGGAATCAATGAACGGCCAAACCGTTGATGGTTGTCTTTTCCCATGTTCATAAAGCCAAACTTTCCTATCGCTCGGTGGTGGCCAGTTTCAGGGCAAGGCCCACAAAAATAGTACCCGTCACCCGGTTCATGATCTTCTGTGCTCTACCGGACCGGTTCACCCATTGGCCGATGGTTCCGGCCAGGAGTGCGATACCCCCGAAAACCAGAATGGTCGAAAGGATAAAGAGCCCTCCCAGAATAAGAATCTGCAGCCACACGGGTCCCCTTGACGGGTCAGCGAATTGGGGGAGGAACGCCAGAAAAAAAATGGAAACTTTCGGGTTGGTGATATTCATGATAATGCCGCGACCGTATAGCTTCAGCAGACGAATTTCACCGTTGCCTTTTCCCTGAATTTTTGTGGCGGAGGCCCTGAATGCCTGCCATGCGAGATACAGCAGGTATCCGGCGCCTGCCAGCTTGAGCGCGGAAAACGCCAGGGCCGACTGCTCGAAAATAACGGCAACGCCCAGGGCCACAGCAAAGCTGTGAACCACAAGTCCCGTACAAAGCCCGAGCATGACAGACAGCCCGGAGCACTTCCCGTAAAGCGAAGCTTGGGTCAGCACAAAAATGTTGTCGGGTCCAGGAGCCAGTGCAAGCAATATGGCAGCCATAAAAAATGTCAACAGCGTTTCTAGAGGTATCATTTCTTTCTCCCTCACAACGCTCATCTATTTGAGCATCTGGTTTGCCCTGTCCGAATTGCATCCATATCTCGCAGGCACTTCAATTCGTTTAAAGTTTCAGTATCTAACCCAAAGGATACAGTTGGTCAAAGGAATTTTTTTCTGACACAGCCCGCAGACAGTGCAAGGGATCATAATGGGTGAACGCATCAGGGCTACTTGAAAAACAGCTTGAAAAAAGGAATGAATTCATGGACTCCTACTATCCTGAAATTCTCTATATGGCAGTAAACCTTACTTTTTTAGAGGTAAAGAAACCGGTTGACATCACTACCCATGCATGGCAGAATTTTTTCTAACGGCAATTATTCACAATCCTTTTCATGGAGGCAGAACATGAAGCGTTTCAGGTGTGTGTATATTCTACTTCTGGGTTTTTTGGTCTCAGCCCCGCCCGTTACCGGAATAGCGGCTGAAAACAGCGACGATGCCTGCATCAAATGCCACAGTCAGGTTTCTCCCGGTCAAGTGGCTGACTGGCGGGCCAGCAAACACAGTGGGGAAGATGTGGGATGTGTTGAGTGCCATGGCGACAAACACATGGTGGCAAAAGACTGCAAACTGGCCGTGTTGCCCGATGAAAAGGTATGCGCTCAGTGCCATGAGGATCAGTTCACCCAATTCACCAAGGGGAAACACAACTTGGGCTGGGCTTCCATGATGGCAATGCCCGTTACCCATCTGGAGCCCGATGAACTCATCGAAGGCGGCCGGGGATGCGGCGGATGCCACAACATGGGGATAAAAACCGAAGCTCAGAAGGAAGCGCAACTGAAATTGGGGTACCGCTACCAGAACAACTCCTGTGATGAATGCCACACCCGTCATGCTTTCTCCAAGAAAGAAGCGTTGAATCCCCGGGCGTGCCGGCAGTGCCACATGGGTTTTGACCATCCCCAGTGGGAGATGTGGAGCAGTTCCAAGCATGGCACGCGCACACTGGTAAAGGAAGTGGGCGACCTGCCCGAAGGCGCCAGTGCCCCCAAATGCCAGACCTGCCATATGCCGGACGGTACCCACAACAACCACACGGCCTGGGGCTTTCTGGGGGTTCGGCTGCCCTTTCCGGAAAATCCCCGGTGGAAGCAGGACCGCATTACCATTCTCAAAGCCCTGGGCGTTCTCAATCCGGAGACCGGCAAACCCACGGCCTTACTGGAAACCGTCAAGAAACTGGAACTGGCAAGGCTCACCCAGGAATCATGGCAGGTCCAGCGAGATAAAATGATCAAGACCTGTGCCCAGTGCCATTCCAAAACCTATGCCCGAAAGCAGTTGGAAATGGGCGACGAAATGCTGCGTAAATCAGATCGCCTCATGGCCCAGGCCATTGAAATTGTGGCGGGGCTTTACAAAGACGGCATTATCCAGAAGCCGGAAACCTATCCATTCAACTATCCCAACCTCCTCTTTTTCATGCGGACCGGGGGCGGGGATCTCAGCAAACTTTCCCACATCGATCAGATTCTTCTGAAAATGTACCTCAAACACCGCATGCGGACGTTCCAGGGGTTCTTTCACATCAATCCCGATTACGCCTACTGGTACGGCTGGGCGGCTATGGTGGAGGACCTGGGTAAGATCGAGGAAACCGCTAAACTCATGCGGGCCACACACAAAAAAACCAAATAAAAGATGTATTTTCATCAAATTCCCGGGAGATTATGGCACCCCCCCGGTGAATCTGATTATGATCTCATTTTTTTACGGTTTACGGCCAATTCCGACTTTACGGCTATTCCAAGCTTTTCCATGAGAAACGGTTTTTTGAGATATTTGCCGGCCCCTAAGCGTTGCGCTTCTCTAACGCGATCCGTTTCCGAAAAACCGCTGGCAATCACCGCTTTCTGGCCGGGATGTATTTCAATAATTTTTCGGTAGGTGTCCAGCCCATCCATGCCCGGATCCATAATCATGTCCAGCAGTAAGAGATCAACTTCATGCTCTTTGAAATACGTCACCGCTTCTTCCCCGCTTGAAACGGAAAATACCCTGTACCCCAGTTGTTTCAGCATTCCAGCAACCACTTCCCGCTGTTGTTCCACATCATCGACAACCAGAATCAATTCGCCTCCCCCCGCATAATCTTCAGCCCGAATTTCCGACCCATCAACAGCCGATACATTTCGGGAAACCGGGAAGTATAATTTGAATGTCGTCCCTTCTCCTTCGGTACTCTGAACATCAATAAATCCATTGTGGTCCTTTACTGTCCCCCATACAACCGCCATACCAAGGCCTGTACCGCTTCTCCCCATTTTTTTCTTGGTGAAAAACGGTTCGAAAATCTTGTCGATGTCATCCGGTGAAATACCCGTGCCGGTATCGGCAACAGTCAACGTCACATAATCCCCCTCCTTGATGTCATCATAGCCTGCAACGGGTCGGTCCATGTAACACTGGTTGGTGGAAACAACGATACTTCCTCCCCGGGGCATTGCCTCAACCGCGTTGGAAAGCAAATTCATAACCGTTTTGGATAGGTGCGTGGGAGAACCCATGATGGTCAGGCCCTCGGCTTCTTCCAGTCGCACTTCCGTCTGCACTTCCGGATAATACTCCTTTATTTTATGATATTCCGGGCTACTCAGAAACTGGGACACCACCTGGTTCAGATCAACCGGCTCCGTCGGCATGACAGCCCTTCTGGCCAGGGTCAGCAGATCCTGAACCACGGCAACAGCTTTTTCCCCTGATTTCTGTATGGTCGCGATAGGTTTTCTAAACGGACTATCTTCGGGGAGTTGCAGTAGCAGCAGTTCCGGATAGCTGACAATACCGGAAAGGAGATTGTTCAGATCGTGGGCCACGCCCCCTGCCAGGGTCCCCACCGTTTCCATCTTTTCTGCGCGCTGGAGCTGGTCCTTGATGCGTTTTTCTTCGGTCACATCCCGTGCGATGCCGCGAAAGCCGATCCTGTGTCCTTCCAAATCTTTGATCAGCGCAACGGACGCTTCTACTATTTTCGTAGCGCCGTCTTTTCTGATGACTTCCCAATCAAACACTTTGGCCGGCGCCCCATCCCGATACACCTTATTGAAAACCTGAAAAAGCTTCGCCACATTGGTTTTACTGGTAAAACGCCGGTAATTCATTTCCATCATCTCATTTATCTCATATCCGAGAAAGTTGCTCAGGGATTCATTAGCGAATGAAAAGTTCCCGGCAATATCCACTTCATAATATCCTTCCTGGATGTTTTCGACAATGGAACGGTACCGTTCCTCGCTGTTTTGAAGAGCTCTTCTCACTCGCCTGCGTTCGGTGACGTCTTCAATTGCGACCACCACGCCCTTTGTCGAGTCTTCAATGCTGACCGGTGAAGCCCTCAGAAAAATGTTCAGAACCTCCCCAGTCTTTCTCACATGGCGCGTTTCAGTGGAAGTAATGCCTAAAACCCAGAGATCATCATAAAGTACCTGACCCACGCACCGGCGCTCATCTTCATTTTCATATAGCATCTGCGTTGTCCTGCCAATCAGGTCAACTTCCGTGTAACCCATAATATCGCAATAGGTATCATTTACAGCAATGAACTCACGGTCCTTCATAATGGCAAGGCCAACCGGCGCCGCACTGAAAATACTCTGAAGGCGGAATTGACTCTCAAGCAGCGCTTTTTCGGCCTGCCTTTCTTTGGTGACATCTCGAACATTGATAACAATGCCTTTTATGGTAGGATCATCCAGAAGGTTCGCTGCAATGGCTTCCAGATAGAGCCAGGATCCATCCTTTTTCCGGTGACGGTATTCGGTACGCAGAGATCCCGCATTATCATTTTTAAGTGTTTCAAGGCTTGCGGTCAAAATCCCAATATCGTCCGGATGAACGAATTCAAAACCGCTTTTTCCGATGAATTCATGGGGGGCATAACCTGTGATCGCCTCCACGGAGTCGCTGACGAATAGTTCGATGCCGTTCTCGTCAATAACAACCTGGATATCACTGGAATTCCGCAGCAAAGTCCGAAATCGGTTTTCACTTTCAGACAAAGCCTTTTCTAGAGCCTTGACACGTTTTTCCATTTTTTCATAGGTCGGTTTTTCAGGCATATTTCTCCCCTATCTTTGATAGAAGCCCAAAATAGTCCTTCAGTAAAAGTGAGTCAACCTCTTTTAAGATTCAGTATTTTTGCCCTGCCATTCAAGATCAATTTTCGTTGACGCATGCAAAATTTCATTTTATGATGATGTATTAAATACATAATGCAGAGCTACTCCAAATCAGAATAACCGGGAGGCCCATATGCAATATGTCATCGTTGGAAACGGCATCGCGGGAATATCCGCATTTCGAATTCAAGATTCGGAATGCGGATGACTTCAATTTCCGATGATATTACTTCTCAGAAAGAAATTCCAGGATCAGGCGCGCGGTTTCTTCCGGTTTTTCTTCCTGGGGAATATGGCCGCAAAAGGGGATGACTTCCAGCGTTGCATTGGGTAGAGCTTCTTTAAATTTAAAGCCATCCTCCAGGGGAATCCAGGCATCATCCCGACCCCAGATGATCAGGGTATCCACCTGGATTTCGGGGATGCGCAAGGCATATTCCTCAGAGGAAATTGTTGATACGGAGCGCCCCAGCGAGGTCAGGGCCCCGAGGGCATTTTCGGTACGGAGGCGGTTGTAGTAGGCATCGATCTGTTCCGACGTAATGGAGGCGGGGTTAAAATAGACCTGTTTGAGGGCATCCTGGATCACCCAGCGACCGAAAAAAAGCCTAGACACCGCCGATGCTCCTGGTAGACCCGCAAAACGTACCGGAAAGGGTATGTCACGCATGAACCCTGCCGCATCAATCAGCACCAGTTTTTCCACTTTGTCAGGATGCACAAGGGCCATGTTCCAGGCGATGGCCCCGCCCAGTGAATTTCCAACGAACACCACCTTTCGAAGCCCCATTTTATCCATCCAGGCGTTAACTTCCGCCATCAGTTGCACGGGTGCATAATCGGCCTCTTCAGGTTTATCGGACCACCCGAAACCTTTCATATCCAATGCCCAAACATGGTACCCCCTTGCCTGAAGGATCGGGGTGATTTTCTCCCAGGTGTAGGTGGAAGACGCAAAACCATGGAGTAGAAAAATATCCTGGCCCGGACCGGGGTATTCGGTGTAGTGATATCCGACATCATTGATGGTCACAAAATGATCGTGGATATCAGGGTGAGGCACTTGCCCATTGGGCAGATCCTGAATGAAAAGGCCGCAGGAAGCGGTCCCCAGAACGGTCAAACATAAGAGGAGCAATAGGTGTATTCGCATATTTTTCATGATGTCCATTTCCGGTTCATAAAGTTTTTTGGTAACCTTTCACGGGGTGCAGGGGGTAGTTGTCAGGGAGCAGGATGGAATTCGAAGCTGATTTTTCTGCACCCTGACAACTGCACCCTATAAACAATTACATTTTATAAAACAGAGTTCAGTCTGTTTCCCGCTCACCAATATGTTCCGGTTCAGGTTAATTTGTCAAGGCATACGCCATACTCTTGAATAATCCTGTGGGAAGCGGTATCGTGCTCAAAATTGTCCATGGCAGGGATAATGCAAAATGATTGAAATCAAAAACAGTTTATTTCTACCTGAAAACGCACCGGGTTCAGCTGAAATCCTGGCCACCCTCCTTTATTTCGGTTTGAAAGAAGATCACTTCACCTTCGCACCGGCATCGGGCGGCGTTGTGGCCTTTTCGCTGGACCATGGCATTTTATGGTTCCCCAAAACCATAATGGATCTTTTAGGGGTTCAAATGATCAGATCCCGTGGCGTGGAGGAAACCCTGCAATACCTGGGTGAAATTGCGGGCGCCCGCGCCGGCTGGGCCGTGGGCTGGTCTGCCGGCGGTGCCGCAGCGGCTGTAGCCGCCTTTGCCGGCATCAGCACCGGTTTATGGATCCCCATCGCTGCCGGGACATTCCTGGGATCGCAAATCGGAACCATGGCAATGAAGCGGTTGGGTTTTCGGGGACCCCCGAAAGAACTGGCGGCCTACCCACTCCTGCTCATTGATCACCTGGAAATCCTGTCGCCGTCTTATATCGTTAAGGCCTATGAACAAACCATGAACCTGTTGACCCAGTCGAGCCAACGGCTGCTCGGTAAAAAAGGCGACACCAAGAATTCCGCACTCATAACAATCGTCAAACGTTTTAAAGCGTCAACTGAAGAGATGAAAGGGTTGAAAAAGAAAATGCAGGATCAAAAAGCGAAAAAGAAAAATATCGTCAATGTCGTGGGCGACGCCGTTGGCGGCGCAGTTGATATATTGACGGGAACTCACTCCGTTTTTGATCTTCTGGATACACAAGCCGAAACCTTTGTTTTTGGTGATCCTTCCCATTACGGTGCATTGGTTGAATCAATAAAGCTGCACGACGTCAACATTGTTGAAAAATAGGATTTCCATGGCACATCTATTGTTGAAAGTGATCGGCAATTTTCTTCTCTGGCTCATACTGTGTGGAATGACCGCCTGGGGCGCCCTGGCGATCTTTTTCTCCTGCCTGCCGAATCCGGCCAGGCCGGTACTCTCCATTCTCTTTGTCCTGATCCAACTGGCGGTTCTGTTGTTTCTAAAGCCCAAAGGGCTGTCATACGCGATTTTTTTTGCCCTGTTCGCCATAGTTCTTTCAGGATATTTTTCCATGCAACCGTCAAACGACCGGGACTGGCAGGCCGATGTGGCGGTCCTTCCATATGCTGAGATTGACGGCGACCGTGTGACGGTCTACAATATCCGCAATTGCGACTATCGTAGCGAAACCGATTATACAGCCCAGTATTATGATCAAACTTTTGATGTCTCAGAACTTAACACCATCGACCTGTACCTGGTGAACTGGGGCATTAAATATATTTCCCATACCATGATCAGTTTCGGGTTTGGAGGCAATCAGTATCTCTGCATTTCCATTGAAACCAGGAAAGAAAAGGGGGAAGACTACTCCACCATCAAAGGGTTTTTCCGCCAGTATGAATTGATGTATGTGGTGGCGGATGAACGGGATCTGGTACGACTTCGCACCAATTATCGGAAAGATGAAATTGTTTACCTTTACCGCCTTAATGGTTCCAAAACGGTTTTTCGAAAGATATTTCTCGACTACATCCATTACATCAACCGGCTCAAAATCGAGCCCGAATGGTACAATGCCCTCACCGGCAACTGCACCACCCAGATTCGCGGCCATACCGCCCCTTACACCGGAAAAACAAGGTGGGACTGGCGTATTCTGCTCAATGGCCAACTGGATGAAATGGCCTATGAAAACGGCCTGCTGAACCAATCCCTTGCTTTTGAAACCTTGAGGCAGAAGAGCATCATCAACGAACGGGCCAAAGGGCTGGATCAACACCAAGATTTTTCAATACTGATTCGGCAGGGGCTCCCCGGCATGGGAGGTTAGCACATGAAAAAAGAATGGATGCACTATTTTGAACGGCTGATCCTGTGTCTCGGGGTTTTAGTGATACTTATTTTGAGCGGATGCGCTTCTATTGGAACTAAAGACGTGGGATTCCGAAAAGCCTATGAACAAATCAACACCAATGCCCTTCTGGATGAACAATACAGCGCCACCTCAAAAAATGTATTGCAGCGCTATAACATGGGCATTTATTTTAGAGAACATCCTTTGAAATGTCTAAAGGAGCTCCATAAAAAAGCCCTTACGGATAACCGAAGGGATCTGCTTTTTGCCTTGGCGGAACTGAATTATTTCACAGCCAAATATACCCTGAGAGACCTGGATGACAGCCCGCTTCCCGAAAACCGGGAATACTATCTGAGTGCTGCCATCTACGCCTATTTTTATCTTTTCAATGACACCCGGAATAAGCCTGCGAATCCTTTCAATCGGCGTTATCGCCTGGCATGTGACATTTACAACATTTCCCTTGCAGAGGCGTTGACCAATGCAAAAGGCAATCTGGTATTTGAAGCAGGAACCCGGCAGTTACCCTTTGGGAATATTGATCTATCCCTCAAGACCAAAGATTTTCCCGTCAAACTGGATCAGGTCTCAAAGATTGTCGCTGCCGACCGACTGGACCTCTACGGTCTTAGTCGTCGGAATCGGGACTCCGGCCTGGGGGTTCCCTTTATCGCCGTGGGCCGGAAAACCGATAAATTGCCCATCAAACGCACCTCGCCCGGAACCCTGCTCATGCGAATTGCACGTGACATTCAGACATTCGAGAGTGGAAACCTGCGCGGCAGCCTGGAGCTGTACGCTCCCTTTGATAAAACCCGGGTGGAAATCCATGAAAAATCCGTACCCCTTGAAAGCGACTTGAGTGCCCAGTTGGCCTACAACCTCAATCAGCCTGACTTCTGGATGCTGGATATCACGAGTTTTTTTACGGGGAAGGGCGCCATTCCCATGGGCCTCTATTTAATCAAGCCTTATAACCCGGCACAAATCCCGGTGGTATTTGTTCACGGTACCGCCAGCAGCCCGGTCTGGTGGGCGGAAATGACCAATACCCTTCTAGCGGACCCGATCCTGAGAAGGCACTACCAGTTCTGGTTCTATTTTTACGACAGTGGCAAAGTCGTGGGTCTTTCGGCCAACCAGTTTCGTGAAACCCTGACACATAGAGTAGCTGAGCTGGATCCGGAGGGCCGGGATAAAGCACTCCGGAACATGGTGATCATCGGCCACAGCCAGGGGGGTCTGTTGACCAAATTGACCGCTGTTCATACCGGCGAAAAAATTATCAGGCAAGTCACGGGGAAAAAGTTGTCCGAGCTGGATCTAACGAACAAACAAAGGGAGCTCATTCGGAAAAGGTCCGTGTATGAGCCCTTGCCCTTTGTACGCAGGGTAGTGTTCATTTCAACGCCCCACCGGGGCAGTTTCCTGGCCGGAGACTGGGTTCGCAACCTGGTTCGCCGGCTGGTGTTTTTGCCCGTGGACATTGTCAAGCAGACGGTTGTCCTGGGGAAAGCCCTGGCAGCGGCCGAAGTTCCGGAGGAATGGCGATCCAATGAACGCACCAGCATTGACAGCATGAGTCCCAAGAACCCCGCCCTCCTTGCCCTGGCGGACATTCCCCTGGTGCCGGGCATCAAGGGGCATTCCATTATTTCGGTCCAAGGTGAAGGGGACCCCACCCAACTGGATGACGGCGTCGTGGAATACAAAAGTGCCCACGTGGACTATGTGGAATCTGAATTCATTGTGCAAAGTGGTCACTCCTGCCAGGGGCACCCCCTGACCATTGAAGAAGTAAGACGCATTCTGCTCTTGCATCTGAATTCAGGGAAAAACACGAATGCGCGCTCATCCGTTTCAGAAAAAAAGTAAGCGGCCTGTTGCCCCGAAATCAAATGAAAAAACCCAAAACGTATTTACCGGCCGTGAGCAAAATAATTCCCGCCAACATCCACTTGATGGCCTTTGCAGGAACAAACTTCTGGCAGCGGGCCCCCAGATACATCCCCACCATCCCCCCAAGCCCGAACATGATGCCCAGCAGCCAGTCCGGTGCCACGGATATGTGGGGATAGAACGGTGCCATCAGCTGGTAAAAAGCAACGCCGGCCACTGAAGTCACAAAAGTCCCCATGAGGGCTGCGCCGGCCACGGTGTAGACCGGCAGGTTGAAGAAAGCCACAAAAAAAGGGGCAATGATGGCGCCCCCGCCGATACCGTATATCCCCCCCACAACACCAACGATGAGGCTCAAAACAAAGATGCCCCAGAACGAAACATCGAACTGTTCACCATAAAATGTGTAACCCAGGCGCGACAGGTTGAAATGGGTCACCTTTACGGCGGGAGTGAGCAGCTGATCCGTGGATTTTCCCCGTGTCGAGGCTTTTTCATAATGACGCACCAATTCCTGGAATCGCTTTTCGGCGGCCGCTTTTTCAGCCCCTCCCTTTTTCTTCAGCAAATCGAGAACCATCTTCAACCCTATCCAGAGCAGCACCCCCCCTGCGAAAAGCTTGAAGGCCTTCGGATCCGGCAGGTAAGCGATCCGAACGAAAGCCCCGATGAAAACCCCCGGCAGGGTTCCCGCCACCACCACCCACGTCAGCGGCCACACCATTCGCCCTTCCCTGCAATACCGGTAAACACCACTGGGAATGGCCACAATATTAAACAACTGGTTGGTGGCGCTGACGGATGGATTCGTATACCCTAAAAAGGACATCTGAAAGGGAAGCAGCAGGAAGGCGCCGGATACACCGCCCATGGAAGTGAAAAAGGATATGACGAATGCCACCACCGGGGGAACCCATATGGAAACTTCGACGCCGGCTGTTGGAAAGTACAAAGGAAAACCCCTGGAAAAGTTGCGGCCGCCACAATAAAGGAAATTGTTTGTGATCTGCATTATGGTTTTGTTGTGGAAAAGTTGTCAAGGGCATTTGCAATCCAAAAAATAAATTGACCCGAGGACTCAAGTGCGGGTAGAGTTTAATTGTAAACCCTGTCAAGAAAGACACCCTTCTTAACCATATAAAAGCCCTTATTTTCTTAAAAGAAAGCGGATGATGGATAAAACAGCACACAGAAAGGAGCTGCCATGACCGGAAAAGAAAGAATTATGAGGCTGTTGAGGAAAGAAAAGGTGGACCAGGTCCCATGGGTGCCGTTTGCCGGTGTACACGCGGGAAAACTGAAAGGGTATACGGCAAGAGAAGTTCTGCAGGACAAGGACAAACTGGTTGAATCCCTGCTTGAAGTCAAGAAGATATACCAACCTGATGGGATGCCGGTGGTGTTTGATTTGCAGATTGAAGCGGAAATCCTGGGTTGCGAATTGTTATGGGCGGAAAACAACCCCCCTTCCGTCAAATCGCATCCCCTGGCGGAGACGAAAGACATTCCGTCTCGGGTTCCTTCAAAGGGTGATGGAAGGCTTCCCATGATTCTCAGCGCCATGAAAGAGATGAAGGAAAAAGTGGGCGATGACACAGCACTTTATGGTTTGTTTACCGGCCCCCTCACCCTGGCATCCCACTTAAGGGGTCAGTCTTTTTTCATGGACATGGCCATGGACCCTGAATATTGCAAAAACCTGCTCAATTATGCCACCCAGATCGCCAAAGCCATGTGCGACTATTTTATTGAAGCCGGCATGGACGTCATTTCGGTGGTCTGTCCCCTGGTCTCACAGGTTTCGCCGAAACATTTCAACGCATTATTATCGGAACCCTACAAGGAAGTTTTTGATCACATCCGCAGCAAAGGGGCGCTTTCCTCCTTTTTTGTATGTGGAAATGCCGGCCCCAACATTGAACCCATGTGTCAAACAAATCCGGATTCCATTTCGGTGGACGAAAATGTAGACATGGTCAAAGCAAAGGAACTATCGGACAAATATGATATTGTCATCGGCGGCAATATTCCCTTGACCACCGTGATGCTCCACGGCACGCAACAGGATAACATGAAATACATTGTGGACCTTCTGGATCAAGTAGGCCATGAAAGGCTGATCATTGCACCGGGTTGCGACATGCCCTACGATCTGCCTATTGAGAATAGCATTGCCGTACAAAAGGCCATTCGAGATACGGAAACAGCGAGACAAATGGTAAAGGATTATACGGCAGTGGAAGATGACACAATCGTTATTGAACTGCCCGATTACGAAAATCTGAAAAAGCCCTTTGTTGAAGTATTTACTTTGGATTCGATAGCCTGTGCCGCCTGCACCTACATGCTGGGCGCCGCAACGGACGCAAAAGAACATTTCGGGGATGCCATTGATATAATAGAGTATAAATTCACTGAAAAAGAATCCATTGCGCGATGCAAAAAGATGGGGGTGGTGAATCTGCCCAGTATTTATATCAATGGAGAGTTGGCATACAGTTCCATTATCCCCAGTCGGGAGGAACTATTCTCAAAAATAAAAACACTTCTGTAGGAGGAAACCTTGATTGATATTTATCTGGTGACCGGTTTTCTAGGGGCCGGGAAAACGACCCTTATGAAAAACCTTATGAAGGTTTTCGAAAATGACAAAGTGGCGCTCATCGTGAATGAATTCGGACAGGAAGGGGTTGATGCGGCGGTTCTGGAAAAAGAAGGCATGGTCATTGAACAAATCGTTGACGGGTCCATTTTCTGCGTATGCCGGTCTGATAAATTCATTGATGCCATTTTAAAAACCTCCGAAATGGGAATCGATTGCCTCCTCGTGGAAAGTTCGGGATTGGCAAATCCTTTCGGGATGCACGAAGTCACCGGCATGCTCCATAAATTGGCCCCTGATACGTTCCACTACAGCGGCTCTATTTGTGTGGTGGACGCAAAACATTTCAGTAAACTATCCGACGTGGTTCCGGTTCTCATCGAACAGGTACAGGGCGCCGATCTGTTGCTGATCAATAAAACGGACCTTTCAACAACAGAGGAACTGGAAAAGGTCGAAAAGGCCGTTCGAAAACTCAATGGCGAGGTCCCGATCATCAGAACTTCTTTTGCGCGTATTCCGGATGATGCGCAGATACAGGCGCTGCGGTGGCACAGAGGGACCATGAAAGGTTTCCTTGTAAAACAGACCCCCGGAATCGAAAAATTTGTTTTGAAATTTGGATCGGTTCCGGTGGAGCAATTGATCAAATGGCTGAATAAATGGGTGGCGAAAGTCTACAGGGTTAAAGGATTTTGTTCGGAAAAAAACCAACAATTTTATGTTCAGGCGGTTCATGATGATGTGAGTGTTTCTGAAATTGACCATAAACGAAAGGAAAATTTTCTCATTGTTTTGGGGCCGGCTAGCGATAAAATCAAGAAGACGATCCAATCAAGCTGGTCCGAGCATTTTCAAACGCAACTGATATTGGAATAAAGAAGTGTTTCAGGAGTGCATTTCAAATTTATGCTGAAGGAGGTAGATCATGGGTTCAGAAAATAATAACGGCGGCCGTGCTTTCCCCAACAGGATGGAAATCATGTCTTCCCAGGCGGCGGATAAAATCATAGACGTTACCCTTGGGTACCTTGGGGACACCGGGGTAAAATTCGACAGTCACGAACAGGCATACGATACCTTATCCAAAGCCGGTTGCGACATCTCTAAAGACGGCATGGTGAAGTTTCCGCCCGACCTTGTGAAAGAGTGCCTGGGACAATGCCCGGAAAGTTACAAATGGTGGAATCGGGAAGGTACCGAATGCGTGGAATACGGCTCCGGAAATACCTGTTTTATCTCTTCCTGCTGGGCGCCCAATTATATCGACCCCTATACGGGGGAGAAAAAATCGGGCGACCAGGAGGGGATCGCCGTTCTGACAAAACTGAGCGATGCGCTGTCGGACATCGATATCAGTGGTATCCCCATCACAACGGGCGATTTCGTGGCCGATAGCGCCACCATGATGGCCAATACAACAAAACCGGTTCATTTCAGCGCCGGTGAGGATGCAAATGCCCTGAGAGGATTAATCGAACTTGGGACGGCACTTCGCGGAAGCATTGAAAAACTCAAGGAAAAGCCCTATTTCAGTCTTCACATTAACCCGGAACTGCTTCGCTATCCGGCTGCCATGAGTGAACAGATTCAATTGTGCGCCGAAAACAATATCCCCATTTTCATCGCCACCATGGGGATCGGAGGCCTTTCGAGCCCCATCACCATGGCGGGAACCCTTACCATGTGCCTTGTTACCACCTTCCCTGGCATTGTGCTGGCACAGTTGCTCAAGAAAGGTCTTCCCTGCACGGAAGCGTCCACCCCATCCTTCATGGATCCCGCCACTGCGGCCATAAGAGGGATTCCCGAAAACGCGTTAACGGATATGGCAAAGCTTGAAGTGTGCCGGAAGCTGGGTCCTCTTGTGGGTCAGCTCTCCGCATTCGGGGCCATAACGCCGGAATTCAACCAGGATGCCGTCGCAAAAATCACATGGGATTTTGGTGAACTGGCAACGTGCTCTTTTGATTCCTTTCTGGCCATCGGCGCCGTGGATACAGGGTTGTTGAATTCACCCCACGCCACCGTTTACGCCAATGAACTGGCGAGCATGGCGCGACGGGTCTGGCGGGGCATACCGGTCGATGACGACAGCTTTGCCCTGGATTTGATCAAAGAGGTGGGAAGCGGCATGTATCTCACCCAGACGCATACGGCGCTCCATGCACGGAAGGATTTGTGGAGAGGCAAGTACATCAAAAATATTTCCCTTGATGGCTGGGAAAAAGACGGCAAAAAGGATATGGCGGAGAGGATACATGAAGACCTGGCGAAGGTCCTGGATTCGCATACGGTTGAACCGCTTTCCGAGCCGCTTCAAAAAGCGGTGAATGACATTCTGGCAAAATACAAGGGATAAAGAAAAAAGTGAGAAGGGTCCGTTTGGCGGATCTCACCAGACAAAGAAAGGAAGGAAGGAAACGCATGGACATCAAAGACGAAATTAAGGAAAAGATGATCGGCGGTGATATTGAGGGTGTCAAAGAATCTGTGAAAAAGGCGCTGGAAGAAAAAATGGCCGCATCTGAAATTCTGCTGGAGGCACTGGTTCCCGGAATCCAGGAAGTGGGAAGATTATTTGAAGCAGGGGAGGCTTTTCTTCCTGAAATGATGATTTCAGCAGAGGCCATGAAGCAGGGTGTCAATGAGATAAAGCCGCTTTTAGAGGCCGCGGATATAGAATCAAACGGAAAAGTGGTTATTGCGACGGTAAAAGGCGATGTTCACGATATCGGCAAAAACCTGGTGGCGCTGATGATCGGGAGTGCCGGGTTTGATCTGGAGGATATGGGTGTGGATGTGCCAACGGAAAACATTATCGAATCCGTTAAATCGTCTTCCCCCGACGTTTTAGCCCTTTCCGCACTTCTGACCACCACAATGCTGGAAATACCGGCTATCATCGAAGCGCTGAAAGAAGCGGGGCTGAGAGATAAGGTTAAAGTGCTGGTAGGCGGCGCTCCCATTTCGGAGCAGTTTGCTAAACAATCAGGTGCTGATGGCTATGCCCCCGATGCCATGCAGGCAGCAAAAGCGGTGCAGAGCCTCATTGACGGGTGATTCGCCACTTAGGAAACCCGGTTCAGGATGCCGGATAAAATCTTTGAACCCGGTTGAAACAAACAATGAAAAAAGACAAAAAATATTATCTGGGCCTTGCCTTTTTTGTTTATTCTTTTATACCTTATGTCTTCACTTTTCTGGTGTTGCCGTTCCTGCCCGTTTCAAAGGTCACGGCAGTCTCCCTTGCAACGGGCCTTTTGATTTCCGCAGAGATTTCTTTCCTGCTATGCGTCGCGCTGCTCGGCAAACCCTTTATTCAGCTCCTCAAATCAAAAATAAAAGCTTCAGTTTTCAAAAAAAAGAGCGCGGCGGATCTCAAGCCGGTGGGGAAGATTCGGCACTATGTGGGCATCACGATGCTGCTTGTGGCCTCCATTGTCCCTTATTTCCTGACAGAAATTGCACTCCTTCTGGGTTGTGTGGAGCAGTATGGTCACACCGCTCTGATCGGTCTCCTGATACTCGGTGATGTACTGTTCATCACAAGCTTCTTTATCCTTGGCGGAGAATTCTGGGCACGGGTCAATAAACTCTTCGAGTGGCCCGGGAAGGCGGAGGTTTCTGAAAAATAGCTAAACATTTAACAAGAAAGGATATGGCCATGAAAACATCCATTAGGAATTTACGGGCGGTTAAGATTCTGATCATCCTGGGGTTTGCCGTCATCTTCACGGCAGGCAACGTTTGCGCAGGACAGCAAAACGAAATCACCAAAGGGGAAGTGCTCGAAGCGCAGAAGGCCTGGGGTGATGCGCTGGTGAATATTGGGAAAAAATATATGGATAATCAAGACTATAAACAGGCAGCGAAGGACACTGTTGATGGGTTATACGCATACCAGACCGGCCAGGTCCTGTTTAAACCGACCAAGGCCTCAGACAACAAATTTCGGACGTCAAGAGAAGGCGCCATATCCTATTTCATCGGACATAATAAGAATTTTCCTGAAGACAAAGGGTTTGCTCTGGAACCATGGACAAACGTCCGTTTCAAAAATGCCGGATTCTATATAAACGGCGATGTGGCAGTGGCCATGGGAAAATATTTTTTCACACCCCGGAAGGGAACTGCCGTAAAAGTCGAATACACCTTCGGCTATGTCAAAGACGATACGGGGAAGCTTAAAATTTTTTTGCATCATTCCTCGCTTCCGTACAGCAAGAAATAAGACTGCAAATATTTATCCCTCACGTCCTTTTATGCTCATCCTGAAAGGGATCATCGTTGCACGTTTTGCTCTCGCAAACCATACCGCCGCCGCTGATTTCACCTGATCCCGAACCCGAGCCTTTAAGCGGACATTCCATGTTCTCACAATCGCACCCACCTCCGGTCTTGGCTTTTTTGACATACCGCCAAACCAGATAACCCACCGCCAGGCACACGATAAAAACAACACCAATTGTATCCAAAACCTCTCCTTCCCAACGCCCGCCAGAAAAAGGCGGCCACGTATTTGACAGCAAAGGGTGTCGTATTCCCCGCCGGCATTCACCCCTTCTATTATGTCCCTCATCTCAAAAAAGTGTCAAGCAGGATGCAGAAATCTTCTGTAAACACTTTCGGCCGGCAAAAAAAATAAACCATTACCAACCGGTAATGTTCAGGAAAGGATACGGTAAGCCTGGGGGTTTAATGTGTCTGCAACTTCAGATAACAAAACTTATGACTAAACATCAAATAAAACAAGGAGGGATCATGAACATTCAAACAGGAGAACAGGGCCGACAGATAACCGTGGAGGATTTTCAATCCCCTTCAAAAACCGTAAACGCCAGACCCGCAGGGCCCCAGTTCACCAGCATTCAGACCATCAATGAATCGGTGCAGCAGGCATCCGCATGGGTTCGGCCTCTGGAACAGGAAATCGGTCGCGTTATCGTCGGCCAGAAGGTACTGATCGACCGTCTGCTGGTGGGGATCCTTTCAAACGGACACATCCTTCTGGAAGGGGTTCCGGGCTTAGCCAAAACGCTGACCCTCAACACCCTGGCATCGGCCATCCAAACCGGCTTTCGGCGGATTCAGTTCACCCCGGACATGCTGCCCGCCGATATCATCGGCACGGAGATCTATAATCCCAGGGATGTCTCTTTCGTCGTCAAACAGGGCCCCGTTTTTTCCAACCTGATCCTGGCCGACGAAATCAACCGCGCTCCGGCAAAGGTTCAGAGCGCCCTGCTGCAGGCCATGCAGGAACGCCAGGTCACCATCGGTGAAAAAACCTACAACCTGCCCAATCCTTTTCTGGTGCTGGCCACCCAGAATCCCATCGAACAGGAAGGGACCTATCCTCTGCCGGAAGCCCAGGTGGACCGGTTCATGCTAAAAGTGGTGATCTCCTATCCCTCGATCTCCGAGGAACGGATTATCCTGGATTTGGTGAACACCACCGAGCCCGCACCAAAGGTTAACCCTGTGGTTCAAGTGGAAGATATCATCAGGTCGAGGCATGTGGTCAACACCATCTACATGGATGATAAGGTCAAAGACTATATTGTCAGCCTCGTTTACGCCACAAGAGAACCGGAAAACTACGGCCTTGACCTGAAACCCTACATTGAATACGGCGCATCTCCACGGGCCACAATCAACCTGAAGACCGCCAGCAAATCCCTGGCTTTTCTTCAAGGACGCGGGTACGTCACCCCGGAAGATGTAAAAAACATTGCCATGGACGTGCTCAGGCATCGTGTGAGCATCACCTACGAGGCCGAAGCTGAATCGCTTACCAGCGAGGACATGGTCACCAAAATCCTGGAAACCATTCCGGTGCCTTAACGCTAAGCGCAAGGAGCAAAGCACAGAGCAAAAAACGCTATACACCATGTACCATGCGCAAAAAGGAAAACATCATGGATACCCACATCAGCAAGGAAATTTTTCAAAAGGTCAGGCAGGTGGAGATCAAGACCAACCGTCTGGTGGATGATACCCTGGCGGGCCACTACCACTCGGTTTTTAAAGGCCGGGGCATGGACTTCGATGAGGTTCGGGAGTATGTGCCGGGTGACGACGTGAGGACCATTGACTGGAACGTGACGGCCCGCACCGGCCGGACCCATGTTAAAAAATTTACTGAGGAGCGGGAGCTGACCATCATGCTCATCATTGATGTGAGTGCCTCGGGTGAGTTTGGCTCAGCAATGCAGAGCAAACGGGAATTGATGGCCGAAATCGGAAGCGTGCTGGCGTTTTCCGCCATGCGCAACAATGACAAGGTCGGCCTGGTGCTCTTTACGGATGATGCCGAGCTCTATATTCCACCGGGTAAAGGCCGCTCCCACATCCTGCGGGTCATTCGGGAAATTCTCTTCTTCCAGCCCGAAGGAACCGGCACCAATCTGGCAGCCGCCATGGACTTTACCAACCAGGTGATCAAACGCCGGGCCGTGGCCTTCCTCATCTCGGACTTCTGCCTGCCCGGAGATTTTGACGCTTCCCTCAGCGACCTTCGGCCTAAACTCCGAATTACAGGGCGTCGCCATGATCTCGTGGCCGTTTCGGTCAGTGATCAGCGGGAGCGGGAACTTCCTGATATCGGGATGATCACCATCGAAGATTCGGAAACCGGCGAGCAGGTGGAACTGAACACCTCCCGCCCGGATGTCCGGTCCCGTTTCAAGGATCTGGCGCAAAATCGCCGGAACAGCCTCAGGCGCGCCATCCGTTCAGTGGGCGTGGATATGCTGGAACTTTCCACAGAACGGTCCTACGTGGCGGACTTGCGACAGTTTTTCAGTTCCAGAGAAAGGAGGAGTCACTGATGGCGCCGAACGCTTTCAAACAACCGGCTGTATGGGCCATTCCACTCCTGTTGACGTTGTTTTTCCTGGCCGAAGGGTTGGCGTGGGGTGCAGTATCATCCCACTCAGTACCCCAACAACCCTTGGGCAAAGTTGTTTCAGCCCCGATTCCGTCAAGAACCGGATCATCGACGAAACCACCCGGACAGGGCAATTCATCCATAACCGCGGCTCCAAACCCCGACGGTACGCCATCATCCTGCCCCCTTGCCCTTTCAACAGGTCCCAAAGGCGATATTCGAGACATTCGCGGACCCATTCACATTCCGGATCCGCGCATCTGGCTCTACTACGCACTGGGCGGCATCTTGTTGCTTCTTATGGCGTGGGCGGCCTGGAAATGGTTCAGCAAACGGCAACTATTACATCCTAAGGCAGCATTTGAGATTGCATTTGAAGAACTGGAAAAAGCCAAATCCCTGATGACACCGCAAATGGCGGAAGGGTTTTCAATAATGGTGTCAAAAACCATACGAACTTACATTGAAAAGCGGTTCAGAATGCGGGCCACCCGAAAAACCACCCATGAATTTATCACCCAGGTGGCGGCTGAATCTTCGAGCGAACTGAACCGGCACAGCGAAACCCTGCGGGAATTCCTGGTCCACTGTGATCTGGCAAAATTTGCCCGGCAGACTTTCAGCAGGGAACAGATGCAGAAGATGCACCAAACCGCCTGGCGTTTCGTGGAGGAAACACAACCAAAACCTGAGGAAAAAGAAGTGGAAAAGGATGCTTCGACCGTCAAAACTGAAGGCACATCAGCGGAAACCATAGAAAACAACATACACGGCAGAAAACGATTCTTCAAAGGCCGCTTTAAGGGCAGTTTCCTGTGGGTTCCCAAAAAAGAAACCGGAAGCCCGGGGGTTAACAACACCCATCAAGTCGTTGCGGCGGGAGGTAGATAAATGTTTCATTTTGACCACCCGGAAGTTTTGTGGTTACTGGCCCTGCTTCCACTCCTGGCCTTCCTGCGGGGACGAAGGGGATCGGCAGCGGCCATACGGTACTCATCGGCGCAAACCGCCAAAGCCATTGCAGGCGCTCGAAAATCCAGGGCCGGCAAATGGCTGGGAACCTTGCGCATCCTGGCACTGGGGGCACTGGTGGTGGCGCTGGCCCAACCCCAGATTGTACATGGCACATCGGAAGTTGACGCCAGCGGAATCGATATTATCCTGGCGGTGGACGTCTCCGGATCCATGGAAGCACTGGATTTCACCATCAACAATGAACCGGCCAACAGGGTGGAAGTGGTCAAGCAAGTGGTATCCCGATTCATTGAAGCGCGGCCCAATGATCGCATCGGCCTGGTGGCTTTTGCCGGCCGGCCTTATATGGTCAGCCCTCTCACCCTGGATCATCAATGGCTTCAGAGGCGCCTTAAAACCATTCATCCCGGCATGATTGAGGACGGCACGGCCATCGGCTCGGCCCTCGGATCCAGTGTGAATCGACTGAGGGATCAAAAAGCCAAATCGAGGATCGTCATCCTGCTGACCGACGGTATAAACAATGCGGGCAAAATTCTGCCGGCGACCGCAGCCGAAGCAGCGGAAACCTTTGGCATCAAAATCTACACCATCGGCGCCGGTTCCCGCGGTGAAGTGCCGGTTCCCATCACCGACAAGTTCGGTAATAGAAAGATGTTACGCGCAAAGGTGGATATTGATGAGAAAACCCTGAAACAGGTTTCCCAAATGACCGGTGCACAGTACTACCGGGCCACGGACACCGACTCACTGGAAAAAATATACAAGGACATCAACAAACTCGAAACCACTACCCGCAAAATCAAGAAATTTGAGCATCGAAACGAGATGTTTCTGTGGGCCGCCCTGGGGGCCCTCTTGCTCATGGGAATTGAGTTGACACTTAAGCAGACCCGTTTTCGGCGGTTACCTTGAGATAAGTCTCACGCAAAGACGCCAAAACGCAAAGGTTTATAACAAATTTATGTCCTTGTCTTTCTTTGCGAGCTTTGCGGCTTTGCGTGATAAAAGATTGAATCCCACTTATTAGAGAAAGGGGGAAACCATGCAATTCGCACATTCCATCTGGTTGCCGGCAGGGGTGGCGGCCTGCGGAATCCTGGCTTTGAGTTTCTACTTTTTTCAGAAAAGGAGCACTACGGCGTTACAGGAATTCGCCTCCGGGCGCCTTTTGGAAAAACTCACACTGGGGGTTTCCCCCAAAAAACGGATGATCAAACGGGTGATCCTGGTGATGGTGGTGGCCTCGATTTTTGTGGCCCTGGCCCGGCCTCAAATGGGCTTTCAATGGAAAGAGATCAAGCGAAAGGGGATCGATATCCTGCTGGCAGTGGACACCTCAAAAAGTATGCTGGCGGAAGACGTTAAGCCCAATCGACTTGAGCGCAGCAAATTCGGCATCATGGATTTTGTTTCCAAACTGGAGGGCGATCGGGTGGGACTCCTGCCGTTCGCCGGCACAGCCTTTCTCATGTGCCCTTTGACCCTTGATTATGGCGCTTTCAAAGACTCTCTTGAAGCGCTGAATACGGAAATTATTCCTCAGGGCGGGACGGATCTTGCCAGCGCCATTTATGAAGCGGAAGCCGTTTTTCATAACGATGCCAACCATAAAATATTGGTCCTTGTCACCGATGGGGAAGACCTGGAAGGGGAAGCCCTTTCCGCAGCAACAGAGGCAAAGAACAGGGGGTTGACCATCTTCACGGTGGGCGTCGGAACGCCTTCAGGTGAACTGATTCCCCTTACGAGCGGCGGAAAAGACGGGGCTTTCTTAAAAGATGAAACGGGTCAACCGGTGAAATCCCGCCTCGATGAAACCATGCTTCAAAAAATCGCCGAGACCACCGGGGGCCGTTACGAACCGTTGGGACAACAAGCCGAAGGCCTTGAGAGCATCTACCGGGAAAAGCTCAGCCTGGTACCGAAAAAAGAGCTGGCCGAGAGAATGCAACGGGTCCCCATAGAAAGATTCCAATGGCCCCTCATGTTGGCCCTTATCCTGCTGCTGGCTGAGTTTGCCATTTCGGACCGTAAAAGGAGCCGGAAACCCTTTCCCGTCATTAAAACCGCCTACAGGCGCATTCCAAAAATCGGGCGTGTCGCAGGGGCCACTTCCGTTGGGATGCTGGTCCTACTGGCCATCATTTTTCTGGGGTTTGGGGGAGCGCATGCTTCGCCGGGCGGCGCCGAGACGGCATACAAGACCGGTGATTACGATCTGGCGATGGAAGGATACCGATCCGAAACCCAAAAGTCCCCGGAAAACCCACAGATGCAGTTCAACCTGGGTGCTGCCGCCTACAAAGGCAAACAATACCCGGAAGCTTTGGCGTCCTTTAAGCGTGCCCTGAACGTTCAAGACATCCATCTGCAAAACCAATCCTATTACAACATGGGAAACACCCTCTACCGCCAGGGGGAGGAAACTGAAAAACAGAATCCTCAGCAGACCATTCAACAATGGGAAGCGTCCATACAGGCTTACGAAAGCGCCTTGAAGTTGAAACCGGAGGACCAGGATGCCGAGTTTAACAAGGATTTCGTAAAAAAACGGCTGGAGGCGCTCAAAAAGAATCAGAAACAGAACCCGAAAGACTGCAATAAATGCAACAAAGACAAGAATAAGGATAATAAGAAGAACAATCAGCAGAAAAACCAGCAGGCCAACAATAAAAGCTCAAAACAAAAACAGAATAACAGCGGTCAAAACAAAAAATCCGCGCAAAATCAAAACCAAAATTCCGAAAAAATGGACAAACAGCAGAAAAATAAACCGGACCAGACTCATACAGCCCGGGCCCCCAAACGTCGACGACCGGGGCAAATGAGCGAAGAACAGGCCAAGAATTTGCTGGATTCTCTAAAAGGTGATGAGAAAGCCATGCCCATGACCGCTCAGAACACGGGGATGGGTGGCAAGCCTCAGGATCAGAAAAGGAGGGACTGGTAATGGAACACCCCAAAACAAACATGGGAGAAAAAGCCATAACCCTTCGGCGAATGCCCAATCGTCGACGTCTGGGGGCCGGCGCCATGTTCCTCCTGGCCGCCGGAGCATTGGCTTTATTTTCCAGCGGCAGCCAGGCGGGTTGGGGCAAGGGGAGTGGAAACAGCGCCGCAGGGGTTTCCCATGGCCGCGTATCTGCCGCCATTGAGCCAGGGAGTATTGCCATGGGTGAAGCCGCCATCCTGGTAGTTCAGATTTCAGGAGAACAGGCGGGCCAGCCGGCCTTAAACCCTGTGGATGGTCTTCGATTTTATTCCATGGGCCGAAGCAGCCAGTATCAATCCATTAACGGGCGTGTCTCCGCCACCACAAGCTACCTGTTTCAGGTACAGGCGGAACGCGCAGGGGATTTTGTGATCCCCCCGGTGGAAGCCACCATCGGCGGCAAAATTCGAAAGTCCAAACCGGTAACCCTACGCGTTGCCCAGGAGGCATCCCGGCACTCAAGACGGAACGTCCTGCCCTCTTCCAATCGGCTCTCCCAAAACGGGGCTTCAAATTACACCGGCGATGATATTAAAAAGGGTCAGCTCATGAGCTGGGAAGAAGGTAAACCGGCGTTTCTGAGGGTTCTTCCCCGGGCCGGCCGCGCTTATGTGGGCGAACTCCTTCCCATGGAAATCAAGGCCTATTTCCACCAGGGAATTCAAGCCACCCTGCGCACACTGCCGGTCATTCAAGGCGGCGCTTTCGCCTGTCGAGAGTTGAAGGACAAACCGGAGCAAACCCAGGAAATCCTGGACGGGATTCCTTACAACGTGTTGACCTGGTATACGGCCATGAGTGCCGTAAAGGAGGGAGAACACCCGGTGTCGGCGGAACTTGATGCCATCCTGGGCATCCCCGAGCAATCCCGTCGCCGCAGCCCTTTCGGCCGTGGTCTTTTCGATGATGATTTCTTTAGCGGTTTTTTCCAAAATACACGTGAAGAATTGGTCAAATTGACCAATCCCCGGCTTAAAATCAGCGTACTGCCCCTGCCCAAATTGGCTCGGCCAAAGGATTTCAGCGGCGCCGTGGGTCGATTCAAATTATCCGCCACGGCAACACCGCAAAAATCAATGGTGGGGGACCCCATCACCATCAAGATGTGCATCAAAGGGACTGGAAACTTTGCCCGCGTCTCCACGCCTGTACTGAATGTCAATAAAGATTGGAAGACCTACAGGCCCTCGGCGTCCTTTAAGGCCCTGAACAGTGCCGGCTACACCGGAGAGAAGTCTTTTGAGCAAGCCATTATTCCCATGAACCGGTCCATCAAGACGGTTCCCCCGGTCACCTTCTCCTATTTTGATACGGAAAAGGAACAATATGTCACGCTGAAAACGAAAGCGATCCCTCTGACCTTGACTGCGGGAACGGCCAGACCGCCAGCTACAGCTAAAGCAGTAGGGAATGTGAACGAATCCGAAGAACCGGTTCAGGCGGAAGGAAAAGGTTCCGGCAACAAAAATCTTGCGCCCATTCATGTGGCAATGGGACCCACGGTGAAAAGTCTGAGACCGCTGGTTGAAAACCCTTGGTTCATCGGGGCGCAGGGATTTCCAGTGGGCGCCATTTTCCTGGGTCTTTTTTTCAGCCGCCGTCAGAAAAAGCGGTCGAACGACCCCGGAATTATCCGCAAAAAACAGGTCAAACAGAAAGTCAGCGACTCCATCAGAAAAATGGACCGGGCCATCACAGCCCACGATGCTAACGCATTTTTTGACGCCTGCAGGGCCGCCTCCCAGGAGCAACTGGGGGAAATCTGGGGACAGGCCCCGCACAGCATTACCCTGGCGGAAATCAAACATCATTTGGGAGACCATGTGACGGGCATAGCAAAAGTATTTGAAAAGGCCGATGCCGCAGTCTACTCAGGCGAGTCGTTCGGACCGGAAAAACTTCAAAAATTTCGAGACATGGTGGTTCGTGAGCTGAAGGATTTGAATCATGCCCAACCGGCACCTCACCACTGAGAACCCGGAGAATTTATTTTTCAGGGAGAGAGAAAATGAGTATATTTAATAAGAGCAAAAGCGGTAGCATCTTGATTTTTACCCTGGTTTTGGGCATGATGGCCTTGCTTTCACCATTGGAGAACACTGCTGCAGAGGTTAACATGGGCCAGGATCTTTTTGCACAGGGCAACGCGGCCTACGCAAAGGGGAACTACGATCGGGCCATTGTGCACTATAGGGCAGCCTTGGACCGGGAGGGGTACACCCCGTCTCTTCTGTACAACCTGGGCAACGCCTATTACATGAAAAATGAAATCGGACAATCAATTCTGAACTACGAGCGGGCGCTCTATCTGGACCCGGGAAATGCCGATGTTGCAGCGAATCTGGCGCTTGCCAGAAAAAAAGCGGGTCTGGTGATACCCGATCCGTCGTCCTGGAAGGTTTTTTTCAATGGCTTAACCCTGAACGGATGGACATGGGCGGGTGTTATTGCCTTTTTTATCTTTTCACTGATGATCCTCGTAAACGGGTTTCGCCCCGGCGTTCTCAAGAGGCCTGTGCTGAAAATGATGGCCTGCCTCTGTTTGCTGCTCTTCATGGCGGCCGGCGCCGGTATGGCAGTTCAATACGAAAATCTGAACCACGGGATCATCACCGGAGAGAATGCCCGACTTCGGGTTTCCCCATTTGATTCGGCTGCCGCTTCAGGCATTGTAAAGAGGGGAAAAGTGGTTAATTTAGCCGACACTTACGAGGGATATGTCTTTATCAAAGAGACAAATGGTCAATCCGGATGGATACCGGAAGACGCGGTTAGTGCCATCCTGCCCACAGACGATAATCATCAAACGCTAACGTCTATCCCGCGATCCACCGTTGGAAAAATCAATAGCGGTGGCGGAAATCCTGACATGAACAAAACCTAAAATTAAGGAGTAACCCATGAAAATAATGACACGAAAAAAAACGTTTTCGTCAGCACCAATGGCATTGAGCATGCTTTTTCCGATGGCCGCCCTCTTTACACTCTTGTCGGTCTGTTCGATTCCAGTGTCCCATGCCGCAGCAACCGATAATCAGGGCCATGTGCGGTGGGTACCTGACAGTTTTTCAGAACTGGCCGAAAAATACAGTCCGGCCGTGGTCAACATCCGTTCGGAAAAAAACGGCAAACGCCGCACAGCAGCAGATCCACGTTTCAGGGGGGGACCACTTAATAAAAATGACCCTTTCCACGATTTTTTTGAGAAGTTTTTCGGGGGCCGTCCAAACCAGGGATTTAAACAAAGGAGTCTGGGCTCCGGGTTCATCATTGACCAGTCCGGCTTCATCGTCACCAACAATCACGTGGTGGAGGGCGCTGATAAAATCAAGGTGATCCTCAAGGACGAGCGTGAGTTTGATGCGGAAGTCAAAGGGCGGGACCCCAACACGGACCTGGCCCTCATCAAAATCAAATCGGACGGCAACCTGCCCAGTATCCAGTTCGGCAATTCCGATGATGTCAAGGTGGGGGAATGGGTCATGGCCATCGGAAACCCCTTTGGCCTGGAACATACGGTCACCGTGGGCATTATCAGCGCCAAAGGACGGGTGATCGGGTCAGGACCCTATGATGACTTTATCCAGACCGATGCCTCAATCAACCCGGGCAACAGCGGCGGTCCGCTCATTAACATGGAAGGAAAAGTGGTGGGCATCAATACAGCCATTATCGCCGGGGGTCAGGGAATCGGATTCGCCATTCCCGTCAACATGGCCAAGGGAATCATAGAGCAGTTACAAACCAAAGGTGAAGTCACCCGCGGCTGGCTGGGCATCGGCATCCAGGACCTCACAAAAGAACTGAAGGATTATTATGGCATAAAGGGGGATGCGGGCGTCCTGGTGACCAAGGCTTTTCCCGGTGATCCGGCAGAGAAAGCCGGCATTCGCGCCAAAGACATCATATTGGAGGTCAATGGCAAGAAAATCGACAGCAGCCGCGAGTTAAGCCGCACCATCGCCGAATCCCCCGTGGGCCAGAAAACCCAACTTCTGGTGCTGCGAGACGGTGCTGAGAAGAAATTCGCCATCGAGCTGGGAAAAAGGCCGGAGACCATGACAACCGCCGAAAGCCCGGAAATTCAAAAAAAGAACCCACTGGGCATTGCCGTAAGCAATCTGACCCCTGAAATCATTCAGCAGTTCCAGCTTCAGGATGAAACAGGTGTTATGGTGGTGGGCGTGGAACCGGACAGCAAGGGAGAGGAAGCCGGTGTACTACCTGGGGACCTCATTAAAGAGATCAATCATCGGGGAGTGGAAAACGTGGATCAATATTTAAAAGAGCTGGGAAAATTCAAGGAAGGGGAAACCATCTCGCTTTATATTTTAAGAAGCAACAAGGGTTACATGGCCATCACACTGACCAAATAAGGGGATGATGACTTCTACCTCAGGAATGTATCAGGGGTAGGAGCATCTGATGCCTGCCCCACCTGCATTTCCGGGTGGGGTTTTTTGTTTAGAGGCCCCGCAAGGTTCCCGCCCGGCAGTGCCTTTTTTATCGGAGGCATTTTTATGGCCATAAGCATCGCATTGATTATTCTATTAGGATTGTGTGGCGATTACCTGTTTCGTCAAATGAAGCTGCCGGGACTGGTGGGAATGCTGCTCGTGGGAATATTCATAGGCCCCTATGTCCTGAACCTCATAGCACCGGGGATGATGACGGTATCAGGGGATTTCCGCAAGATCGCCCTCATCGTGATCCTGCTTCGGGCCGGCTTTGAACTGCGACGCGATACCCTCAACCGGGTCGGAAAGGCCGCATTGATCATGAGCGCCCTGCCGGCGATCTTTGAGATTGCCGGAGTCATGCTGGTGGCGCCCCGGCTTCTTGGCATGACCTATCTGGAGGCCGCCATCCTCGGTTCTATCCTCGCCGCGGTTTCTCCGGCCGTGGTGGTGCCCCTGATGATCGATTTCATGGACCGGGGCCGCGGAGCGAAAAAGGGCATCCCCACCCTCCTCCTGGGGGCATCATCCATGGATGACGTCTTTGTCATTGTCCTCTTTACCGTCTTTCTGGGCATGTACGGGGGCGGGGAGGTAAACCTGTGGGTAAAGCTTGCCGAAATCCCCGTCAGCATTGTCCTCGGGATCATAGCGGGTCTGATTCCCGGCTACCTTCTCTATCGCCTCTTTACCCAATACGACTGGCGCCCCCCCAAGCGGACCATCGTAGTCATGGGAATGGCCATCCTTCTGACCTGGCTGGAGCAAGCCCTTGAAAACCGGGTTCCCATGGCAAGTCTGCTGGGCGTCATGGCAATCGGATTTGTCATCCTGGAAAAATCCGAGGCCATCGCCCATATTATTTCGCAAAAGCTGAAGAAGCTCTGGATGTTTGCGGAACTCCTCCTGTTCGTGCTGGTGGGCGCCCAGGTCAATATCCAGGTGGCCTGGAAGGCGGGCCTGGCGGGAATCCTTGTGATTACAGTGGGTCTTCTGTTCAGAAGCGTGGGGACCTATATCTCTCTTTTCGGAACAAACCTGAGCGTAAAAGAAAAGCTCTTTTGTGTGGTGGCCTACATCCCCAAAGCCACGGTTCAAGCCGCCATCGGCGCCGTGCCCCTGGCCGCAGGCGTGGCCTCCGGGGAGGTGATCCTGGCCGTGGCCGTGCTCTCCATTCTACTTACAGCACCCATCGGGGCCATCGGCATCAAAATCCTGGGAGAACGGATCCTGGACAGTGGGGAACGTTCGTCCTACAGATTCAAAGAACTGATGGAAAGTATGGCTCTCCCCCGGGTTGGAGAACGGGTCAGAAACAAAGAATTTGACACAATCTGGAAAGTGATCGAAGAAAAGGAGACCTGGATCGAGGCTACGTCCGACAAGAAGAAGGGGGCGGCGCCACCTGTGCCTGCCATCTCGCTGCGGTACTGGAAGGAAGACACGAGCAATGGGCCAGGCACCGGAAAAACCCTGACCTATCGTTACAGCGAGAGGGACACCCCCTTTGACCGTCAGTGGGAGATCCTTTACGACTGGTAAGGCGCCATTGATTCTTCCAGATTTTCGGGCAGCGGCAAAATGCTGGCAGAAAAAGAAAAAGGAGTTATGTCATAAGACATAACTCCTTGATTTACTTGGAGGCGGCAACCAGATTCGAACTGGTGAATAACGGTTTTGCAGACCGCTGCCTTAGCCACTTGGCTATGCCGCCTTTTTATGGAGCGGGAAACGGGACTTGAACCCGCGACAACCACGTTGGCAACGTGGAGCTCTACCAGCTGAGCTATTCCCGCAAAATCAGGCTATTGTACAGAACCAAGCTGCTTTGTCAACAAAAAACACCGCAGAACCTTGAGTATTTTCGGTCCGGCCAGCCCTTTGACCTTCTGATCTCACAGCAGAAAATGCGGCTGTGACATAACTCGTTATTTTATCCGACCAGCTTGATTTGTCAACAAAAAAACGGGCAAAAACATTTTCCTGAGCCGGGTCAAAACTCCAAAAAATAAAACCCCTCATTTGCCGGCTTTCTTATAAGAGCGATAGTAACGCATCACTCTTTCAACAAACGCCTGGGTCTCGGGAAAGGGAGGAACCCCATTGTAATCTTCCACGGTCTCAGGACCGGCATTATAGGCTGCCAGGGCCAGGGTTTTGTTGTTTTTGAAACGCTTGAGCAACAGGCTGAAATACCGGGTGCCACCTATGATATTTTCTTCCGGATCATGTGGATCCAGCACCTCCATGTCGCTGGCCGTCCCCGGCATCAACTGCATAAGGCCTTTAGCTCCCTTTTTAGAAACCGCCTCCTGGTCGAAGCCCGATTCAGCCTTGATAATCGCTTTGATAAAGTGGATATCAACCCCAAAACGATCGGAGGCATTTTTTACAATACCACTGTAGTGGGCCAGATATTCCGACGGTGTTCTGTTTCCGGAACGGACATACAGCCGATAGCGGCTGTCGGTTTTACGGTTTGTGAAATGCCACACCCCGCATTTATCCACATAACGGAAAATTTCCGCCGAAACCAGCCCTTGGCCACACAGGGAAAGGACCAGCACAAATAGGGTCCCCCAGAGGCATTTTTTTCTGAAGTTCTTTTTCAGCCTAATTTTTTCCAATCCGCCAAAAAATTCTCCAAACCAATGTCGGTTAAGGGGTGCTTGATCAATTGCCGAATCACTTTCAGTGGAATCGTGGCGATATCGGCACCCATCAGGGCAGCATCCAGCACATGGGTCGGGTTGCGCACACTGGCCACGATAATTTCCGTTTCATAGGCGTAGTTTTCATAGATGGCGGCGATTTGCTCCACAAGGTCCATCCCCACTAAACTGATGTCATCAAGCCTTCCTACGAAGGGGCTGATATAGGCTGCGCCCGCCTTTGCGGCCATCAATGCCTGGACCGGTGAAAAACACAGGGTCACATTGGTTTTGATCCCTTTTTCGGTCAGTATTTTCACAGCCTTGAGCCCTTCTTCAATGAGCGGCACCTTAATGACAATATTGTCTGCCATACCCGCCAGATCCTGCGCTTCCTCGACCATTTTCCCTGCCTCAAGGCTGACCACCTCGACGCTGACAGGACCCGCAACAAGAGTGCAGATCTCCTTAATCAGTCCTCTGAATTCCTTTCCCTCTTTAGCCACCAGGCTGGGATTGGTTGTTACGCCATCGACCATGCCCAGATCATTTGCTTCTTTAATCTCATCAACATTTGCCGTATCAATAAAAAACTTCATGGATACCCCCCGATCCGGTTAGCCCGGCATTTATAAAGTTTAAAATTTATTATACCATAAAAACTACGGTTTCTTGCGCTGAAACGCATCGGCACACGCCTGACTGCAAAAAAAATGTGTTTCACCATCCACAGACTTTCTGATGGCGCCGCTCTTTGGGATATAGGTCATACAATTCGGGTCCTGAACCATCTCATCCACTGGCCCTGAGCCGGTATTTCCATGACCCCTTCCGCCAGATAAGCGCATCTTCTGAACGAAACGGAAAACGAAGTAAGCCAAAATTCCAAAAAACAGCAGTTTCAGCATTCAGGACCTCTCATAAATTTCCACCGCCTGACCCTCCTCGGGAAGCGATCCGCCCGGTTCCCGTACCAAAAACCCCTCCAGCCGTCCCATCAGGGAAATGGCCTTTTTGCAATGATCGATTTTACGACCGATATTTGATCCAATACCGAGATAAGCGCTATTAACCCATGCTGTTTTGAAATGCCTACAACTTCAGTCCTTTCAATCTCTCAATGGCCTCTCCAAGCCTTTTTCTGTTCTGGGTCAAAGCAATGCGAAAATACCCTTCCCCGGGCTCGCCAAAGCCATTGCCCGGCGTGACCACCAGACCCGCTTCCTCCAGGAAACGCGCTGCCAGTGATGCAGATGTGTAGCCGTCAGGAACCCGGATCCACAAATAGAAGGTCGCCTTTGGTGGATCCAGTTCAAACCCCGCTTCTCTGAGTCCTTGAACCATGAGATCCCGCCGACCCGAATAGATGCGGTGCATGTCCGCAACACAAGCCTGATCCCCTCGGATAGCCTCGATTCCGGCTCTCTGAACCGCCTGAAAAACACCGGAATCGATGTTGCTCTTTATGGCGCCGAGCCCTGCGACCCCTTCTGCATTTCCCACGGCAAAACCGATCCGCCAGCCGGTCATATTGCAAGTTTTGGAAAAGGAGTGGAATTCCATTCCCACTTCTTTGGCGCCGTCTACCTCCAGAAAACTGGGAGGCCGATATCCATCAAACGCCATCTCCGTATAGGCCGCATCATGGCATACCAGCATGTTGTGCTTTTCCGCAAAAGAGACCACGCGGCGGAAAAAATCCAGATCCGCCACTGCTGAAGTCGGGTTATTGGGATAATTGATAAACATCAGCTTGGCCCGATCCGCCACCCCTTCAGGGATGGCTCCTAGATCAGGCAGGAAATTATTCTTGCTCAATAGCGGCATCACATGGGACTCGCCGCCGGCAAAAAGGGTCGCGATGTTGTAAACCGGGTACGCCGGGCTTGGCACCAGGGCCACATCACCCGGATTGATAAAGGCCAGGGGAAGATGGGCAATGCCTTCCTTGCTCCCGATGAGGGATACCACTTCTGAATCCGGATCCAGCGTCACGTTAAACCGCTCCCCATACCACCAGGCCACGGCTTCCTTGAAATCCGACATCCCCGAATAGGACGGATACCGGTGATTTGCAGGATCGTCAAGCGCCCGTTTCATCTCCCCGATAATATGTTCCGGGGTGGGGAGGTCCGGATCACCCACGCCCAGGTCAATAATATCCACACCTCTGGCTTTCACTTCGGCCTTCTTCCGATCAATCTCTTTAAACAGGTAGGGGGGAAGCTGTTTTAAACGTTCGGCTTTCTCAAATCTCTCCATTATGGCCCTCATTACAACTATTTACGTTAACCTATAGTCCCAGTACATCCTGCATATCGTACAGCCCCGCCGGCTGTCCGGTAATCCAGAGTGCTGCCCTCACGGCGCCCCTGGCAAAATTATCCCGATTATGGGCACGGTGAACCAGTTCCAACCGCTCACCAATACCGCCAAACATGACCGTATGTTCTCCCGCGATATCACCGGCGCGCCAGGTCTGAATACCGATCTCTTCATCTGTTCGCTCGCCGATCATTCCCTTTCGGCCGTAAACGCCGACTTTTTCGAGATCACGATCCACCGCATCGGCCAGAATCTGACCCAGCCGCATGGCGGTTCCGCTTGGGGCATCCTTCTTAAGGCGGTGATGCACCTCAAGAATTTCCATATCGTAATCATTTCCCAGAATTCGCGCCATCTCCCCCGCAATTTTGAACATGACATTGACACCCACACTCATATTGGGTGCCATGACGCATGGCATTTTTTCCGCAAGGGTTTTAATCTCTGCGACACCCTCTTCATTGATCCCGGTGGTTCCAATGACCACCGCGATCCCTTTTTCTGAGGCCTTTCGCGTATTTTCAAGGGTACTCCGGGGCTGAGTGAAATCAATTAACACATTCGCCCCGTTGAGGGCCTCATCAATGGACCCACGGATCCTGACATCCAACTCACCAATTCCAGCGACCAATCCCGCATCCTCACCCACACTTTTGTGGTCAGGATGTTCAAAGGCGCCTGCCAGTTCGGACTCAGGGTTCTGGTGAATCATATGAATGATTCTTCCCCCCATGCGCCCGGCGGCCCCCGCAACAATTACTCTAATCATGTCATAACCTCCATGATTTTACATCTTTCCCTCGCGCTTTATATAAGACCGTAATCCGCAAGCACTGTTTTCAGTTTTTCCAGGTTGGCAGGATCCATCGGGCACATGGGCAATCTCATTTCATCGCCGATCAAACCCATCAATGCCGCGGAAGTTTTCACCGGAATGGGGTTCGTTTCAAAAAACATGGCCTTGCACAGGGGCAAGAGTTTATAGAAAAGGGTTCTGGCCTCTTCCACATTACCGTCGGCCCAGGCTTTCACCAAATTGGCGTTATCCCTGGGAACGATATTGGCCACAACGGAAACCACGCCTTTACCGCCAATGGCCAGCACCGGCAGGGTCAGGTTGTCGTCTCCGGATAACAACGTGATATTTTCACCTGCCATCCGCACCACATCGGCCATTTGCCCCACATTACCCGAGGCTTCCTTAATAGCCACAATCTCCGGGAATTTTGCCAGGCGTGCTACCGTCTCGGGCAACAGGTTCACACTGGTTCTTCCCGGCACATTGTAAAGTATCTGGGGCAGGGGAACCGCTTTCAAAATGGCTTCGAAATGCCGGAAAAGGCCCTCCTGTGTGGGCTTGTTATAATAAGGCGTCACCTGAAGTGTGGCATCAGCGCCCACTTCTTTGGCATGCCTTGAAAGTTCAATGGCTTCACTGGTACTGTTGCCACCGGTGCCGGCGATGACGGGGACCCGCTTGTTCACGGCCTCCACCGCAATATCGATCACTCTGGCGTGTTCGTTCACATCCAAGGTCGCGGATTCACCGGTAGTGCCACAAGGAACAATGGCGCTGGTGCCGTTTTCGATTTGAAATTCAATCAGTTTACGATAGGCTTCTTCATCCACCTGCCCATTTTTAAAAGGGGTCACGATTGCCACGATAGAGCCTTTGAACATGGGGAACCTCCTTTTCTGTTTGTTCTGAATTTATGGATTAAAACACGCCGGTCCATTAAATGGCTTCATCATGAAGCGTCGCCATGTAAATAACAGACGTGTTTCCCTGGAGCCAAACCCTCTCGCCGGTTCGGTCACCAATGCCTCCGCTGTTTAAGTGGATGGTCAATATTTCACCACCCCGTGTGTGAACCCCGACCGGAGATGATACCATGCCGCGACGGTACCCCATGAGCGCGCAAGCGATGGCTCCGGTCCCACACGCCAGGGTTTCGTCTTCCACGCCCCGTTCATAGGTTCTGACCGCCAACTCATCGGGGCCCATAATGGCCATGAAATTGGCGTTGGTCCCTTCGGGGGAGAACCGTTCATGATAGCGGATCTCGCGGCCCTGCTCAATGACGGGATGATTTTCCAGGTCCGCCACCTGCACCACCACGTGGGGAACTCCGGTGTTCACAAAATCACAGGTTACCCAGCCGGAGAGCAACGCCAGATCAACATTCAACGTCTCATTTCGAGGTTCCGGCATGAGAACCTTGACCACACGGCCTTCCACCTGGGCGGAGATGGGACCCACACGGGTTTCGAAAGTCATTTCGGAACCGGCGATTCCCTTTAAGTAGGCGAAACGGGAGACACACCGTCCGCCGTTACCGCACATTTCCACCTCCCCACCGTCAGCATTAAAAAACCGCCATCCAAAATCACATGCCTTCGAATCCGTCACAAATATGACGCCATCGGCCCCGACGGATTCCCTGCGCCGGCAGGAACGCGACACCAACCGGCTCATGTCGTCCTCTTTTACAAGCCCTTTGCGGTTGTCAATGAGAATGAAATCATTACCGGTACCGCTCATCTTCCAGAATTCAATGGGTTCCATTTTTCAAAACCTGGTGCCTCAATTTTCGGCCAGAAAGCTCGGGATGGATTCCCCTCGCACAAGATCTTCAAAGGTTTCCCGCTGCCGGATGATTTCAAAGCGGTCTCCCTTGACCATCACCTCACATACCCGGGGCCTCGAATTGTAGGTGGACGACATGCTGAAGCCATAGGCGCCCGCGCTCATGACAGCAATCAAGTCTTCCGGCGCCAAAGGTTCTACCCGTCTATCCTTGGCCAGAAAATCACCGGATTCACAGATGGGTCCCACAATATCCGCCGTCAGCTTTTCGCCGGGCGTCTGTTTCACCGGCTGAATAGCGTGGTAGGCCCCGTAAAGGCTCGGCCTCATGAGGTCGTTCATGGCAGCGTCCACCACAAAAAAATTTTTCTCGTGGCTGGCCTTGGCGTAAAGCACCCTGGTGATCAGTACACCGGCATTGCCCACGATAACACGCCCCGGTTCCAGGATCAGGGTCCAGTCCGTTGAAGCCAGCTCCGATTTAATATCCCGGGCGTATTCGATGGGTTGCGGGGGCATTTCGCTATCGTAGGTAATCCCTAGTCCGCCGCCCAGGTCCAGGTAACGGATTGAAATATTCAGCCCCTCCAACTGTGCGATCAGCTCTTTGAGTTTCCTAAAAGCGTCCACGAAAGGGCTCGTCTGAGTCAGCTGACTGCCGATATGACACGATACACCCACCACATCCAAGCCATCCAGCGTGGCTGCCCTCTCATATTGCCGAAGCGCCTCCTCAACCCCAATGCCGAATTTGTTCTCTTTGAGACCCGTGGAAATATAGGGGTGGGTCTTGGGGTCCACATCCGGGTTGACCCTGATGGAAATACGCGCTTTATTGCCGGAATTTAATGCCACCTGATTCAGTTTCAGCAACTCCTGTGGGGATTCCACATTAAACATGAGAATCTCTGAAGACATGGCATATTCCAAATCCCGCAGGCTTTTTCCGACCCCTGAAAAAACAATTTTAGCAGGATCCACACCAGCGTTCAAGGCCCTGTAAAGCTCACCCCCCGATACAATGTCAACGCCCCCACCCCGACTGGCAAACAGCGCAAGAAGCGCCTTGTTGGAATTGGATTTCATGGAATAACAGGTGAGGTGCTTCACATCGGAAAAAGCGCCATCAAAAGCGTCAAAGTGCCGTTTCAGGGTTGCGTGAGAATACACATAGAAAGGTGTTCCCACCTTTTCCGCAATAGATGATATGGATACGTTTTCACAATACAGTTCGTTTTTTTGGTAATGAAAATGATGCATGAATTTCCCGATTGTAGGTTTTTTTGGTTGGATACCGAGATTTTAGAAAATTACAGATCAGAAATCAATTTTATTCTGCCCGATGCCGGACCGAGGCGACCCTCTTTTTCCATGATGCGCACCATGACAAAACAGATGCCTTTCTGTTTGAACGCCGGCAGCCGGCACTCAAATTGATCTTCACTGATGATCCGGCCCGTAATGTCCCTGAATCTGGTCATGTCAATGGGGCACCCTTCGCACGGGGGTCGGTCCAGTGAATACCAGACATAATAGACCCTGCAGCCGGTTATAATTGCCAGGGACGCATCATCTCCTTGAATAAGGCCTTTCAGTGCCAGGGATTTATCTTTCCAGGCACCTTCGAGCTGATCCACCCTGACGTTATAATCCTTCTGCTCGGAAATAAACGGCGGCCCCTTTCGCCCACACCCGGAAAAAACCATCAAGACGACTGCCAGGAAAACCAAAAACCCTATGGGTATTTTCCTCAAAACGTCAACCCTCTGTCATCCGTCTTCAACCTCCAACTGCTTTTTCGCCGTTTCAATTTCGTTCCTCACCGCATCGGGACCGGTTCCACCGGGGATATTCCGCCGGCCCACGGTTAATTGGGGATCAAGCCATGCGTAAACGTCTTCTTCGATCTGCCGACTGTGAGTCTTCATTTCTTCCAGAGAAAGTTCATGGAGTTCCTGATTTTTATCCATGGCAAAAACCACCATCCGGCCAACAATCTCATGGGCCTCTCGAAAAGTAAGGCCTTTTCCCACGAGATAATCGGCAAGATCCGTGGCCACCAGATAACCTTTCTCCGTTGCCGCCTTGAGCGTATCCGACTTAAAGGAGACTTCCCCCAGGAGGCTGTCCATAACCTTGAGGCACATTAGAACCGTATGGGCTGAATCAAACAAGGCCTCCTTATCCTCTTGCATGTCCTTATTGTAGCTGAGCGGTAATCCCTTCATGGTGGTCAGCAGGCTCATGAGATGTCCGTAGGCACGGCCGGTTTTTCCCCTGATGAGTTCCGGAAGATCCGGGTTCTTTTTCTGTGGCATGATGCTGCTTCCGGTGGAAAACGCATCGGATATGACCACAAAACCAAACTCCTGACTGGACCAGAGTACCAGTTCCTCACTGAGACGGCTGAGGTGCATCATGACGACGGATGCGTTATAGAGGAAATCGAGAACGAAATCCCTGTCACTCACAGCGTCCATACTGTTCCTGGAAATCCGGTCAAACCCCAGTTCTTCCGCAACCATTTCCCGATCCAGATCAAAGGTTGCACCCGCCAGTGCCGCACTGCCCAGAGGCATGACATTGACGCGATCCATGCTCTCTTCAAACCGGGCATAATCCCGGTTTAGCATTTCATAATAGGCCATTAAATGATGGCTCAGAAGAACAGGTTGCGCCCGCTGAAGGTGTGTGTAACCCGGCATGAGCACATCGAGGTTGTTTTCGGCAATAATAACAATAGTTTTCCGGCAGTCCCTGATGGACTCCATGACTTGTTGAACCACATCCCGCACGTACAGACGCGTATCCAGAGCCACCTGATCGTTTCGGCTTCGGCCCGTGTGGATTTTTTCTCCCAGAGCCCCCACTTTCTCAACCATGGCCTTTTCCACCAGGGTATGAATGTCCTCATAATCATCATCCGATGAAAGACCGCCGTGGTCCAAATCCCGTTTGATCTCCCCCAGCGCCACAAGCATAGATGAAGCATCTTCATCTGAGATAATGCCCTGCTTTGCCAGCATGCGGCAATGGGCCACGCTGCCTTCAATGTCGTAGGCATAGAGCTGTCGATCAAAGCTGATGGATGCATTGAACATATTGACAAGGGCATCGGGCTCCTGACTGAATCGTCCCCCCCAAACCATTTTCTTCATACCGAATCCTCCGTAGGGGCGAAAGATTTTTCGCCCCTACCCTTCCAATAGGCTTGCAATCTTAAGCCTCAGGCCATTGAGACGAATGAAACCTTCAGCATCCTTTTGATTGTAGACCTCATCCCCCTCAAAAGTGGCAAAATCCGCATGGTAGAGAGACCTCTCGGATTTTCTGCCCACCACCATGCAATTACCCTTGTAAAGTTTCAGCCGCACCATGCCGTTCACATTTTTCTGGGCCTCATCCACAAGAGCCTGCAGCATCTCCCGTTCCGGGGAAAACCAGTATCCATTATAGACCATCTCGGCATATCGGGAAACCAACGCGTCTCGAAGATGCATGGCTTCCCGGTCAACGGTGATGGATTCCATGGCAATATGGGCTGCCCTTAAAATGGTGCCGCCCGGCGTCTCGTATACGCCTCTCGATTTCATGCCCACGAAACGATTTTCCACCATATCAACGCGACCAATGCCGTTCCTGCCGCCCAGTTCGTTCATATGGGCCAGAAGTGTCGCAGGGGACATCTCCTTCCCATCAACGGCTACGGGGTTTCCTTTGTCAAAAGCGATTTCCACATAAGTGGGCGCGTCAGGCGCCACTTCCGGGGAAACGGACAGAACGAACATGTCTTCCGGGGCTTCAGCCCAGGTATCTTCCAGTACCCCGCCCTCAAAGCTGATGTGCAGCAGGTTACGATCGCTGGAGTACGGCTTTTCCTTGGTCACCGGGACGGGGATGCCCCTTGAACGGGCATATTCCATAAGGTCTTCCCGTCCTTTGAAATCCCATGTTCGCCATGGGGCAATAATCTGCAGGGCAGGATCCAGCGCCATGTAGGCCAGTTCAAACCGCACCTGGTCGTTTCCCTTGCCGGTGGCCCCGTGACTGACCGCATTGGCACCCATTTCGTGCGCCACTTCCACCTGTCTTTTTGAAATGAGGGGTCTCGCCAGGGATGTTCCCAGCAGATAGCTGGATTCATAGATGGCGTTGGCCCTCAGGGCCGGCCAAACAAAATCTTTCGCAAAGACTTCTTTCAGGTCATCGACAACCACATCATCCGCCCCGGTGGCAAAGGCTTTTTCCTTGATGCCCTCAAGTTCCTCTCCCTGCCCCAGATCAGCGGCATAAGCCACCACGGGACACTGGTAGGTTTCCTTCAACCATTTCAGAATGACGGATGTATCAAGACCACCCGAATATGCCAGAACAATTTTTTCAATTTTCTCAGCCACGTTTCGTCTCCATGTCGTTGAATATGTTATCGAGCGCTTCCAGCAGAAGATCAATCTCTTCCTTTTTCACAATCAGAGGGGGAACAAACCGAAGAACCTTTTCCTGCGCACAAATAATCAGGAACCCTTTCTGCCGGCACGCCTCCACAACAGGTGCACCGGGAACATCAAGTTCTACCCCAATGATAAGCCCTAATCCCCTGACATCTTTTATGAAACCATATTTTCTCGCAAGCCTGTTCAACCCCGCTCTGAAGTAATCCCCCATTTTTTCTGCATTCGCCACCCACCCGTCACTAAGAAGGCTCTTGAGCACCGCCCTTGAAACCGCCGTCGCCAGCGGGGTCCCCCCAAAGGTGGTGGCGTGGCTTCCCGGCCCGAAGGCACCGGCCAACTCCTGGGTGGACAGCATGGCGCCGATGGGAAGTCCGTTTCCCAGAGCCTTGGCAAGGGTCATAATGTCCGGTGTAACCCCATAATGTTCATGGGCAAACAGCTTTCCGGTGCGGCCCATTCCCACCTGAACCTCATCAAAAATCAGGGCCACCCCCTTTTCGCTGCAAAGGGCCCGAACCCCCTCAAGATACCCGGGGGCAGGGCAGACAACCCCGCCTTCACCCTGTATGGGTTCCAGCATGACCGCACAAATGTCGTTACCCATTGACGCCCGAAGGGCCTCCATGTCATTGAAGGGCACAAAGCGGAAGCCCTGCAGCAACGGGTCATACCCCGTCCGGATCTTTTCCTGGCCCGTGGCGGAAAGGGTGGCCATGGTGCGGCCGTGAAAGGAATTTTGCATGGAAATAATCACATGCCTGTCAGGGCCGAATTTTTCCATGGAATACTTGCGCGCCAGCTTAATGGCGGCTTCGTTGGCCTCAGCCCCGCTGTTGCAGAAAAACACCCGATCCGCAAAAGAATTCTCCACCAGCAGTTGGGCCAGATCCGTCTGGGGTTCGGTATAATAGAGGTTTGACACATGGACCAGCTTTCCGGCCTGTTCCTCCAGTGCGCGGCACACCACGGGCGAACTGTGCCCGAGGGAGCAAACCGCTATTCCCGCCACGAAATCCAGGTATTCCTTCCCCGTATCATCCCAGAGCCTGCAACCGTCCCCTTTCACCAATGTGATGGGAAACCGGCCATAGGTCTGAAACATGTATTGGTCCGCACGGACAATGGTCGATGCGGCTTCAGGAGCTTCTTTCATAATTCAATCCTTTCCGACAATCTACTGTACAATTTCCGTCCCCACACCTACTTTTGTTAAAATCTCAAGGAGAATGGCGTGAGGTTCGCGGCCGTCAATGATATGGGTCTTATTCACCCCTTCTCTGAGTGCCGCCAGACAGCAATTCACCTTGGGGATCATTCCCCCTTTGATCGTCCCGTTGGAAATGCTTTCTCCGGCTTCCTGCATTTTCAGGGTGGAAATGAGATCCCCATTTTCATCGAGCACCCCTGCCGTATCCGTCAAAAGCACCAGCTTCCTTGCCCCCAGAGCCGACGCCACCTTACCCGCAACCAGGTCCGCATTGATGTTGTAAGTCTCCCCGCTGCTCCCGAACCCCACA